>Ga0180302_10000884_pt1 | contig 14002 bp, 12 predicted proteins | sample GuaBasSediGuay17_FD_121794 | JGI IMG/M metagenome (GOLD analysis project Ga0180302, IMG submission 121794) | Subseafloor sediment microbial communities from Guaymas Basin, Gulf of California, Mexico - Guay17, Core 4571-4, 12-15 cm | ecosystem: Environmental > Aquatic > Marine > Hydrothermal... | reverse complement strand
GAGACCAAGCTCAGGGAGCTAGAGTACCTCAAGAGGAGGGTCTCTGAGCTTGAGAGCGAGAACGAGGAGCTCAAGAGGAGGCTAGAGGAGGCCGAGAGCGAGCTTCTCTCCTACCGCAAGACGCTCGGAGGCGGGTCTTGAGACTAGTCCCCCTTGAGCAGATACGCCATGACCATGAGGGCAAGAAATAGCGCGCTCACTATGAGGTAGCCCAGACACAGCCCCTGCCCCAGCCTGTACGCCAGACCTCCCTCCCACCCCTCTTCAACCATGGCCTTGTAGCCAATCACCGCCACCGCAGCCGCCGTAGCGCTGGCTATCATGGCCACCACGGGCCCCTGCGCCACTCTGGGGTGCGCGCTGAAGTAGTCGGTGACTATAACGGCCACTGCGAGGAGCGCCGCTGGGGCCACCACAAACAGCACGAGCCACCTATTCATAACCCCGCCCCTCTAGGGCTCTAATCGTCTCCTCGACTCGCCTAAGCACGAAGCCCCTGTCGAGCATCGAGAGGTACGGCGCTATCCTTGGCCCCTGAGGCTTGCCGAAGAACGCTAGGTACAGCGCCCTGAAGAACTCCCTCTCCTCCCTGCCCTTCCTCTTCGGGATCCCCAGCATCGCCCGCTTTATCCCATCGTCCGTCCACTCGGCAGCGCTTAGGTTGGTGCGCAGCGCTCTTAGCAGCTCGGCGATGCGCTCGGGCTCGCTCACCGCCCCCCTCACCAGCTCAGGTCTCAGCTCCTCGAGGATCGATATCCTGTAGTGCTCTGGCGCGTACTTGTCGAGCCACGCCTTAGCTAGCTTGAGCCTCCTCTCAACCCTGGCCGCGCTGAAGTCGTCAAGGTCGCCCTTAAGCCTGCCAGTCATCCTGAGCCTCCTCACCGCCTCCTCTAGGGCGTCAGCGCCCTCGGGTATGGTCTGGACCAGCGCGACAGCGTGCATGTAGGAGAGCTGGAATGGCGCCTCCTTAGGAGGCGGCCGCAGCAGCGACAGCTCGTAGCTCCTCTTCAGCAGCCCCCTCAGCACCGCGTCCCTGACTTCCTCTAGGCAGTAGTAGACCCTCTCAGCCCTGTCGAACTGATCGGTGTAGCGGGGCACGTCCTCAAGGCTCAGCGCTATGCGCTTCATCGGCCTGCTCACCAGATAGAGGAACCTGAGGACCTCAGGCTCAGCCACCTCAACCCACTCCCTAGGAGTGAAGCCTATGAAGTCGCTCGAGCCCATGTCGCCGAGGTCCTTGCCGCCCCTCACGTAGCCGACCCACTCGAAGGCCGTGCCCAGGGGGGGCCTGAGGCCGAACACTGCCGTAGCCAGCTCGTTGCAGCTGTCCCTAGAGCCGCCGGGGGTTGCGTGGTCTTTCCCATAGGGCTCGAAGGCCACGTTGAGCGAGTACCAGACGCCTACCCACTCCAGCCTCCACGCGAGCTTGCCGTTCCTCAGGGACGCCTCGCCGACGTGGCCGCAGTGCTCGCACTCGTAGGTCACGGAGCCAGTCCTGAGGTCGACGCTCGTGCAGCGAGTGCTGTCAATTCTGCCACACCTCTTACACACAGGCTCGAAGGGGATCCAGGACTCTGGCAGCGGTCTCCTCCCCCTGTACTTGTTGAGCACCGAGACGACCTCCCCCCTCCTCTCGACCGCCATTCTGACGAACTCGCCCATCCTCTCGTTGCTGGAGTACAGCTCATCAGTAGCGACTACGCGGACGTCACTAGCGAACTCGTCGAGGTAATCGCCGAAGTCGTGCCAGTAGTGCTCGACCCAGCTCTCGCAGCAGCCGTGCGGGTCTGGGACGCGGTGTAGAGGCCAGCCGACGTACCTCCTCGCCTCGTCGAGATCCCTGAACTGCTTAAGCTGGGCTGGCTTGCCCTTCCAGGGGTCCATGGTGTACAGGACTAGGGTCTGCTCGGTCCTGAAGCCCCTCTCCTCCAACCTGCTCCTCACGGCGCTGACCAGCACGACCTCGCCGCGGAGCCTGCCCACGTGCTGGAGGCCCGAGACCGAGAGGCCGCCGTTGAGCACGATAGGCTCGCTGACGTAGCCTGCCTCGGCGAGGGAGGCCACCTCGTCCGCCAGCTTATCAACCCAGTGCGCCCAGCTCATGGAGCACCGCCAGCCTCACTCTATCCACCAGAAGTACCCCAATATATCTTGCGATGTCCCCCGAGTACCCGCGAGCCTCCCCTCGAACTAGGTTATTGTTGCGCCTGGCCTCTGAGAGGAGCATGCGCTACTGGCTAGCCGCCATAGTCGCCCTAGCGGTGATCCTGACTCAAGGTCGCGCGGTAGCGGCGAGCGCCCCCCTCACTGATCTAGCGTACATGAGGGTTGACATCGTGCTGAATAGTGGCACTATTACTAGGCATGTGAGGCTGGAGGAGGGGACGCTAGCCTTAAATGTGCCGCCAGGAGCCAAGTGCGTATTCCTGACCTTAGACCAGGCCTCGCCCTACGTCCTGCTCGGCTTGGAGGCGCCGGAGGGCGCCGACCTAACCCAGAGGCCCGAGGGTTCTGCGGGTTATGTGACTCCCAAGTACGCGTTCGTCAACCTGACTGGGGCTGGCCTCACGAGGCTCCTAGTCAGGGTCGCTCGAGGGGAGAGCGAGCCGTTCATAGCCAAGCTGAGCTTGGGGCGAGGCGCGTGCCTGGGCGAGGTGGTGCTCCAGCCCGGGGAGTCTAAGGTCGTCGCCGTGGAGGGCAAGGCAGCTGCGGGGATGGTGCTGAGGTTAGCGCTTCTGGTGGGCGAGCTGCCCCGCGTGAGCGCCCGCGCTGTGAACTTGGTGAGCCTGAGGAGAGCCTCGCTCGTGATCCCGAGCGTTGGGGAGAGAGACGTCGTGGTGGCTGAGTACGTGATCTACAGCAGGGAGGCTAGGCTAGTGAACGTAGGCGACTCGAGCTTGGTGGCCGTGATCAACGTGACTCCTATCTTGCTGAGCGAAGCGCGTTACCGGGTTGAGGGCTCGTCGGTTATAGTTAGCGCTAGCGGCACCCTACTCGTCAACTTCCCTGACTCCGTGACCGTGGCGGTCGTCGAGGGTGGGGCGCTGACGAGGAGTGACCCCATCATGGGCATGCCCCTCCCGCCGCGAGTCGTGGCGGTTAAGGTCGAGCGCCCCCCTCTGGTGCTGCGGGTTGAGCTGGCTCCCGTTGCCGTGAGGGCCGTTAACGCCGAAGGGAGGGAGCTGAGCGACGTGGCGCTAATGGTCGTGTGGCCGGACAACTCTTCGTCCCTTGCACGCTCCAATCCGGCCGTTATTGACTATCGCTTGATGCCCTACGTCCTCGTGAACGTGTTCGCGAGCGGAGTCCTGACGTCTTCCGTCAACTTGACGAGCTTCCCTAGCGTGGCCATCATCAGGCTGAGGATCGCCCGGCTGAGGGTTAGGCTCGTGGACAGTGAGGGTCGCCCTCTCCCCCAAGCCCGCGTGAGCCTATTCTCGTACGCAACCTACAGGCTCGTGGAGGCCGTCAGCGACGCCAGTGGGATGGCGACGTTCGAGCGCGTGCTCCTCGACTGCAACTACACCATAAGGGTGACCCTGCTGGGTGTTGAGGTAGCCAGGCGCACGCTAAGGCTGAATGACAGGGCCACCCTCACGGTAGAGTGCAGGGTCGGCTCAGTAACAATTGTGGTCTGTGACGAGAGGGGGAGGAGGGTGCGGGGGGCTCACGTCGAGCTTTACATCAGCGGGACCGGCGTTATAGCTGAGGGCACCACCGACGATGCAGGCACGGTCAAGTTCCCGTCAGTCCCCCTCTCAGAGGAATGCAGGCTCAGGGCGTCAGTGGGGGGGCTCACGGTGCTCGACGCCCCCCTCCCATTAACGAAGCCTGGCAAGTATTCGGTGACCGTCAGCACGTTCAGACTGGTCGTCAGGGTGAGGGACGCGCTGGGAGCGCCCGTCAGGAACGCCACGGTGAGGCTGCTGGTGAACGGCAGCGATGTCGAGGTCGGCGCGTCCTCGACCGACGACAGCGGCACTGCCGCGTTCCTGCACGTCCCGCGGGGGACGTACCTACTCGTAGTGGAAGCCCCGGGTGGTGCGTGCAGGAGGGTCGTGACCGTCTTCAGGGACACGTACGTCGAGCTTACGGTGTGCCCAGAGCTGATGCGGCTAGGCGCTGCGCTAGCGGCCCTGCTGGCCGCCGCTCTCTCAATCGCGCTGGCCCTCAGAGTTAAGAAGAGGAGATGTGACATCGTAGTCATAGAGTGAGCGCGAGCCTGAGGGGTGGCCGCATGCCCATCCGGTACGTCCGCCCCACTAAGGAGGAGCTGCTGCTCGTGCTGCTCGCCCTGGACAACTACAGGCCCATAAAGGGCGTCCTGAGGCTCCAGTTCATGTGCTTCATGTACCACTACTTCGGCTTCAAGTTCGTGTTCGGACCTTGCGGCCCTTATAGCCTGGAGCTGATGGAGTCCCTCCAGCGGCTGATAAGCGAGGGGCTTGTCAAGGTGTACGTCTCGCTCGACTCAGGGGGGAGTGTGGTCAAGACCTTCTCGCTGACCGACAGGGGGCGCAGGGTAGCGGCAGCCGCTCTGGACAGGATAAGGAGCAACAACGTCCTCTTGGAGGGAGTTGTCGTGAGGAGGGGCAGCGACGTCGTGAGCGAGATGGAGGCCATAAAGAGGACCTACTATGACAAGCCGCCGACCTTCATGCTCCTCAGGATACTGAGGATGATCAAGGACGAGTGGCCCTACTGGGTCGAGGCGGACGAGCGCATAAGGGATCACGTTGAGGACGTTGTGGAGGAGATGGTCCCCTACCTGTACGGCTGATCTAGCTAGACGGCTCCTGGGACAGCCATCGACCCACGCTCGCGGTCGTATGAGATCAGGAACCAGAAGAACCTGGGCGTGAGGGCCCGCGCTCCAGAGACAACCACTCTCTCCAGGTAGAGGAGCAGCAAGACCCCCCTGGGCAGCCTCAGCCTCCTGAGGGTTCTCGTGAGGTTGAGGAGCCCGTGCTCCAGGTTGTACTCCCTGATGGGCCCACTGAGTGAGGCGTAGAGAACTAGGTACTCGTCGCCGCCCACTCTCACTGTGAAGGACGCCTTAGGCGCGAGGCGCGCTGTTCTACCGCGCCAGGGGCTGGGCTCCGCGCCGTACACCCTGGCGAGGACGAGCTTAGCAAGATAGGGGATGAACTCGTCCTCGAGGAGCCCTCTGCTGGCGAGCTCGCAGGCGAGCTCGTAATCCCTGTGCGACAGGGCGCCGCCCCCGTTGTCAGCTACGACTGTCTCGCTTGGTAGGACGTCTGGCAGGCTGAGGGCGTCGAGTGTCGCGTCGTCGAGCACCACGTGGCGCAGAGCGCCCTCGCCCCTAATCACGTAGTACACGGCGAGGGCGTCTCTAGTGAACCCGCTAGCCTTGAGCAGCGGGGCCACGTGCTCCACGAGACCTACGAGCTCGCCGCGCGGCTGGACTAGCATGCGCCCAGTCTCGCTGCATAGCAGGTCGGCGGCGCTCAAGTGGCACACCACGTACCTGATGCCGTGCAGCTCCAGGTAGCTGTAGCTAACTGGCACCTCGCCCCTGAGTGTGAGCACCGAGAGCTCACTCGTGGCGGGCTCGTAGCTCAGGTAGAACAGGTGCTTCCAGGGAAACCTCTCATTGAACGCGTCGACGACCTCGGAGACCCTCTCCCGCGCTAACCCGGCCACGCTAGTTAGTGGCTCCCTCCGCTAGATATGCGTTGCCTAGCCCGCCGCTCCTCAAATACCCTCCTCACGGTCTCTATCGTGTCCGCGTCCTGCGGCGACTTGTCCTCGCGTATCCTCAGTATCCTGGGGAAGCGGAGCGCGAAGCCGCTGGGGTAGTGGGGGCTCTCTTGTATCTCAGCGAACCCCACCTCAACCACTACCTTCGGCACCACGTAGACGACCCTGCCGACCTGCTTCACCGCTAGCTCCTTCAACCGCCTCGTCATCATCTCAAGCTCGTCGTCAGTGAGCCCCGTGAAGCACTTCCCGACGACGAGGAACCTGCCCGTCTCCGGGTCATAGGCAGCCAGGTGGTAGTCGCTCAGGTACTTGTACCTATACCCGTGTCCGTACTCAGCAGCCACTATCACTAGGTCTAGGGTGTGCGGCGCCGCCTTGACCTTGAGCCACCTCCTCCCCCTGACGCCCGGCGTGTACGGGGCCCTCGGGTCCTTGACCACGACCCCCTCGTGACCCTCCTCGATGGCCCTCTTGAAGAATCTCTCGGCCTCACGCAGGTCGGAGGTCCTGATGCTCTCGACTATGAGCTCCTCGTCAGCACGACCGACGAGGAGCTCCCTCCTCTCCTCAAGGGGTCTGTCTATCAGTAGCTCTCCGTCCAGGTAAAGCGTATCGAAGAGGTACAACTTGACCGGCACGTCCTCCCTAGACTCCCTCACCCCGTGCACCCTCCTGAACCGCCTCATGAGGTACTGGAATGGCATCGGCCCACCGTCCTCGCCCACGGCCACCACCTCGCCCTCGACCACGGCCTCCTCAGCTGACAAGCCCCCTAGCACGGCCTCCACCACCTCGGGGAGGCTCTGAGTCACGTCGCTCAGCCTCCTGCTGAACACCCTCACCACCCTCCCCCTCTTGTGGATCTGGACCCTTGCGCCGTCAAGCTTCCAGTCGATTATAGCTTCGCCGACCTCACGCAGCGCCTCCCTGAGGCTGCTGGCTCTCTCAGCCAGCATGGGCCTCACTGGGTGAAAGAGCACTACGCCCTGCTCTTCCAGAGCTCGCCTGCCCATGCGGGCGATCCTAGCCGTGAGCCCTATGTCGCTGGTCAGCATGCTGACCCTGTGGACTAGCCTCAGTGGCACCCCGAAGGCCTTAGCTATGGCCTCCTCCATCAGCGCCTCGCCGAAGCCGTGCCTCCTCTCCCCCAAGATGACCTTGGCTAGGTACTTAGCCTCCAGGGGGCTCGCGTCGGAGAAGAGCGACGCCACCAGTCTCTCCTTCCTCTTCCTGGAGCCCTCGCCGCTGGCATCGCACACCCTGAGCAGCCTCTCGTAGACCTCCCTTATTGTGAGCCTCTTAGTCACGAGCCGCTGAGCCCTTCTGCGCCTCTCAAAGAGCGCCTGAACGGTCGCGCCGAAGTCCCCACACGCGTTAAAGAGCCTCAGCCACTCGTCCCCACTCGCCCCGACTATGTCAGACACTACCTTATAGACCGTTTTGTACCCGACCCCCAGCTCCTTCCCGCTCCACGGGGGCAGCACCTCGCCGACGATGAACCTCACGGCTGGCTCAAGCTCATCGCCGTTGAGCCTCTTTATGAAGTCTGAGACGAGCGCTACCATGGCGTTTTTTCCGCTCATGCCCTCCAGCTTCTCGCAGAGTAGGCAGAGCTCTTCGAACAGCATGGGCGCTGAGTCCAAGCTCGCGCTGCGGGAATAAAAGCGTATCGGACACTGAGTCAGGGCGCGCCTCTCAGCAGCGAGGGGTACAAGTGCCTCTTGCCCACCTCCTGCTTAAGCTCGTCCCACTCATGCAGTATCCTGACGGCCTCGTTCGCCACCATGATGGCGTCCTCCTCGCCCCGAACCTCGAAGAGGTTCCTGACCCTGTCGGCAAACACGGCGCAGACGGAGCCAGCCCTGAGGCCGAAGAGCTGAGCTAGCGTGAGTATTGTGGCCGTCTCCATGTCGAAGCTTAGGACCCTAGCCCTCCTCAGATCTGGTATTATGCTGTCCATCCATGACTGCCAATAGCCCGAGAACCCCGGCCTCCCCTGGCCTGTGTAGAAGCTATCGGTGGATGCGATTAAGCCGACGTGGTACCTGACACCCAGGCTCTCAGCGGCCTCCACCAGCGCCATGACCACCTCGTAGCTGGCTACCGCCGGGTACTCGGGCATGACGTACTGCCTCGACGTGCCGTCTAGCCGCACGGCGGCCGCCGCTATTATCAGGTCGCCCAGCCTGACCTCCTCCTGGATCGAGCCGGTGCTGCCGACCCTTATGAGCGTGGTCGCCCCAACCGACGCGAGCTCCTCGACGGCTATCGCAGCTGAGGGGCCGCCTATGCCGGTCGACGTCGCTGACACGGGAGCTCCTCCGTAGACGCCCGTGTACGTGACGTACTCCCTGTGTCTCGCGACCTCCACCGCCTCGTCCCAGCGCTCAGCTATCCTAGGGACTCGCTCCGGGTCCCCCGGCAGCAGCACGTAAGGCGCGACGTCCCCCTCCCCCACCATCAGGTGGTACGTCTTCCCGCCGAAGACCGGCCTCTCGGCGGACGACAAGGCCCCCACCGAGACAGGACTTATAACTGCACGTCAGAAATAATTTGTGGGCCATGAGCTCGGAGCGTAGGCGCCTATCCATCGCTCACGTGCTGCCGATACTGCTGATGCCGTTCGCGGGCTCAGCCCTATCCGAGCTGCTCGCGGCCTCAGGCGTGCTGGAGGGCATCGAGGTCCCGTTCGCCAGGGAGGAGGGCCCGTCTTCCCTAGCCTACAACCTAGCGGTCTTCTCAGCCATGTTCGCGCCGGTCGTTGCCATAGTGTACCTGCTCGTCAGAAGGAGGCTCGTGCTGGCCCTGAAGCTGACGTTCACCCTATCGCTGGCGCTTGCCTTCGCGACGGTCACAGAGCTCTACGCTGAGGCAGCGCTGCTAGTGGCGGGCCTCTACGATGAGATGGGCTTCGTGGCCGTGCCCCTGTCAGCCCTAGCGGCTGTCCAAGCCATCTACGTCGCGCTCAGGGAGGTCCCTGAGGCGTATGAGGCAGCGGTCGGCTTAGCGCTGGGCATAGCGATCGGTGCCCTATTCGCTAACCTGCTGCCCCTATGGAGCGTGGTCGGGATAGCGCTAGCTGTGTCGGCCTATGACCTGTACGCGGTCCTCCGCGGCCCCCTGAAGGGCCTCATAGACTTGGAGAGGGAGCTCGCTGGCGGGGGCGAGGGCGCCGCTGCTGGCAGGCCGCGCGTCTTCCTCCTGAGGGGCATGACCGTTCCCCTCCTCGGCTTCAGGGTGGGCTTGGGTGACATAATATTTTACGCGATGGTGATAACGGCTTCTTACCTGAGCCCATACCCATCGCTGCTGAGGAGCCTAGCCACCAGCGCTGGCGTGGCCGCTGGGGCTTACCTAACTCTCAGAATCCTAGTGAGCGGCAGGAGGGCCATGCCCGCGATGCCCCTGCCTTCTCTGCTGGGCCTGCTAGCCCTGGCCATCTCGGTGGCTCTAGGCCTGTGAGGCTGCCCTCACGACAGCTCTCACGAAGAAGACCCCGCAGCTCGGGGCTGTCTCGGGTGCGAGGAGCCTGGGCTCGCCCCTCGGGATCACCGCTGGTGGGTCGGGCAGCGCCCCCACGACCTTGTCCACCTCAAAGCCAGCCCTCCTGAGCAGGCCCAAGGCCTCGTCTAGGGTGTAGAACCTGGCGTGCCTGAATATGGGGTCCCCGCGCTCCCCCGCCTCCATGTAGCTCTGACCCCAAGGGCTGCTCTTGTTTATTATCATGAGGACGAGGGGGGCCAGGGGCTTTAGCGCCCCGCGAATCCCTACCAGGGCGCGCAGTGGATCCTTGATAAACTCTAGGGCTGCCACTACGTAGGCGAAGTCCAGCGACCCCTCCCTCAGCGGGGGCAGCTCAGCCACGCCAGCGACTACGTCCAGCCCCCTCAGCTTAGCCCTCTCAAGCATCCTGAGGGCTGGGTCGAGGCACAGCACCACTCTGTCGTCAGAGCGTAGGCTGGCGGCGAACACCCCAGTCCCGCCGCCGACGTCAGCCCCCACTCCCGCACTGGGTAGGAGCCTCCTCAGGGCCTTGAGCTCAGCCCTCAGCACGTAGCGTCCTAGTGGCTCCTCGTACCACTGATCGTAGCTATCGGCCACGCTGTCGAACGCCTCAATGACCTCTCGCGACAAGCCTAGCCACTTCCGCCAGGACTCTGACCAGCTCACGGGGGCTCCCCCCTACTATCACGAGCGACGGCTCGACGCCGTGGGCCCCGGGGTGGTAGTAAGCGTCGTACGCGACCCCGTCGCCTCTGATGGCAATGGCTATGGGGCACAGCCCCTCAGCCTTAATGGGGGGCACCGTGCGCAGTGAGAGGCCGAGCGCCTCGACGGCCCTCAGCACCTCCTCCGAGGCCTTGATGTTGACGCACGCCCTCCTCGAGGGGTCGATTTTCATCACCTCTAGCAACAGCGACGCCAGGTACCTGGAGCCACCGTACATGACCCTCCCACACACCTTGGGCCTGCCCATGCTCATTACGACCCTGCCGCTGAGCCCAGCTACGTCATCAAGCGACGCTGCGCCCTCCTTGGCGTACACTAGGTTCATGCCGACCTGTGGGATCAGCGCCTCAGCGCCCGGGATCCGCTCAAGCTCCCTCAGCGCGCACTCGACTGACGCTAGCACGGGGTCAGCTGACGTGAGCCTGCCGTACAGCTCGTCGAGCTTCGTCCTCTCAACGCCCTCCACGAGCCTGCCGTCGACGCGTAGCCCCTTCTCGGCCGTTAGCCGCCCCACGACGGAGTAGCGCACGCCTAGGCTCTCGAGGGCGCCCTCGACGCCGTTCAGCCCCTCCTCGCTCGCCACGACGACCATCGCCCCGTAGCTGGGGGCGATGAGGGGGTCGACGCCTAGCCCCTCGACGCCGTCGCAGAGGGGCACCCTGGCTGAGGTCAGCTCAGCCCCGAGCCCCACTTCGCTCACGACCTCAAGCAGCGCCCCGAGGAGCCCCCCCTCTGAGACGTCGTGCATGAGCTTGACCCCGCGCACCTCGGAGAGCCTTAGGGCCGCTGGCAGGCACGTCAGCTCTCGCCAGCTGAGGGGGGCCTCGCGCCCGCTGGCCAGCGACGCTAACCAAACGGCCTCGGCGCCGACCTCCCCAACTATCAAGACGTGGTCGCCGGGCTCTGGGACCTCAGGCCTCCTGACGCGCCTCCCCATGACGGTGACGGAGACCAACGGGAGCGTCAGGCCCTCATACACTCCAGTGTGCCCCGCCACCACCCTAACGCCGTACGCCCTCGCCTCGCGCCCGAACTCCCGAGCGACAGCCTCGAGGTCGTCGGCCGTAGAGCTCGGCGGCATGTATATGCCGCAGACCGCTAGCTCTGGCCTGGCGAACTTGACGGCCACGTTGCACGCAGCGTAGTGGAAGGCGAAGAAGCCCAGGCACTCGAGGGGGACGCCCACCGCTGGGTTGTGAGCCACTACGACTTCCCCGCTTAGCTCCAGTGAGGCTCCGTCGAGACCTGGCCTGGCGGCTAGCGGCATGTGCCTCAGGACCCTGTGCTCTAGCACGCCCCTCTCGACCTTGCCCAGTCTCAGCTCCATCGGAACCCCCTAAGTCAGCCACCTAGCCCTCAGCGCCCTCCTCACGGCTACCACTACTGGGATGGCCGCAGGGATGAAGACGGCGTCGACTATCGTGAGGAGCGTTATGGCGGCCATGGCGGGCCCGAAGAGCGCGACGTCAGCTGCGGTGAAGCCGACGGTCTCCCAGACCACGCCAACCACCATTGCTACCACCTCTCTCCTCGCTATGCCTGCCCCCTGCGCTCTCCGTCCCCTCCTCGCTATGAGGCCTATTAGGGGCGCCTCGAGACCCCTGACGAACATAGCCCCCGGTATGAACACCAGGGGCCAGCCGAAGTTCAGGGCTTTGATCGTGGTGCCGATCCCCTGGGCCACGGCTATAACAACCATTGAGTCGACAGGCCTCATCAGGACTCCCAGGGCATAAATTAGCACGGGGGACAAATCGTACTCGGCAAGGGGCTTGGGCATGGGGACCATTATTAGGTTCGCCAGCGTCGTGACGGCTATGGCCACAGCTATGAGGCCGATCCTGCCGCTCGCCCGCTTAGACCAACTCGGAACCTCCTCCAGCGACATCGCCTTACATGTTAATTAACATGTTGAAAAGAGTTGCGCTGAGCCAATGTTGATAGATCGGGTCGCGCTCACTCTAGACGTGAGAGCATGGTTGAGAGGCTGGCGATTCACGGCGGCGAGCCCGTCAGGAGGGAGCCGCTCCCAACGAAGAGGCCCATCGGGGAGGAGGAGCTCCAGCAGCTCAGGGAGGTCATAGAGTCGGGGCAACTGTTCAGGTGGACGGGGACTAAGGTCTCTGAGTTTGAGAGGGAATTCGCGAGGTTCTACGGCGTCAAGCACGCGGTCGCCTCCACCTCGGGGACTGCCGCGATCCACATAGCGCTAGGCGCCGTGAACCCAGACCCCGGCTCAGAGGTCGTCACGTCGCCAGTATCTGACATGGGGACGGTGATCCCAATATTGGCCCAGAACTGCATACCCATCTTCGCGGACCTCGACCCTGAGACGTACACGCTGGACCCCAGCGACCTCAAGAGGAGGATCACGGACAAGACCAGAGTCATAATACCCGTCCACCTCTTCGGCTTCCCCTGCGACATGGACCCGATAATGGAAGTAGCCGAGGAGCACGGCCTCTACGTCATAGAGGACTGCGCCCAGGCGTACTTGGCTGAGTACAAGGGCAAGTGGGTCGGCACCATAGGTCACCTGGGCGCGTTCAGCCTGCAGATGACGAAGCACATGACCACGGGCGACGGCGGGATCACCGTGACGAACGACGACGAGCTGGCTGAGAGGGCGAGGCTCTTCATGGATAAGGGCTGGAGGAGGGGAGCCCCGACGTTCGCCAGGTGCTACGCGATGTTCGGCTTCAACTACAGGATGACTGAGCTCCAGGGGGCCGTCGCGCTAGCCCAGCTAAGGAAGGTCAAGTGGGTCGTGGAGAGGAGGAGGTGGGTGGCCGAGCAGCTAAACAAGCGCATCGAGCAGCTCGAGGGGATCTACCCCCTCAAGTCGACCAGGGAGAGGAAGGGCTCCTACTGGCTCTACCCCATTAAAGTCGACACGCAGCTCCTGGGCGTTAGCAACGTCGAGTTCGCAGAGGCCCTTAGAGCTGAGGGCATACCAGCGAGGGCCGGATACATAGGCGAGCCCCTCTACATGGCTGAGTGGCTGAGGAAGCACAGGGTTTACGGCAGGTCCAAGTGTCCATTTGAGTGCCCCCTGTACGGGCGCACTGTCGAGTACGGCCCCGGCCTGTGTCCGAACGCCGAGAGGATCCTAAAGGAGATAGTGACCATACCCTGCAACGAGTTCTTCACCAAGGACGACGTGGAGGATATAGCGAGGGCCGTCGAGAAGGTGGCCGCCTACTACGCGAGAGGTAAGCTTTAAAGGGACCTCAGCGTGTGAGCACGTGGTGATGAGCCTCCTCTCACACCGAGCGATGACGACACGGTAAGGTGCTGAGCAGAGTTAGGGCCGGGAGCCGCTTGCCGCGTAGCGAACCGAAGTCAAACGCGCTAGCGGCGCTGGAGCCGTTGGGTGATAGGTAAGGCGGCCCGAGGCTGCTGAGAGCGACGCCCACGCGTGGGGGTAAAGTTGCCCAGGACTAAGGTCGCGCGCTTCGTGGACGGGAGGAGGGTGAGGTACTCGAGGGAGCGCTGGGAGCTGTTGGAGCAGCTGAGGGAGCGAGCGGCTAAAGTCATGGAGGCCCTTGAGTCTTGCGGCCTCAGCCCTATAGTACACGGGAGCGTTGCCAGGGGCGACGTCCACAGGCTCAGCGACGTTGACGTAGTAGTCCCCTACAGGACCCCGTCGTGCGTAGTCGAGGCGGCCCTCGAGTCGTCAGGGCTACCTGTTCACAGGAAGGAGATATCTCAGGCGACGCCAGCTCACGCTGTGAAGGCTCACATATACCTAGATGAGTTAACGGTGGTGACCTTCCCCCTAACGCCGCTCAGCGAACTAGAGAGGGAGTTCTACAGGTTTGGCGGGGAGCTCACGCTCAGCGAGCTCCTCGAGGGGAGGAGGGTGCCGGGGGTCAACAAGAGGCTCCTGCTAATCATCCCAACTCAAGACGGGCACGTCGAGAGGTCGATACTGGGCATCGAGAGGGAGGTCGCCAGAATCCTGGGGGTTTCGCTCGACATAGTGGAGGAGAGGAAATCCGTGCTCCTGCGCAGGGACGAGGTGGGGAGGACTGGCGTGTTCCTGAGG
>Ga0180302_10000883_pt1 | contig 14003 bp, 11 predicted proteins | sample GuaBasSediGuay17_FD_121794 | JGI IMG/M metagenome (GOLD analysis project Ga0180302, IMG submission 121794) | Subseafloor sediment microbial communities from Guaymas Basin, Gulf of California, Mexico - Guay17, Core 4571-4, 12-15 cm | ecosystem: Environmental > Aquatic > Marine > Hydrothermal... | reverse complement strand
TCCTTGCTGGCCCTCGCAGCTCACGAAGCAAGAGTTAGGGTTTACGTTGCCGCAGAGACCTACAAGTTCAGCCCTGAGACCATGCACGGAGAGCTCGTGGTGATCGAGGAGAGGGATCCGCTGGAAGTGGTGGACAAGAAGTGGATGGAGGAACACCCAGGAGTTGTCGTTAGGAACCCTGCGTTCGACGTCACCCCTCCGGAGTACATAGACATAATAATAACCGAGAAGGGCGTCATACCTCCTCAGGGGGCAATTCTGCTGATGAAAGAGGAGTTCGGGTGGGGAATGGGAGAAGCAGATATTCTAAGAAAAATATACGGGTGAGCTAGTACTCCGGCAGCGTCTGCAGTAGCATTCCTTCAACCACGATCGGGTTCCTTTGCGAGAGTATCGAAACAGCATCTTGCAGCTTCGTGCTCCTTTCTGCATATATTTCCATCAACACGTCGCCTTTCTTGACCTTGTAGCCTACCTTCGCGTGAAGCAGAACTCCAGCTCCTTTGTCGGCAGGGGCTCCGGCCGCTCTAGCTATGTCCACAATGGTTTTGTTGTCCACTTGGGTTATGTACCCGTCGCAAGGAGCCGTTACCACGTGCTTGCGATCTCCGACTGGAATGTCTTCTGGCTTCACGTTCGGATCTCCTCCTTGGGCTTCTATTATCTCCCGCATTTTCTGAAGCGCCTTTCCAGATCGCAGTATCTCCATCGCCTTCTCCTTCCCGAAGCCCTTCGCCACCACTCCTCCCATCTCAAGTAGGAGGCCTGCTAGAGCCGTGGACTTCTCCACTAAGCTCATGGGACCACCTCCCATCAGCGCCTCTAGCGCTTCCCTAGCCTCTAACGCTGGCCCCACGGCATGTCCCACGGGCTGTCCGCCGTAAGTGATACCGCACTTCACGTTTATGCCCAGCCTATTTCCGAGCTCTATGAACTTGGCAGCCAGCTCCCTAGCGTGCTCCATCGTTTCGACCTTGGCCCCTTTTCCGGTCGGTATGTCTATGACCAAGTGCTTCACGCTAGTGGCAAGCTTCTTGGCCATGATGCTAGCTATGAGCTGGGGCTCCGGGTCAATTCTCAGCGGGTGCTCGACCCTGATGAATATGTCGTCAGCTGGAGCTAGGTTTAGCGTTCCTCCCCATGCGATGCAGCCTCCTACCTTCAGGGCCACTTCCTTCAGCTCCTCTGCGGTTAGCTCAACGTTGGCTAAGACGCTCATGGTGTCCGCAGTACCTGAGGGACTAGTTATGGCTTTGCTGGATGTTTTCGGTATTAACAAGCCTGCTGCTGCAACTATGGGGACTATTAGGAGGCTTACCTTGTTGCCCGGCACTCCCCCTATGCTGTGCTTGTCGTAAACTGGCCTTCCGAAATCGATGATCTCGCCATACTTCACCATGGACTTCGTTAGCGACTCTATCTCTGACATGTCCATTCCGTGGAACAGCTCGGATAACAGAAACGCGGATATCTCCAAATCGCTCAAGTTGTACTCCACTACGTCCTTAACTATGGCATCGATTTCTTCAGGAGTTAGCTTTCCTCCGAACATCTTCTTCCTAATGTAGATTGTGGATTGCGGTAAAGGTGTTGGAATCACCTCTACTTCGTCGCCCTCCTTCACTTGAAGGTCCTCTTGCAACTCCTTGCACAAGCCTACTTGGCCGGGAGCTACGAGTTTAGACGACGTGTCTACGATAGCGGTAGAAACTTTGCTCTTGCACCTAACCTTCACTCTGTCGTGAGGGGCTACACCTATCTTCTCTGCGTCCTTCTCGTTGAGTATGGCACTCCTCCTTCCAGTAGATATGTCGATCAGATGGGCTTTCAGTATCATGCTCGCACCTCAGCGAAGGTATAAAGGGAACAGTATAGCGCTCCGATTTATAACGATTACCAGTCTAAGAAGTAGCTTGCTCAATGGGGATGGAGCGGAAAAGAAGTCTTTCGAGACGCTTTTTAACCTGTTCTGGAAGATTCACGGGAGTATAGTGTGTTGCGGTCCTCCTCCAATCCACCCCTCTGCATATCCTAGAAACGAGGTAGTAGTTCCCAACCTTGAATATGGGAAAGGCCCTGCAGAGGATGGGCTTGAACTCGTGTATCGCGCAGATGTTGTCAGAAGATAGAAAAACGCACCTTCGCTTGCTTTTCAAGTATTTTAGCTTGTAATCAGCTTGCGTCAGCTTTTTCTCGAGCGGGCTCGTCCTCTCCACGTACTTCCACGGGTTTTCTAGGTTGGCCTCTAGGTTAGCTAAGTCTTCCTCGTAGAGCGGCACCAAGTTTACCTCTCTGCAGCAGGAGCCGCACCTCAGGCACTCGAAAAACGGAGGCGAAGGAAGCGCATAGAGCGTCGTGTTCCTGAGCCTTGCTTTAATTTCTGCCCCTCCTCGACACTAGCGCTACCGCAATGCCTAGAACGAGCAAAGCCAGCGAGGGCAGTGAAGGTATCACTGGAAGCACGGCAAGCTCTGTTTCGGCCATGTTTCCTTCGGAATCTAGGGCCCTTATCGTGTAAATGTCGCTTAGAACATCTGGAACTATGAACGAAGCGTAGAACGAGCCCTTTCCGTTAGTGTACGCTAAGGCCACCGGCATGTTCTCGAAGAGGATGTTGACAGATGTGTTCGGAGCGAAACCTGTTCCGTAAATCGTGACCTTCTCCTTGGGGGTAGCGTACGAGGGCTGGATTACGATCTTGGGTAGCACTTTGAACTTGGCGGCGCACTGGGCGCCAGTTCCCACGTCAACAGCAGTTATGTTGTGGTAGCCAGCGTAGGTCTCGGGAACATCAAGCTCCACTGTGAACGCTCCTGCGCCGTTGGCGGTAACGTTCGCCACGTTGTTTCCATCCCAGTAAATTAGCACCATGGAGTTGGGAGTTGCGTTTTCGCCGTATACGTAGACTAGGTCTCCTACGTATCCTTCAGCCTTGGAGAGAGCGATGGAAATGTTGGTCCAGCTGAAGTACCAAGCGTAAACCCTGGGGCCGCCGCCCTCGGAGTGCGAAGTTTTCACCTTGATCCAGCTGTCAACCTGTCTCCAAGCCGGCGATTGAACTGCGAATTCGACTTCTGTGGATTCTTCTATGTGCGTGTCGTTGATGAAAGCTCTGAGAGGCTTGTTGCGATGCGTGTAGAGAAACGTCGTGGAGTTATAGCCCTCGTGAGCAGTAAGCAGCAAGGAGAAATCTACCCCGGAGATGCTGTAGCTCAAGACCAGAGCCGTGGCATTTGCAGGGAACAGGTCGTAGGTTTTTCCGTCCACGACGAGCTTCATGGCGGTGGAGTTCAGAAGTACTTGATGGACGCCTCCGTCGAACAAGCTCATCGGCAAAACTACCCTCATCTGAGGGGTGCCGACCTTCGTCACTACGACCCTAGTACCTCTGAACGTAAGCTCGTCTGTGGCCTCTTCTCCGCTGCCCTTCACAATGGTCAACGTCCAAATGGCATAAACGTAATCTGGCAGGGAAACGTTGGCGTAGGTAGCGTAGGGGTTAAATGCATACTTAGCTGCCTCGTAAACGTAGGATAGGGCATCCTCTTCTGTTCCAGCATAGGACAGCGCGTAAACTATTCTATTTGTTAGCTTCAAGTAGCTAGAAGCTCTTTCAACCTCCGATGCTGCTTCTTCGGTGTAAGATGGAGGAACGGTAGCGGTGATCTTGCCGTAGTAGCCATCCCACAGGAAAGCGTCTCCGGCTGTTACGAAATCAAGCGTTGGAGCAGCAGCTTCCAGAACTAGCGACCTATCCAAGCCAGCGGCCTTCACCTGCTGGTACAAGTCCTCTACAAAGTCCATTAAGGCGTCGAAGTAGCACACGTCGTGCGTGTGGAGCGTGCTAGAGCAGTTGACCACGGTCTTCAGCTCTCTAAGCACGATGCCGTCGAAGCCAAGCGAAAGAACGTTGCTTGCCCTGTTGGTCAAGTTGTCCCGCCAACCGCTAGCCCTAATGTCCATGGCTACCATGGCCTTGCCTCTGTACGCGTATGTGACGGGATCGCCGCTAGCATCGAACACCAGCCAAGAGCCTAGCGCTGAAGGCTCGTAAGATCCGTCGGGGTATACCGTCACCAGCGTCCCGTTTTCAACACCGAGCACGGATAGCTCGTATAGCACTTTAACGCCCAGCGCGTGTAGCGCAGCTACGTCGATGGTTTCGTTACCCGTCACTACGAAGTCTGGCCTTAGAGCAGCGATGGTCGATAGCACCTTGCTGTCTAAATAGGGAACGAAGAGGTAGCCGTATCTGAGGTAGCTCGGAGGAATCGCGGTCTCAGGATACGCGTAGCTCATCCAAAGCTCGAGTGCGCCTGCAGCATCGTCCGGCGCTATGCAAGCCGCCAAGGTGTAGTTGAACGCCTCGTTCGGGTTGAGCGTTAGCGGCTGGTAAGTGTAGTCTGTGCCGTTCCACACGTCAAGGTAGAAGCGAACGTTTGGCTTCCCGTCGAACACCCTGACCAAGAACCTGCTGAAGCCCGTGAAGTTCACCCTTCCAATGGTTACCGTTTCGGTTCCGTTGGTCAGTGAAACGGCAGGAACCAGCACTTCTTCGTCCGGGTCGGGATAAACGTACGTGCTAGCCACAATGCTCTCTCCGTCGAGGCTCGTTACCCTGGGCAAGACGAGCTTGTTGTTTGCTGCTTGTCCTATTCCACCAGCAAATGCAAATACGTCCACGTAGCCAGGCGTGTAGGAAGCAGCACCCGTGTAGTTGAACTTAACGAAAATCACGGAGTAGAAGGACTCCCAGAAAACTGCTAGCGCTAGCGTTTCGTTGAAATCTGTGGTTGTGCCAGAGAACACCACCACGGTGCGGTTGTCCTCGTCAAACTGGTGCACCAGCGTTAAGCTAGCATCTCCCATCGGAAGCAGCATAAAGCCCTCTAGCATGTAGCTGGAGGCAGATAGCTTCCTACCGTAGGTGACGTTGATGCAGTTGGACGTGGGCGACTTCGATACGTTGAAGAACACGTAGCTGTTCTCGACCAAGTAAGTAGCTCCGGTGTCGGAAACGGTTACGTCGCTGCCTCCTTGCGCTAGGGAGTTGTTCATGCCGGGGATCGCTGCTAACAACACTAGCAGCGACAACAGAGCGGATACGATTTTGAAACGACTTCCCTTAAACAAGCGAACAAGGGTCATGTCGCAATCCTCGCAACAGCTTTTTACAGTATCTTTACGTGCCATAACTATTTAAAGTGTTAGTTAGCTTCAAAAGGACGCCTTTTTCGCTTCGAACAAGGAAAAGAGGTTACTACCTCTTAGCTTTTCTAAGGTGCCTCAAGCACGCAGGCAGCATCCTCCTCAGAACATCATCCTCGCAGACAGCGCCTACCAGCTTGCCTTCCTCGTCGACGACGAGCACCATGCCCTCTCCGGATTGGAGCATTTTCTCCACTATGCCCCTCAGCGGTTCATCCGGCCGCACCTCTATGGGAGAGTGTACTTTGACGAGTTCCACCGACATGTCCGGGTACTCCTTGACGTACTCCAGCAGCTCGTCCAGCCGCACGTAGCCTACTACCCTTCCTTCGCTATCCACCACGGGGTATATCGTGTACCTAGATGTGTTAACTATCTTTAGAGCATCGCGGATCTTGGTGGTCTCTGGGATCTTGGGCACGTCGACGGAAAGCAAGTCCTTAGCTTGCACCGTGTCCAAGAAATCGGGGCAGTACTCGTCGATCATCGAATAGGCATCTTCCAACGCTAGCTCTTCCCTTAGAGCTTTGTGAGGTAGCTGCAACGGATACAGAGACTTCTCCCCAGAGAGGAAGTAGCTTATGGTAGCAGCCAGTATCGCCGGTATTATGGACACAGGACCACAAGTCTCTGCCACGAAGGCTACTGAAGTCAGCAGCGTTTTGTGGGTAGCAGCTAGAAGAGCTGCCATCGCGGTCACGATGAACATCTCCTTCGGGGACAAGTTGAACGCGTAAGCGTAGGCGTAGCCGAGCGTAGCTCCTATGAATATTGTGGGGATGAATATTCCGCCGCTGCCTCCGTACTCCAGCGTCAAGCTTGTGGATACCATCTTCAGCAGTAGTACTAAGAGAAGCACCGCCACTCCCATGTACGCTGGGGAAAGCGAGAACGAGCCGTGCATCATTTCAGTTATGAAGTCGTAGCCCAGGCCCAGCACCACCGGGGTGTCGAACCCTACCGACATGAAAAAGAGGCCGAACAGGCCCAGCAACAAGCCAGCTAAAATCGGGTAGTAGAAAATGTTTGGCTTGAGCCTCTCCTCGAGCCTTTCTTTTACGAGCTCTAGGTAGAAGTGAACGTCTATGAACACCAGCGCCACTACGGTAGAGAGCAAGCCCAAGACTATGGAGTGCGCCAGCAGCTCGATGGATGGGATCGGGCTTCCCGTAAGTATCGCGAAGAGCGGCTCCGTACCTAAGATCGAAACGGTCACGATGTAGGCCACTATCGAGGCTATGGAGGCCTCTATGAACACTTCCCTTTCTATGTCTCTCTTGTAGGGTATTTCCAGCGCGAAAAGTATGCCCGTTAAAGGTGCTCTGAAAATAGCCGAGAGGCCAGCAGCAGCTCCAGCTAGGAAGAAGTCCCTGTATTCCGTTGGATCCACCTTCAGCTTCCTAGAGATCGTAGAAGCTATTCCGCTCCCTAGGAGCAAGCTAGGTCCCTCGAGCCCGGCGCTGCCGTAGAAGCTTATGGTTACCACCGAAGCTAGGGGCTTGATCAGAGCATCCTTTAGCTTAACGAAGCCTCCCTTGAAGTGAAAAGCTTCTAGAACGGCGTGCGTGCCGCATCCCGTCTCTTTGGATTCCGCTAAGAAAAGCACTATCGCTTGCGATAGCAAAAGACCCGCTGGAGGAATGAGCACGATGAGCAGAAGGTTCACGTTTAGTATGTAGCGTACGACCCTGAAGAACAGCTCGTATAGCAAGTAGCATGCTGAAACCGAGGCGCCTATTGTGACGCCCAAGATCGCGGAAACCAGATACAGCCGCAGCAACTCTACTCTGGCTTTCAAGTCGTACATGGGCTTCGTCCCTTAACGGAACATCGGGTGTTACCCCTCGCCTTTTAAGCGTAACGAGCCTTCGGGGAGAAGGGGGATAGCCCGGCGGGGATTTGAACCCCGGACCTGCGGGGCCAGAGCCCGCCGTCCTTGGCCTGCTAGACCACCGGGCTTCCGCTTTTACATATATTAGCCCGAGGGTATTAAAGTTTATTCAGCCGAGTAAGAGCAAAAAGTCGCGAGAGGGCACTCCAAACACCTCGGATCGAGGGGCTTACACCACAACCTTCCGACTATTCTGAACCCCAGGCAGGCGATGGGACATCGCGGAACCAGGCTCCTAGCTAATCTTTGCAGGTTCATGTACTGCTTCGAGTCGTACTTAGCAAACCTAGGCCTCCTCTCGAGATAGCCCATCCTAAGAAGAGTTCTAACGTAGTTTCCGTCCAGAGGGACGTGAAGCTCCCCGAGCAGATCGTCGTTCCAGAGCTTCATAACTCTGACCAACAGATACGTGCATTGGTTGGCAACCGCCTGGTTAACTGCAGGCAGCACAAGAAGCGATAACCTCAGCGACTCCATGGCGCCGCTTTTCTCCTTGACCTTCAAGGCGTAGAGCTTCCCAAAGCAGTAGGACTTCTTCTTGAAGAGCTCCTTTCCGTAGAGCTGCGGAAGCACGCTCAAAACGGACTCCCTAAGTTCGGCAGAGAAAGCTACGAATTCGCGAGAGTTGCACCTCTCGAGCACCGCTAGAAAGTAGCTTGCAGCAAGCTTAGCGCTTTCCCCTCTCTTCAGGAGCAAAAGCTCTTTAATCGCTTCCTCAACTTTTCCGACCTTCTCGGCGGCGCCCACACATCGCCTAAAGTCTCTCCAAGGGTTGGCTTTCTCCGTTCCTTTCCAAGCCAAGAGATCCACCATCGAGAAAGCTAGGGCGGAAAGGAGCTTTAGCTTGAAGTCTAGCTTTAGCTCAGCTAGGTACCTTGAATAAATCCTAGCTAGGTTCCTCTCTAGCTTAGCTAGCACTTCCGCCAATCCTTCTGCGTCATCCAACTTTCCGCACCTTTGATGGACAAATATCGTACAGCCAGCACTTCCTCCCGAAGAAATCTATGCAAGGGGGCCTTGCCGCGCACCACTTGTAAGTCACCATCCACAGGTTATACAGAAAGATCGGTCTCTCCCAGAGGATCTCTCTTGCCAGAGCACGAACGCGTTCCCTGGTGATGCTTTCTCCCCTTATGGCCCTGGACGGCTGCGGAACGAGCTTAAGCTTCAAGAGGGGCTTGAGCAAGTACCAATCCACAGGAGTTTCAAATCCGGAGAGGGGGGCCCGAATCCAATCTTCCAAAAAGTGACACATGTAATACATAGCTAGCTCCACTGTTCCCTTTCCGACCAGAGGAAACGAGGTTAGCGTTCTAAAAACGAGGTCGTTTAAGCTAGCTTCGCTCTCCCTAGCCGTGTAGTAGAGCAGCATCCCGAGGTTCGCATAGAAGCCCCTAAACCTAGGCATCCTCTCGTGGTTCCTTAAAACGAAACCTGCTAACGATTTGAAAAAGCTGTACAGGTCGCTGGCGCTGCTTTCGACCAAGAACTCCGCGAAGAGGAGAATGCAAGCTTTGAGCTGCTCTATTTTCTCTCCGGATAAGAACTGAGAGCATTTGCTTCTAGTTAGGGCGTTTTCTACGGCGACCTCGTCGGTAAACTTGTCGATTCTATCGCCGCGCAAGCGGCCGAAGGCTTGGAGGAAGCTTTGTAAAGCCTCTATGGGATCGTAGTTAGGCGAGGTCCACTGGAACTGGTTGAAAACCGCCAAAAGAAAGGCCAAAAATATCGATGCTTTGACATCTCCCTTCCTAACTCCAAAATCCGCTAGCAGACCATTCATATATTCCCTAACTTCGCTCTCCTTTGAAAGGAGCAATCGGCGGAGCTCTAGCCTAGCGGAAGCTTGATAAGCAACGAGTCTTCTCACGTTCTCCCTTACTTCGTCGCTCATCGCGGAAAGAACGCTTAGCACGTTCAGCGTAGCTACTGGGGAACTCCTGTAGTCTCTAACATTGTAGCTCCATCCTCCATCTTTCTTTTGCAGCTCGATTACCGCCTCGATGGTCGCTCTGACCAGATCCGGAGAAGCAAAGCCGTATTTTACCATGAGCTTGAAGTACGAAGTTATTAATAGGGGGAGAACGTCGGGCATCGTCTTCATGCTTTGAACGAAGAAGCTCTTCACGACCCTTACCTCGTCTTCGTACAGTGTTCCGTACACGCTGCTCAAAACGTCTAGTGCTTCGCTGGTGGCAACAGGGTCGTACCTCTCAAGCACGTGTGCAGGCTCTTCGTAAGCTTCCGTTCCAAAGCAGCTTCTCAAGAAAGCCAGCCCTCTCTCGAAGCAGCGCTCCTCCCTCAAGCCAAGCTTGTGGAGGAGCTTCAGCGCCCTAGATGTGAGCGATACTATATCCGATTCTTCGTTCCAGCCAGGATAAGGTTTCTTCCTTCTGAGCTTCTTCAGAGCTCTCTCTTCCTCCGACCAAAAGCCATACTTGCCCTGTTTCTCGAGCACGTAGTTCAAGGCCCTTGAAAAGCTTTCCCGAACTTGCTCGCTGCTCGTATGCGGTTCTAGAATTTCTAAGGCTTCAATGGTATACCTAACGCTAGGAGGAAACTTTCTCATCCAATAAAGCGGAAATGAGCCATCATCTCCCTGAATTTCCAAGAGTTCGTTCAAGTAACGGTCGAAGAGAGCATTACCCGTTGCACCGTTCTCGTGCATCATCTTGACTTTCGCATACCACAGAGGACTAGAAAAGACGTACACCACGGCTTTTTCAACGGAACTCAGTAAGGTGCTACTCATGGCCTACCTAAAGTATAGATCCGTTCTCCTATCCTTGAATATGTCGTTCAACGGAGTTATGCTCTTGTCCCTGGATTCTTCGACGTTGATCTTGACAGTTGCTACGCACCTCTTTCGCCTAGCCCTAGCTAGAACTCGCATCTTTGGAGATACTATGAGGCTTCCTCCCCTAAACAGCAAGCCCCTCTCCTTCCCAGTTCTGTTGCACATGATAACATAGACCTTGTTTTCCACGGCCCTCGTCTTAGCGGCCGTGAAAGCGTAGGGAAAGACCAAATTCACAGGATGCGCTATTACATCTGCACCTTTCAGCGCTAGCGTCCTTGCAGCTTCTGGAAATATCCAGTCGAAGCATATCATGATGCCTACGTTGGCGAAGGGAAGTTCGAAGACTTGGAAGCCCGTGCTTCCTTTCTCGAAGAACTTCTTTTCGTTCCAGAAAAGGTGGCTCTTCCTGTACAATCCCACAAAGCCCTCGGGGCCGACCAGCACGGCGGAGTTGTAGAATGCGTCTCCTTCCCGCTCGGCGATACCGCACACTATGTAGGTGTTGTGCTCTCTCGCCAGCTTGGAAAGGAACCTAACGGTTCTCCCTTCCGGCACAGGCTCCGCTAAGGCCCTAAGCTCATCGATCGATTTGAAAACGTAGCCCGTAGTGCAAAGCTCTGGAAGCACGAGCAACGACGCTCGCCTCGCCCTCTTAACTAACTCGGCGATTACTGCCAAATTCCTATTCTTGTTTCCGAACTCAGGATCGAATTGTGCAAATCCTACGTAAACGTCTTCTTTCCTTTCCACGGCAAGCACCTTCGTCAAAGCTCCTTCGGTCATTTAGCCAGTAAACAGTTAATTTTTTAAGACTTACCTCTTAGATTATGGAGGAGCTTGGAGCTGGGTGTTGGAGTTGGATCTGAACAGGGAAATAGGGATTATAGGCTACGGAGCCTACATCCCCCTTTACAGGATAAAAGACGAGGAAATAGGAAGGGTTTGGGGTCGACGCGCAGGCTTTCCGGTGGAGGAAAAAGCGGTCGCAGGCCTTGACGAAGATGTCGTAACTATGGCCATAGAGGCTTCTTTAAACGCGCTAAAAAGAGCTCAGATAAACCCCAAAGAGCTCGGAGCGGTTCTTGTAGGCACGGAATCCAAGCCTTATGCCGTCAAGCCTAGCGGAACAATAGTTGCCGAGGCCATAGGGGCTACGCCCGCTACGCTATCTGCCGACTACGAGTTTGCCTGCAAAGCAGGAACTGAGGCCCTACAAACTTGCATAGCTCTCGTGAAAAGCGGCATGTGCAAGTACGCTCTAGCCATAGGTGGAGATACTGCCCAGGGAAGACCTAGCGACGAATTAGAGTACACAGCTGCTAGCGGAGCTGCAGCCTACATCGTAGGTCCGAAGGACGAGGCGCTAGCTACCTTCGAGGCCTCATTTTCCTACGTCACAGACACTCCCGATTTCTGGCGCAGGCAAGTGCAACCGTATCCCAAGCATACCGGGAGGTTCACTGGTGAGCCAGCCTACTTTAAGCACATAATTTCAGCTGCGAAGATGCTCTTCGAAAAGTACTCCTTCTCGCCAGAGGACTTCGACTACGCGGTTTTCCACCAGCCGAACTTGAAGTTCCCAATAAGGGTAGCGAAGAAGCTCGGGTTCCCGATGGAGAAGATCAAGCCTGGGCTGGTAGTCGGTAGCATAGGAAACACCTACGCTGGCTCATCCTTGATAGGACTAGCTGCTACGCTAGACGTTGCAAAGCCGGGTCAAAGGATTTTAGTGGTTTCTTTCGGCTCGGGCGCTGGCAGCGATGCGTTCAGCTTGGTAGTGGAGGAAGCCATAGAGGTCAAGAGAGACAGAGCTCCTGGCGTGGTAGACTATATCGAGAGAAAGAGGTATGTGGACTACGCTACGTACGCTAGGTTTAGAGGGAAGATCCTTAGGTAGGAGGTCGGAATCGTGGTGCACATCATAGGATACGGGTGCACTCCAGTTAAGGAGCACTGGGATAAAGGGATAAGGGAGCTAGCTTTTGAGGCCGCTCTTAAGGCCCTTGAGAAGGCAGGAATAGACAAGGTAGACGCTTTAGTCGTCGGAAACATGTCCAGCGGAGTTTTAGCTGGGCAAGAGCACCTAGGGGCGTTGATCGCTGACGAGCTCGGCATGAGCGGAATAAGCGCCCTCAAGGTAGAAGCAGCGTGTGCTTCTGGCGGCGCGGCGGTTCACAGCGCTTACGCCATGGTGAAGTCGGGAGCTTACAAGCGGGTGCTGGTGGTAGGAGTAGAAAAGATGACCGACAAGCTAACCCCACAAGTAACGTCAGCTCTGGCGATGGCGGAGGACCAGAGGTTCACGGTGTCTCCTACGGGAGTTTCGTTCGTGGCACTTAACGCGCTGCTGCACAGGCTGTACATGGAAAGGTACGGCGTGAAACCAGAAGAAGTTGCGGCGTTTGCCGTAAACGACCATAAACATGCGGTAAACAGTCCTCACGCTCAGTACAGAAACGAGATAACCGTAGAGCAAGTTATGAAGTCTCCTATGGTAGCCGATCCAATACACTTACTGGAGTCGTCTCCAATAGGGGACGGGGCTGCGGCAGTAGTCCTTTCGAGCGAGCCAGAAGGAGATTCAAGCGTTGAAATAGCCGCGTCCGTCGCGGCAACAGATGTGTTCTGCTTGTTCTCAAGGGAGGATATGCTTTCCTTGAGGGCGACCGTTTTAGCAGCTAAGAAGGCCTATGAGCAGGCGAAAATATCTCCCGAAGACGTGGACGTACTGGAAGTTCACGACGCGTTTTCCATACTTGGCGCCATAGCGCTCGAGGACCTAGGCTTCGCAGAGCGGGGCCAAGGAGCGAAAATGGCCTACGAGGGAGAGACGCTAATCGGAGGAAAGCTTCCGACAAACACCTTTGGAGGGCTAAAGGCTAGAGGACATCCCGTTGGAGCGACGGGCGTTTACCAAATAGTTGAGCTTTGCATGCAGCTCTCCAACGAAGCTGGCAAGAACCAAGTTCCTGACGCCAATGTGGGCTTGGCCCAAAACGTAGGTGGTGTCGGAGGAACTGTTGTCATACACGTGTTGAGGGGTGTGTGATGTGAGCGCTCCGTTTTACTGGAGAGATAAAATCATTCGCTACAGGCTGGTCGCAAGCAAGTGCAAGAGCTGTGGCACAATTCACTTCCCTCCAAAAAAGATCTGCAAGAAGTGCAGGAGCAAGGACATGGAGGAAGTAGAGCTTCCTAGATCCGGAAAGCTGCTCACGTTCTCGATTGTAAGGTATCCTCCAGAAGAATTCGTTGAATACGCACCGTATGCAGTCGGCGTAGTAGAGCTAGAAAACGGCGTTAGGGTTTTAGCACAAATAACCGATGCAGACGTAGAAGAGCTTAGAACGGGCATCGAAGTGGAAATGGTGGTACGCAAGATCAAGGATTTGGGCGAAAGAGATATAATAGTCTACGGGTACAAGTTTAGGCCAGCTCTGAAGCGGTCGAGCAGCAGCTAAAAGCTTGCGCTTGCTGTCCCTCGAGCAGGTGTCCACCGTGAAGAACTGGCCCATGGTATCCTTCGTGGTCGCGCTATTTGTACCTCTAATATCCTTGATTTTCCAGTGGGGCACGTTGGGCTTCGACGTTGCGTTTTTCGGAAGAGCGTGCAGCGATACTCTGAAAAGCAACGTTATAACTCTCTCGGTAATAATCCCGCTAGCGCTTTTCGCCGCGTCTGAGTACAAAGCAGCTATTAGAGCAAAGGTTTCGAAGAAACAAGTGTTTCACGACGTTGCTTTAAAAGCATTTCCGGCACCCTTCTTGGTTTTCGTGCAAATCTACAGCATAGCATCGGTAGGGCTTGGAGCTCCTTCTGCGGAGAAAGTGATCAAGTTCATAGCCACGACCCCCGACTTAGCGCTGGTAGTGCTATTGCCCTCGATATTCGTGTTCGCTTTGGCAGTACTGTCGATGGAGCGCGAAATGTACGTTAACTTGAGGAGCTCGGCTAAAGTGGTGGGATCTGTTACCTTGATTTTCGTAGCGCCCATAGTGCAGTACTTCCTTTGGCGAGAAGGGTATCCGGGAGAAGGAACTTCGCTGGCTATGGTGCTGCTGATCTTGAGAATGGCGCTGACATATCAGGTAGTGACGCACTAG
>Ga0180302_10000881_pt1 | contig 14009 bp, 10 predicted proteins | sample GuaBasSediGuay17_FD_121794 | JGI IMG/M metagenome (GOLD analysis project Ga0180302, IMG submission 121794) | Subseafloor sediment microbial communities from Guaymas Basin, Gulf of California, Mexico - Guay17, Core 4571-4, 12-15 cm | ecosystem: Environmental > Aquatic > Marine > Hydrothermal... | reverse complement strand
TCTATTAACTCCTTTACTACGTCCCAGTTAGCTCTGCTTCTCTTCAAGAGCTCTTCGACTACATCTTCTCTCAAAGGGTGAACTGAAGTAATGCTCAATAAGTCGTTGACTATGTCTCCAGTATGTCCGAAGTCTACTCCCTCAAAGCCTACGAGGAGCTCGACTTTATTTCCAAGTTTTCTCTGGAACTCTTGAAAGACTGCGTTGACCACTTCTTCCTTAGCAGGTCTTACCCAACTCTCAGCTGGAGGTCTAGTGGGTATTGCAACGTAGGCTTTAGTTGGTCTGAGTTTAGAGATGAAGTCAGCAACTTTTCTGGCCTCTTCCTCGTAATTAAATCCATCTATCAACATAGTCTCAGTTATAATCACACCCTTAAACTCTCTCGAGAACTCAATGATGCCTTCTAATATTTTGTTTAGCTTCAAGGAAGGATGGGGCCTATTAATCTTTTTCCAGAGCTCTTCACTTACTGCATCTATTTTGATGGAGACTAGATCGGCCTTAATTAGATCTTCTCTAACGTCCTCCCTTGACATCAAGGAGGCGTTAGTTAAAACAGCTATAGGAACCCTTAAATTCTTCAATAATCCTATTTCAACTCCCAGATTAACGTCTAGTGTAGGCTCTCCATTGGGGACAAAGGTTATATAATCTAAAGTGCCTCCTCTCCTCAGTATATTCTTTACTCTTTTCTCGACTTCTTCATATACAACTTCTGAGTCGTAAAACTTCGACCTCTTGACAGTGATCACACGAGTCCTACCAGCCTGACAGTAAACGCAGGAATAGCTACAAGTCTTGTCGATAATGTTGTTAATTCCTAAACTCTTCCCAAGCCTTCTAGAGGGTACAGGACCAAAGACTATTGACTCGCTCACACATCATTAGTTACACATCACTTTATTAGTCCTAACGCTTTCTCAATACCAGTAATAGGTGAGCTACCAACAACCACTTCTCTTTTTACTGTATTACATCTCTTTAGCTTAATGTAAGTTAAATCCTGTAGATACCAATAAGTTAGTATTGCAGGAAGCTCCTATAATCAGTGAAGAGACTATAGTAGGGAATGTTAGGTAATCTACTTTTACATCGAAATCTATGGACAACGTTAATTCGCCTATTAAGCTAACATCACTCTTAGGGGGAATTATAACGTTAGATGAAGATCTCAATGAGACTCTAATTCCGCGAGAAGGTAATGGGATTAGTTTCGCACAAAGAGCTTCATCACTATTGTTTAACAAGTGTACCCTGAAATTCTTGGAATCTTGCCTATAGATATTAGAGTTTTCTTCAACTACCCAACAGTCTAGACTTAGTTCTTCACTCTTAATACTGACAGCATTGATTCTAGGCATAGTTCCACCTTCTTTTGGTTGCCCTGGTTGACCCTTAATGAACACTTTTAGTTCATCCTCAGTAATTGGGTCTCTCCATTCCATTGAGTAAAGCTCTATTCCATGAAATTCCTCTTTACTCCTCGAAACTTGAAATTCTGCAAAGGGATGTTTCTCTAAGAAATCATTCACAAATGATCCCTTATCGAATCGATATAGCCACATGTCGCCTCTAGGACTAGCAGGATTACCCAGAATGCCTGGTAAAAAGCCTAACCTTGAATAAAACCTGTGTAAATCTCTATCTACTGGATCACACATTAGATAGATTATATTGTGTCCAACTTTAACAGCTCTCTTGATACATTCTGTGATGATGTAAGTCCCTATACCCATCCCACGATAGTTCGGATGTACAATTATGTTTACTATCTCCGCATATGGTGGAAAGACAGTATCTAGAATCACTCTCCCTACGATTTCTTCATTCGAATCTGCTACAAGTAACTTGCTATAGTTATTACTGTTTGAAAACTTAACTATCTTAGTGATATGCTCTCTACTAATCTTCCAACCAGACACTGTATGTAGATTAGCTAGCTTATTAACGTCCTTTATTGTGGCTTCTCTAATAGTTATCGAAGACATAGAATATCCCACTATAATTTAGTTAGTCCATAGTACAAATCGGAATACGTGACGAATATTATCCTCTATTCTTAAGTCCTTAATATGAGGCTCTTTAGTAAGTTGTCTAGTTTGAGTTGTTTCCCTAACTATATTGCTCATACTTCGATGCTTATGTGGAGTATATCGATGGTGGACTTCTATTTCTCCTTTAAATTTATTCATATCAAGAGAGTGAACATACATTATCGATATTCTTAAAGTTCTTGACCATAGATTACTCGATGTTGAGAAGTCAGTATGGTCTCTATTTAATAACTCTATTAGCTTTACTATGTATTGTGCTATGGCATAATGTATCTCTTGCAGATCATCACCTGTAAACTTGAAAGCTAGGTACCGAACTAAACAACTTTTTCCTTCGATAGGTTTCTTGGAACTAAGCATTCCTTTAAAGAATTCAATCACCTCTCAGCCTCGAAAGCTAGCTCTATGTTAGCTCTCTTTGCCTTCTTAATGACTACTTCTAAAGTATAAATGTACTTCATGTCGTCTACTCCCTCTCTATAAGCTTCCCATAATCTCGTAGGGACTATAGTACCATTAACAGGGAAAGCGAAACAGTAATCATAGCCATCGAGGTCATATAGGGGATCCCCCTCATAATCGTAATAACACCAAGGTATGTGAACCTTAAATGGAGTAATCCACATCCACAGTCCGTTTATTATTCTCATCCACTTAGGAGATACCTCTATATTCCTAGGGTTGTAGTATGTCCAAGCTTCATCGCCGCTCTCCTCTAATTCTCTTCTCAATTCGTCAAAACTGTGACCGTAAGCTAACCACTCGTCTATAGAGTGCCCATCATAACATCTTGTGTCAACGTATGGATCTACGACATTAACTAATGACCAACACTTAGGGTAAGATCTAAAGTAAAAGGTTATGTAGAACTTAACATTGAATACATCTTTTATAGGTTTTGTCAACCTAATATACAACAGATATCTATTCCTCCACAAGATCTCATCTAAGTGAGTGAAGACCAGTTCAGGCCAATTACGCTCTTCCTTTAGCTTTAGCAGCCCTTCGATAGCCTTTCTAGCGAGTTTAATGAATTCTTCATCACTATCTAAAGACTTGCCTAGTTCATAACCTGTTCGACTCATTACATCTTTATGCCCTAATAGCTTTGCTAAAGTGACAAAATTAGTGTTTACTATTATTGGCCCTTCAAAGCCGTATGTTAAGAGGAGTTTTATACCTCTTTCTACGTTATCGTAGTTAATTTTTATGCTATCATTAGACTTAACATAATTAATTGAAATAGAACTCCAATAGAGCACGTTAACTCCATGCTCCCTTAAATCCGTCAACTCAACTTCAATTAACTTCGAATTTAAACTCTCCATGAAGTACATTCCATACTTCTTATGTGGAGGTGAGAGGAGTCTAAACGGAAGTACTTCTAACAACAACTTAATCTCTGTGAATGGAGCGTTGTTTGAAACTATCCTTATGGCTCCTTCGTACGTGCCTGAAGGGATGTTATTAGGTACCTTTATCGTTAGCCATACTTGCTTGAAGTGATTAGCTTTAATATTAACTTCGTTTTCGCTTAGTAGGAACCTACTTACTAACTCACAGTTCCTTATTCTAGGTGATAAGCTCGGCCATCTCCTCTGCAATGATCTTGAGACGAAGTATACCTTCACGTTATCATTAGATATAGCATGCTCACCGCATATTAAGTCCCTAATTTTAACTTTTAATCCTTCAATGTTCTTTAAAGCGTAAATTACGAATGTAATAGGTTCATATTCCCCTCGGGTTGCGGATGTCCATATTACATTCTCTGACCTACTATTTTTGAACTTTGAAGGGTCTACTTCCTCATAGCAATTATGGGGATATATCAAGTAATATTCATTGAAGTTTTCTCTGCTTTCCCAGTGGTTATTGAGATAAAGGTTGCTAATTGTTGAGGAGACAATTATTATAATTATAAAACTTATAAAGAGTCCCTTGGCCTTAAGACTATGTTGCTTTTCACTTAATTTAAATAAAGAGCTAAGACTTAATAGCATCTTCTTTTAATTCTCTTAAGAGGATATTAATATTTTGCTTCCTATAAGGAACACTATGTCAAATAGCTCATGAATGAACAAAGTAAGGTGGAGTTAAAATACTATTAATATCGTAAAACTATTAGTCACATAATGGGATCTAGAGGTGTATCCATGTACCTTATATTGTTCGCTAAAATGTTTCAAAAACTACCTCTATCAAAATTCGCTGAAGTCGCAGAAAATATTGGCTTCGACGGCATCGACTTAACGGTGAGACTGGGAGGTTACATCTCTCCAGAAGACGTTAAAGAGAAACTCCCTGAAGCAGTGGAGATCATTAAGTCTAAAGGTCTTTCAATCCCCATGATAACGACTTCCATAACGAGTTCAAGAGAACCTCATGCTGAGGAAACATTTGAAGTAGCATCTGATTGTGGAATAAGATTTCTAAAACTTGGGTATTGGAGATACGAAGGCTTTGGCTCATTAATGAGACAGATAGCAGAGATTCGTGAAGAGTTGAAGGGGATTCAGAAGTTAAGTGAGGAATATGGAGTAACAGCTGTCTTACACACTCACTCTGGAATGTGCCTGACCGCTGAGCCGACAGTCTTATGGATGATCATTAGGGACTTTGACCCAGACCTAATTGGAGCTTATATAGACCCTGGACACATGGTAGTAGAAGGGGGACTTGCTGGCTGGCTTATGGGAATAGATATTCTAGCTGACTACATACGCGTAGTAGCTGTCAAGGACTTTGCTTGGTTTAAGGAGGAGTCATGGAGAGTCAAGGTAGTACCCTTAGGTGAGGGATTGGTCCCTTGGAGGAAAGTGTTTGAAATATTGAAGGCTATAGGTTTTAAAGGGCCTGTATCTATACACTGTGAATACGAGGACTTAACAATAAGCCAACTTATAAATAGAGCGGAAAGCGACCTGAGGTATCTTAAAGAAATACTACGCTCTCTCGAAAGCTTATGATTCAGCCTAGTACTTTGTTAGCTATGTAGTATGGTTCTTTAGGTTTAGTACCAGAGAGGTCAGGTGTTGACCTGAGATCAAAAGAGTGCTTAATTGCAAGAGTTATGCTATTATGTAATTCTCTTTTCTATGAGTTCAGAAGCGAGTTAATAGTATTATGAAGACTTCTAGGCTGAATCATAAGAAAAGAGAATTGCGGGGATGTAGCGGGGATATAGCTCCCAATAAACCACTGATAAGATGAAGTGGTTGAGGGAGAAGCCCGTGCAATTTCCCATAGTCTCAAAAACATTCAAAACATAAAGCACAGGCAACTACTAATGAAAATAGGTGCTTTTAAGTGTAGATAAAGTTGAATGGCTGGGAAATATGGCTAGGATAGTTAAGGACATAGTAATTGAGGGACAGAAAGTTACAGCTCTTTTTGATACTGGTTCTATTAGGAATTATGTTTTGAGGAGAGTTGTTGAGGGAGCTCCACGGATTAAAGTTAAGCCGTATACTGTAGGAATTGGTAGCAGGGTTGTGGTAGTTTGTGAGGAGTGTATTATGAGAAGTGAGATTGAGGGGCTAGAGTTTACTATGAAAGCTGTTCCGTTAGATAGAATAGGTAGTGTAGGAGGTTGTGAAGTTAGAGCTATTATAGGAGCTACGGCCATGGAGGAGTGAGAGATAAGGATAGACATGGCTAAGGGGGGCTAGACCTCTCTGGGTTGAGGAGGAGGGAGTTTATTGAATATTACTCTTCTGTTGGACTTTTATCAAGCTAGGTAAAGTTGAGGTTAAGTGTTTTATACTTAATTTACCTCTTAGAATAGAGGTGAGTCTAATGGATCTAACGCATGTGTTGATATCCTTCGCTGCAGGATTACTGACGTTCTTCTCTCCTTGTGCATTTGCTATGTTTCCAGCTTACATCGCTTATTTACTTAACGTGAGACCCACTAAGTCTCCACTAGCTTCTGGTTTAATAGTTGGGACCTTAACTAGTTTGAGCGTTAGTTTAGTGTTCTTGGTCGTAGGTATTCTCTCGTCGTTGATAATTATGGAGTTAATGGGGATGCACTATTATATCCAAATTGGGTTAGCATTGTTATTAATAGTGTTGGGAATTGTACTCCTTTTAGGTGGTAAGGTGTTTTTACCACTTAATGTGTCCTTCTTGAGGAGGAGAGGAAGTTTTTATTCTCTTTCAATAATGTATGGAGTTGCTTATGCCTTGGCTTCGCTCTCCTGTTCTTTCCCAGTGTTCCTTGCTGTAGTTGTTTCGTCAGCTATTGAGCGGGGCTTAATTGTAGCACTTGTCTCTTTCTTAGCTTATACTCTTGGACTGGTAGTCCCAATGGTATTAGTAGCCGTCGTGACTGTGTTGTCTAAAGAGCTCGTATTGTCTATGTATAAGAAAATCGCCAAATATATTGAAAGAATTAGTGGTGTCCTATTAGTTATAGCTGGTCTCTACATTCTGTTCCAGTACTTATAATGGTAGCTCTGACATCTCGTACTTGATTTGAAGCATTCTCCTTAAAGTCTCGGCTCTCTTAGTAGCCCTTATGTAAGTACACCTAGCTAACTTAGACGCTAATTCTTTAGCTACGTCCTTAAACTCTTCGATGACGTTATCCTTTTCGCCAGGATCTTTCACTAGGTTGTATAACTCGTCTTTGCCTTCAGGTCTAAATACGAAGCTCCACTCCTCAGTCCTGACACAGCGATGCAAAGAGGCATGATACCCTGTTATTACGTAATCTTTCAGTCTCTCGACTTCTCCCTTCACTAATGGCATGACACTAGTTCCGTGCATGTACCTAGTCTCCCTCTTTAACCCTATTACGTCTAAGATCGTAGCTGGGACATCGCATGTCTCGACTAATCCCTTGACTCTCTTGCTAGTGTATTCGTTCTCTGGGAACTTCACTATGAGCGTCATTCTGACCAACTCGCTCCAAAGAGTGTGAGGGTGTTTTAGTATCCAACCGTGCTCTCCTATCGGGACTCCGTGGTCTGACAATAGGACTACGAGGGATGAGTCGTAGAGCTCTAACTCCTTTAGCTTTTCAAGTAAGACTCCAACCCATTTGTCGACGAACGTGACTTCACCAGCGTAGAGACCTCTTATGTACTTCAACTCTTCCTCAGTTAGCCACTCAGTAGTCCCGTATTTGGGATGAATTATCTTCTTGCCTTTGTAATTAGGGTCAGTGTAGAGCTTTTCGTACTCAGGAGGTGGATCCCAAGGCTCGTGGGGGTCGAAGCAGTCTATCCACAGGAAGAACGGTTGGTTCTTTATATTACCCTCTAACCACCTAACGCTCTCCCTTATCACTTTAGCGACGAAGTAATCTTCCTCTTTCTCCCTGTCACTTATGTTTCTCAAATATTGTATGAGTAGCTTCTCTACGTGAGTTCCTCTCATCTCTGGCTTCATGAAGTCTTCTGGGTTATGCTTGGGAGGACATGAACGATAAGCGTCGCCTTCTTGTCCTCTGATCCATATCCACTCGTTGAATGCTTTGTGGAAATTCATGTTGGGCTTAAAGAGATGATAAGTGTCTGTTATTAGTGCAGTAGTATAGCCGTAGGCAGCTAGTATTTCAGGTAATGTTAGATCCTCCTGTACTAAGGGTCTCCAAGGTCTAAATGGTAACGTGTACTGCCCGGTGAATAGAGCAGTTCTGACGGGGATTGTAGGGAGACCCTCCGGATATGCATTCTCGAAGAGGACTCCGTCTTTGGCCAAGCTATCGATGTTAGGAGTTTTCATTTGTTCGTTTCCATATTGATGGATATGGTCTGGTCTTAAGCTATCAAGCATTATTACAATCACGTTTGTTAACTCTCGGGAGTATATCACATCATCACCATGTTATTATTCTTCGTTTTGTATATTAAATGATAAAGTTTTTCATGAGTCTAGAATTCAATGACCAGTTCTTATTCTGTTCACTTAGGAGGAGGCGGTGGAGGTGGAGGAGGTGTGGGTAAGACCTTTTTACGCTTTAATGCATTTTGTAGAGCTTTTTCAAAGTCACTATATACTTTCTTAAAGGCTACTGTGAGAACAACTGACATTATTCCGCTTAGTGAAGTCTTTTGAATGAACCCTAGTATTGGTTTGAGGAAAGCTGAGTTAATGAGCCATTGGTACACTAAGAATATGACTGTAATTAATATTGTTGATGTAATGGAGCTTAAGTTCGATGAACATAGTCTCACTGCGATGTATCCGACAATGAAAGAGACAAATAGTCCTACTAAGCTCAATGCTAATCTGCTTTCAACTTTCATATAAATTACACTACTAATTAAGGCTGGGACTGCAAACATCATAAGAAGGATGTACGGTAACTCTCTGACGAATATGAGATCTCTAAACTCCATTAGTCTCTTTGAGTCTGTTAATCCATACTCTACCGCTCTCTTAAGCATGAATATTGCAGCTAGGACTGAGAATACTAAGAAACTGTTAAGTATAATTAGGTGATACCACTCTTCAGGAAGAGTTCGTCCACCCCATAGATATGAGTATATGTGAAGTGCTACTCCTGGTATTGCTTTTGCAGCTATTGTTGCGGCAATGATTTTGAAGATGTAGTTACCATATAGTTTATCATAGAATATGTCTTCATAAGCTTCTGGGGGTAAGTTCAATTCTATTACTCCGGGGTAAACGAAATTTCTTTCGAAAGCCTTTCTGAATAGTAGCCACAATGTCGGTATTCCAATCCATAAAGGAGCCACGACACAAGCATATAATGCAATACCAGTTATTACAGTTTTCTTCGTGAACTCTGGGTCTAACTTAAAGTAGAGTGATGGAGGGTTGTAGTACCTGAAGTAGGTGTAGTATGCTGTAGCTAAACCGTAAGCAATGCTTATTGAGATCATTAATTTTGACATACTTGTCCTTAACCTCTCATTAAGATCTTTCCACTTAATAAAGAAGAATATTAGACATGCAAACATTAGAAGCGGGGGTATTACTAACCAAGAGATGAGTGTCCACTCTAAACTAGGAGAATAGGTTGAAGCTATGTAATATAATGAGGCTGATAAACACATGATTGTGTTTAAACTAAGATATACTAACACTAAGCTCCTTGATACTCTCCTGATTATTTTATTTGAGAATGCTACTAGCAGTGTCCCAATAACTATGATGAATATCGCAACTCCTTCGTATGCATAGGTTAAGTTAATGATGTAGTTGTAGCTTGCTTCTCGTAACGAAGTCTTTGAGACCCAACAGAAAACGTTGAGAAGAAACTGTGCGTTATCCTCAGAATAAATGTAAAAGTCATAGAACATGTCTTCTGAACCAAATAAGACGATCCGCCCTTCACTATACACAGTGCCAGTAATTGGTGTGAAGTTTCCAGGAAATATTTTACCGGTTTTAGGATCATAAGCTAATGTCTCATTGTTAATTATGACTATTGGGAAGGACGGTTTATTTGGAGATAAAGCTATAGATTTGGGGACTACTATTCGGCTTACTTTATAACTGAATTCATCTGAAATGAAAACTTTGTAAGTAGGTATGAAGATGTCGTTCCAATATTCTAGTTTATTCTTTTCATCGAATAAGTAGTATCCTGTGACTGTGATGTTGAGGATATGTGTAAATTTCGAAGGTTTTCCCATTGAATGTATCAGTATTAATCCACCACCATTTTCAACGTATTTAAGGAGCTCTTGAAGTGTTTTGTTAGGTAAAACTCCTGGAATACTGTAATCGTACATGAATACGATCTTATAGTTCTTAAGATCATTAGCATCTACATACCACTCTCTGTGGAATATCATGATGAAACCGTTATCTTTCAGGAAATGAAATAACCTTTCGTTACCATTAAACTCTTCAGTTGGGTCAAAGACAAGGACATGTGTTATCGCAGGAGTAGTCAGTCCATAAGGACAACTAGTCAATAGAAGGATTACCGAAATCATTATTAATGGAAGGATTCCTTTCACCTAATTCACCCAGGTACCGGTTACTCAATTATAACCTTATATACTTATTAGCCTTAACACAATCAGATGAATTATAGGGACTTAATTCACAACGAAAATAATGAATATCTATTAAGTAATTTGTTAAATTCTAAGTTGAACATCAGTATCCTCTTCAAGAGATTTTAATATTGAACACAAGATTTTAACGTTAACTAAACCATCGAGTGGCTTTACTGAAGGTTCCTTTCCACTAATGAGACACTTGATGACGTGATTTAGACTTTCTTTAACTGCGCCAAAGACGCTTCCATGAATATCAGAGAATACTAAATATCTAGGGTACTCGTACTTTAGACTCATGACCTCTAATCCTTGAGACCTAGCATCAACATTAACAGCGCCTTTGCTTCCTATCAGCTCAAGTTTAAAGTCAACTACACATGGCATACTCTCAGGTAATATCCAAGCTGATTCTAGGACTGCTCTTCCACCTCTTTTAAACTCGAGGATTGCAATTACGTAATCTAACGTGTCTACGCCAAGACTTCTTAGGACTCTGATAAGACCCCAAGCTCTAACTTTAACTACTTCATCTGAGAATAACCACGTGATCAAGTCCGCAGTGTGACTCATTAAGAAATAGACTACGTTAGTCTTAGCGGCCCAAGAGAGCATCTTCGTCGGTACGTACAAGGTGTCGCTTAACCTTGTGTATGCATAGATGAGGTCGCCTAACTCTCCCCTCTTTACTCTTTCTTTAGTTAAGGCAAATGGTGGGTTCCACCTATTGAAGAAGTTCGTGAAAAGTAACAACCCTTTCTTCTTAGCTTCGTTTACCATATCCTCAGCGTCTCTTACAGTTGTAGCTAATGGTTTCTCAACTACTACATTCACCCCCATCTTTAGAGCCTCGATTGTCGGGGCTTTATGAGCAAAGTCAGGAGTCACTACTGATACTAAGTCAAGGTTCTCTTTCTCTAACATCTCTACATAGTCAGTGTATGCCGATTTAATACCATAAGTCTTTGATATCCTCCTCAACCTAGTCTCATTAATGTCAGCTATCGCTACTTTTTCAACAAAGGGATTTTCTAAGTATACTCTGAGATGTCTCTCTCCTTGAATCCCAACGCCTATTACGCCAACTTTAATTCGTCTACTAATGTTAACTCACCTTAGCCATTACCTTTCTCTTTATCCTCTCCATCACTAACTTATGCAATCTTTCCAGTATAAGCCTCCTGTCCTCCATTAAGACTACGTCAGAGAGCCCTACTAAGATTATGTTGTGACTGAACGGCGAGGGGACTCTTTGAGGAGGTAGCTTCACTATCTCAATTTTACCGCTCTCAATCTTCTCAAGTACTTCTTTAGCATGTTTCACGTCCATGAAGTCCTCTAGTATTTCTCTAAAGGTCTCCTTAATTACCGAGAAGTTCGGTATTTCAAGACATATGTCGAGCAACGTCCTAGCTGACAACTGTTGCTTGCCGACGGATATTTCATGGCCTTTATAGTTCCTTAGTATCATGAGACTCCTGACGGCTACATGTCTAAACCTCCTCTTCATCAACTCTGTATTTACGATAGCCTTCTTCAGTAAGTGTTCAATATTCTTAGACGTGACGGCGCTTAAGTCTAAGTTCGGTTCGATGTCTGGAGGGAATACTAAGGCAAAGCCGTGATCTGTGATGGCTAGACCGACGTTCCTCTTTAACTTCCGAGTCGCGACGTAGGCGTAAGCCCTTGATAGGGCGTCGTTAGTCCTCCTACCGAATAGAGCATGGAATATCAAGTACTTCCTGCCGTACTCGTCTACGTAAGTCTCGATTAAGAGGACTTTGTGTGATGGATACTTCTTAACTCCTAGCGCTCTCAAGTACAGGTATTCCTCTTTGAAGTACTCGTATATGGAGTTAGCTGAGTTGTCGTCAGTGTGACAAGTCCTCTTAATGAATCTGACGATCTTACCTTTACTGTCGCCTCTCTCCAGCATCTTGAACACAGTCTCTCTGAACTTTCCAATTTCAATGGCTAGGTCATAGCTCAAAGGCAACATCTCGGAGAACCAACTGGGGACTGTCGGTTTAGAGTCGAAGGCTGGCTTAACGTAAGCTCTTAACCCATAGGAGTAGAGGAACTCGTAAACTTTACCTCCTAAGACGAACCTATCGCCTCTATAAAGCCTCTCTAAGAACTCTTCCTCGATGTTGCCAACGTATTTCCCATTAGTTGTGAACACCTTTATAGCTACTTCGTCAGGTATAGTGCCTATGTTGAGTGAGTATATGACCCTAGCGTACTTCCCCCTTCTCCCGAATACCCCTTCATCAGGGTCGTACCATATCTTGCCGTAAACTTTGTACCTCTCTAGTCTAGAGTAGCTTCCAGATAAGAACTTTAAAACGCTTATGAAGTCCTCGTAGGGCAATTTGTGATAACAGTAAGACCTTCTGACGACTCTGTAAGCCTCTTCGACTCTCCACTTCTTCTCTATCGCCATGCCCAGTATGTGCTGAGCTAATACGTCTAACGCGTTCTTAGGTATTTGAGTCTTGTCTAAGTGACCTTTGTACGCTTCTTTGACCATGACCGCGCACTCAACTAAATCATCTCTGTCGAGGCATATTATGCGACCCTTACTAACTTCATGGAGTCTGTGTCCACTCCTCCCTATTCTCTGAAGACACCTCGTCACAGACTTAGGAGAACCTAATTGCGCTACTAAGTCTATATAACCTATGTCTATTCCTAACTCGAGCGATGTCGAACTGACAACAGCTTTGAGCATCCCTCTTTTCATCTTCTCCTCGACATCTAACCTAACATATCTAGACAGAGACCCATGGTGTGCTGCTATCTGCCACTCGTCAACGTTTTCGACTTCTTTGGGCATTATCTGTTTCAAGTGAAAGACAACTCTCTCAGTTCCGCTACGTGTGTTCGTGAATATTAACGTAGTCTTGTGCTCTTTGATTAGCTTGACTAACTCCTCGTACATTCTTCTAGTAGTCACTTCACTAGGAGTGTGAATTAAGTCAGCTACTGGACACAATACCTTAATGTCCTTCTTCTTGACGAAGCTAGTATCGACTATTAGACAATCTCTAGGAGTCCCATCGTCGTTATAACCAACTAAGAATAAGGCGACTTCTTCTAAAGGATTAATCGTTGCAGAGAGCCCTATTCTAATAAAGTCTTTGCCGACTAGCTCTCTTAACCTTTCAAGAGACAAACTCAAGTGAACTCCGCGCTTGTTCTCGCATAGCGAGTGAATTTCGTCGACTATGATCCACTTCACAGTCCTCAACTTCTCCCTAAACTTAGGAGCTACTAAGATTATTCCGAGAGTTTCAGGAGTCGTGATGAGGATGTGAGGAGTCTTTCTGAGCATTTTCTGTTTCTCGTTAGGTGGAGTGTCTCCAGTCCTAACAGCATGCCTTATCTCAGGGAGTTCTAATCCTTTACTCTCGGCTAACTCGCGGATCTCCTTCAACGGAACCTCTAGGTTCCTGTAAATGTCGTTCGACAGAGCTCTGAGAGGCGAGACGTAAACGCAGTAGACAGAGTTCCCTAGCTCTCCTTTGTCAGCCATCTCGAACAGCTTACTCAATATGCTAAGAAATGCAGTCAAAGTCTTCCCAGTCCCAGTAGGGGATGAGACTAACACGTTCTTGCTTCTAGATATGGGAATGACAGCGTACCTCTGCGGTGGAGTTAGGTCTTCAAATGTCTTGTCAAACCACTCAGCGACGAGAGGGTGAAGTACTCTTAGTACTTCTTCCTTGCTGTAAGCCCTTCTCGCTCGTTTTATCAAAGTCGTTCACTCCTTCACTCGCGACTTCAGAACAGCACTTCTAACGAGAGAAGACAAATGATTATATAAAGCTAACGGACAGTTAGAAGGCTGTTTCGGACTTAACGATACATTTAAATACTTTTAATCGTTTCTAGTTACTTGACGATAGTGTTTCGATGACCCGCATTGCGGTGAGGTTTAAGCCCTCAGATGGGGGGTGGATGGCGT
>Ga0180302_10000879_pt1 | contig 14013 bp, 9 predicted proteins | sample GuaBasSediGuay17_FD_121794 | JGI IMG/M metagenome (GOLD analysis project Ga0180302, IMG submission 121794) | Subseafloor sediment microbial communities from Guaymas Basin, Gulf of California, Mexico - Guay17, Core 4571-4, 12-15 cm | ecosystem: Environmental > Aquatic > Marine > Hydrothermal... | reverse complement strand
GCAATCTATCAATTAATTTTTCTCTAAAATTTATGAATTCCTCTAATTCGTTCTCTTCTAAACTAAAGTAAATAGTATAGTCTTTTGGAAATAATATTACAGATCCTTCCTCTCCAATTAGTGCAACATTATCTGGACGAATTCCCATACCCATTATTAATCCGTCTAAATAGGTTACCTGCCTTCCAGAAAGGAAAATTAGGAAGTATTGCTCGGATAATTTTCTTAATACCTTTGCAAGACTTGGTGGTACTGGATCATAAAAAGGTTTTACAACTCCATCGACATCTGAGGCTATAGCTCTGAACAAGTGATTCCCTCCAATACCTATGATTCATTATAATTATCTGTGTTTGTAACTCAAAAATAAAGTTATTTGATGGCTTCTATGATTTCTCTAACAAGAATATCTCCTACACCCTTTTTAAATATGGACATAAGGGACTCATAATCGAACTTCTTGTAAGCTTCTTCTGTTGGAATATAACCAAAGTATCCGTTAGCGTAACCAGCTACGATGACATATTTAAGATTCAAACTTCTCTTAATTTGGAGACCATATTTGCAGAAAAGCTCTGCTGGAATGAAAACTAATCCAATATCATCTAAAATTAGATAACATACTTCAAAATCGACTTCCTTAGGAAGCTTATTGAGATACTCGTCAAAATCGTCATATATTTCTAACAGTAGATTAGCTGTTAGAAGATCCTGAGATAGTTTTCTCTTTACACCTTTATCAGTTACCTTATCAAGTTCTTCTTCTATTTTTTTCATTTGCGTTACTAATTTTTCTTTGAATTTCTCCTCAGCTAAATCTCTCCTCGGTAATTTAATTATTTTCCTTAAAAATCTGATTTCCTCTACGACCAACGGCTCTAATTCTGCAATTTTCTCACATATTTTTCCAGCTATGAGACTACCTATTCTCTTCGCTTCATCCGGTGTCTGATTTTTTCTTACAAATCTCGTGCTCTGATCTCCCGCAGCACCAACTAGAAAGACAGGAATAAAATCTTTTGCTACGCAATCTTTAATTCGTTCTGCTGTATAGGACAGAAAATCACCACTATAAAGTGTATTAGTAGCTCCAAGTACTGTTGGATGACAAGTATAGGAAATTATTGCCCCGCGTTTATGAGAATCCATCAGAATAACTACTTCCTCATCCGTCTCTAAAGTCGGGTCTACTCTATTTTTGCATGCATCTTTAACGAATGTTCTCCCTACCAACAATGATGCTTCAGTAGCATTGCGTTTAGCATTTCTGGCAGTATCTATTAGGCGTTTAATTAGGAATTCGTTATATTTAGTTATTAGTTGTGTATCCTCTTGCGTATAAAAGAAACGGAACAGCAGAATTTCTAATGATGTTTCTGGTGCTGAATGAGTATGCGTTGCTACCAACATTATATGTTGTTCCGGTACTCCCACCACCTTACTAATTTCTTCCCTTGCTTTCTTAACAAACGAATTATCAAATAACAGCACTTCAGCTGATATTATAATGTATTCGTTCACACCATCGCTTAAATATATGCCTCGAGCATATATGTCGTTTAGTTTTCCAGTTGCTCTTTTTTTTCTTAAATACCTTTCTATATATCCTCCAAGAGGATATCCTGGTTCTGGAGTTATATTCACTTCAGAAAAACCAATCAACAAATTTTTCACCTCTATAATTTTACAGTACTATGCACAATATCTCCCTCAACAATTGTTAAAGTAACATCAAAATTCTGATTTAAAACTACTATATCTGCGTCATATCCCACACGAAGAATACCCTTGCGCGACAATCTTAGTATTCTTGCAGGGTTTGCAGACATCATTTGAATAATCTTATTAATAGGAAATCCCATTTCATACAGCACCCTAATCGCTTTATCTAACGTTAAAGTGCTCCCCGCAAAGGTACCATCCGCTAACATAGCTTTACCTTTCTCGATCACAATTTTTGGGAGGCCCAGAAACTTATATTCGCCATTCGGAAGACCTGCCAGTGGTGTGGCATCCGAAACAATTACTACGTTCTCATAACCTTTCGCTCTTATAGTCATTTCGATAGTTGCCTTATCTACATGTATTCCATCACCAATTACTTCTACACTTACATCATCTCTCACTAATGCCGCGCCTATAACTCCTGGATCCCTATGATGATATCCTCGCATGGCATTAAACAGATGCGTAACATGAGATGCTCCTGCGTCAAATCCTTGCATAGCTTCATCGTAATTAGCGTTGGTATGTCCAATTGAAACAATTACATCATTCATTGTCAACCAACGAATAACTTCTAGAGCACCGGGCAGTTCTGGAGCAATAGTCATTATCTTTATTAGTCCTTCTCCCTCCTTTAAAATTCGTTTAGCCATATCAATTGATGCTTTTTTCATATATCCTACAATCAATGCCCCTCGTTTTTCTGGGTTTACAAATGGTCCTTCTAAGTTTAAACCTAAGATTTTAGCACCAACAACTTTGCTTTTTATAACTTCCTTAACCGCTTTTATGATCTGTATTAAATGCTCCTCAGGCAAGGCAATCGCTGTGGGTAAAAAGCTAGTTACTCCATGCTTAGCTAATTTTATTGCTAAATTCTTCAATGACTCTTTAGATGCATCAAATGCATTTTCACCTTCGCAACCATGAATATGAATATCTATTAACCCCGGAATTACATAATGTCCTGAAAAATCAAGCTTAAGAGCTCCATTAGGGATCATTTCCTCCTCATAATCCCCAACATATGCTATTTTTGTGCCTCTTATAATCACTAATCCATCCTTAATCATTCTATAAGGTGTTACGATAACTCCCCTTAATGCTATAACTTCAGCTTCAATGGCTTCTGCCTTTATTTCCTCTTCCTCTTTCCTTAATTCCCTCAGTAATTCTTCTACGCCTAAATGCATCAATCTACCGAGAAACTCTTCGACATATCGCATGTTTCTTTTATCACTGTCTGGCACATTGCTACTAACCCAAATTTTGGGAGAAACACCCCTCTCAATTAAGATCTCTATTGCTCTTAATACAATGCTATTAGCTGCGAAGGCTCCAGTTATTGTAGATATGGGAATTGCTTTAATGTTTAATTGCGGAAGTTCTATTACAGCATCACCTAGCGGAACTTTTGTATCTATTGTAACGTCTGCCACTTCAAAAAGTCTCTTTCCATAAGGATTTCTTGGTCGTAGTTCCTTAGATGCCTTAACGGAAGTTAAAGCAATTACTTTACATCCAAGGTTCTTCGCAGTAATGGCAGCTTCCACAGGAACTGCATTAATTCCGGAGACTGAAACTACAATGAAAACATCGCCTTCTTGAATGTTATATTTCTCTAAAATTTTCTCTGCTAAACCAGACTTCCTCTCATTTAGACCGGATCCTACTCCTCTCCTTATGGAAATTCTATCATCCAGTATTGCATTAACTGGCGCTAATCCCCCTGCACGCATGAATAATTCTTCTGCGATGATCATGGAATGTCCCGTTCCAAGGACATGTACTAGATTATTCCTCTCAATAGCATTAGCAATAATTTCAGCTGCCTTATTTATATTCCCTTCTTCCTCAGAAAGAATTCTTTCCAGTATTTCTCTTACTTTATTAAAGTAGTCTTTGACTGGCATTTTTAACAGCCTATACTAATAATATAGACAATTGTAGATAATTTAGAAATATTACAATTATTCATATGATTATTTCATTCATATAAATTTCTGGACGTATGAGTATCTTTAATAAATCAGCGTATTTTTTGATAAAAAAATTTGAAACTGGGAAAAATATTTTTAATGTTTGAAAAAAACAAAGACTTAAATGAAAAAATATATTCCGGTGTCAAAATGGATTCCCTTACTTTAGCCATTATTTTAGGTCTGTGGGGATTTATTACAGGTCTTGATGCCTATAGCACAAAAAGCTTACTTGGTTTAATCCCCCTTCTTGCGGGATTTGTAACTGGACTCATATTAGGTAACATAATTGTAGGGGCCTATGTCGGCGCATTTACACAGCTATTATCATTAGGTCTTATACCTATAGGAGGAGCTGTCCCTCCCGACTTTGCTATTATAGCTGTCTTAGCTACTGCGTTAATAATAACTGGAAATTTGGATATAACTATGGCGGCTGTTGTTGTTGCGGCACTAATACCAGCAGGCATATTTTCTATGTATCTCGATATATTAGCTAGAACGGTCAATGTATCAATTATTAGAAAAGCAGAAGCCCTGATATCAAAAGGAGAAGTTGATTCTGCTATGAAGTGGCATTTTGCTGGGTTATTATCATTAGCTGGTTTCAGAGGTTTAGCTTATTTTATATCTGCCTTAATAGCACTAACTTGGGGTGTTAAAGCTCTTCAAGCTTTCTTAAGAAGTATGCCAATTTGGGTTTTGAGAGGATTAAGTGTTGCGGGAGCTATCTTACCTGCTTTAGGTTTAGGGATTTTAATAAGCTTTTTGGGCGTAGAAAGACGTTATCTATCGTTGCTTATTCCGTTTTTCATTGTAGCTTTAATTAGTTTTGGATATACATTTGGCTTTGTACTAATAGTGGCAGGTATAGTTGCTTGGATAAAAATTAGGAGAGCCACTAAAGGTACACAACCTACTACAACAGAAAAATTTGCTGGTAAGTTTGATAAGGCGTTATTAAGATCAGTATCAATACGATCTGGTTTTCTTTTAGAGTGTTCTTGGAATTACGAGAGAATGCAAGCTTTAGGATATCTGTTCTCAATCATGCCTATTCTGAAAAGGATTTATAAAGATAAAGAGGAACTGAAGAGGGCTGCTTTATTCCATTTAGAGTTCTTCAATACAAATCCATTCTTGGCACCAATTATATTAGGAATAGATACTGCTACGGAGGAAACTCGACCTGGAGACTTCGAGTTGATAAGAAGCATAAAAACTGGATTAATGGGCACATTTGCAGGTTTAGGAGACAGCTTAATTTACTTAGTTATAGGGGGTATTCTCCTGATCCTTGGTTCCACACTTTCACTTATGGCTCCAGTTAACCCCATGCTTGCATGGACTCCGCTTCTAGTAATTATTATATTCGATGCAATATTTATTCCGTTCAGAATTATTGGCACTCCACTCGGTTATCGCAAAGGACTTAAGATAGTAGAAAGTTTCTCGGGAGAAAGAATTAAAATTCTAAGAGAAATATTTGAGTGGCTAGCAGTAGTAAGCATAGGATCGATTTTACCTATAGTAATTACAGTGAGAATTCTCCCCTTAGTAGCATTTTTACAGCCAATAGACCTTATGTTGCAAATAATTTCTTTAAATCAATTACTTGGATCAATAGTTGGATTATTGCTGACATTCTTCGCTTTTTATCTACGAAGAAAAGGTTATGGTCCCATAAAGATTTTTGCTATCCTGTTCTCTTTAGGTTTTCTCCTTGGTGCAGTAGGCATACTTAGCGTAGTAGCTGAAACTATGGCATAGGTTATTAAGTCATATTACTTTATTTTTTGTTTTGAAGCAAACATATTTAAGAATTTGGTGATTTTCTTGAAAATAGATACGGCTTTTATTCTTGCCGCTGGAGTAGGAGAAAAAATAAAACCTTTCAGCGATACTACGCCTAAACCTGCTATTTTAATAGGCAATAAACCAATAATAAGGCATTCTGTAGAGGCATTACAAGAATTGGGAGTAAAAAACATCTATATAGTAATATCTCCTAACTCGATGCAGATTAAATATTACTTATCCGATATTCCAGACATTAAATATATTGTTCAAGAAAAGCCCTTAGGAACCGCGGACGCTTTGAAGAAAGCTCTAAAGGAAGCTAGAGAAGGAATTGGTGATAGATGGTTTGTGATTTATGGTGATATCGTTTCAGCAAGGGAAAATTTCGATAAGCTACTTAATGAAGCACAAAAAGGAAAAAGTGATGTTTACTTACTTGCAATCCCATTGAAAGATGAAAGACCTAATGATTGGATATGCTGTGAACTTATCGACGATGGAGTTACAAAAATTTTAGCTCATGCTCGACACGGTGTTACTCATAGAATTGGTGGTGCTTTTATCTTTACAGAGAAAGTAATTCCTTATCTGGAAAGAACCCCAGAGCATATGAGTCACATACCTGTAGGAGTTATGCCTCCGAAAGAGCTTTTCCTCGAGGAAACTATAGCTATGATGATCGATAGCAAAGAAGACGTCTCTGGTGTTGAACCAATAGAATTTATAGTAGATGTTGACAAACCATGGCATATATTGGAAGCAAACGAGTCCTACTTGCAGTATGCTGGAAAGAAATTAGATAGAGATATTATAGCACCTAATGTTCATATTTCGGAAAAAGCTGAAATTTATGGTCATATAGTCTTAGGTGAGGGCAGCAAGATAGGTCCGGGAACAGTAGTTCGAGGAAATATCTTTGTGGGTAAAAATACGAATATATCTCATTGCATAATAGGAGAAAATGTCAGTATTGGAGATAACTCTACAATTGGAGAATATTGCAAAATCTGGCACCATACCTCCATTGGAAGTAAAACTCGCATATTACATTCTGCTGAAGTGGAGGGAGTAATTATGGATGGCGTATCGATTATGCATTATTCCGAGATTTATGGTGTTATTGGTAAATACACCGATATCGGAGCAGCAACCGTCGTGGGAAATCTGCGATTCGATGATGCTCCTCCAAGAATTACAATAAAGGGAAGAAAAGAATTTCCGCCCCCAAGAGCTGGAGGGGCGTATATTGGAGACTATTGTAGAACTGGTGTAAATGCTATCATAATGCCTGGAGTGCGAATAGGCCCCTATAGTGTCGTAGGTCCTGGTGTAATAGTTTATAACGATATTCCGCCCAAGAAAATTGTTTTAGCTAAACAAGAATTGGAGATTAGGGATTGGGGTTATGAAAAATATGGATGGTAAGAAGAGTCACTCTTGTTCTTGTATTTCTTCTGGTATAAAGTAGTAACGTATGATTTTTCCTTTTAATTCTCCTCTCTCTATCCATTGATTTGCAATCGTAATTAGTAGGTACGTTGGAATGTTAAACTGATTTGCAATTATTTTGAGATTAACTCCTATCTCATATGTTGGTTTACTAGTTGCAATTCTTTCTTTTACAGTATCCAAGAACTTTTCATACGCTAATGCTCTTCGTCCATTTTCGCTCAGAATTCGCAGTCCAACGCCCGTGAGAACCATTCCTATACCCCACAGGAATGCTTGAATAATACTTCCTATTTGTATTATTCCAGAATTATTAATATCTCCGAATCTCCACATAAAGATGCCTAAGAAAATGAAACCTAGTAATGTTATTAGAGCACCTATTCCGATAGGCAACAAAGCTATTAGGGATATAGAAATCTCTGTCCATAATAATTCAGGATGTAGCACCACATTTATTAGTAACATTAAGAAAAGAACAGCACTCCATGCTATAATGATACTTGATCCAATTAAAGCTATGAGAACGCCGTTTGTAAAGACTGGGTCTCTAAATATATCCTTATGTTTCCATAGTACTCTTATAGCAATGAAAAGGAATGCTGCCATGGCGATCATAGGAATTAAAAGTGCTAGTATTATTAGATAAGAGTTCCTGAAAGCTATAGAAGCAAGGAAGAAAGGACTAATTATATTAATGATACCACTGACTAAAAGCCATGTGCCAATGGAGTATATTCTTTCGTTTAAATCCGAAGGCGTTAATACAATGGATTCCATAAGTACCCCCGATTATACTTTTGTAGTTATTCATAATTTAGAAATAGATTATATTGTTTTAAGTTTTTTTAAATAACTTGTTTGTTACTAAGTTTTAGAAAAATATGTGTAGAAATCCCTTAATTGAATAAAAAACGATAAGTAGTGCTATGTCCAAGCAAAAAGTGTTTGGCCCAGATACGCCTAATTCCTTGCTATATCAAAATTTTTTATTCCAAATATTATTATTGGCTTGATAATCTGGATTAAAGCACACCACTACTAATCCTCAAAAACTTTGGAGCACAGTGACTATTAGTGTTAAAATTGCCCTTTAATAATCTTTTTATATATTTCAGTGTTATATTTTTCTATAATTAGAAAAAGGAGGTACTAGTATGAGCACCAGTATAACACCAGTTATCGAGGATTTCCTATCGATAATCTATAGATTGGAAGAAATCTATGGGTTTGCAAGAACAACGGATATAGCAAAAACACTCAAGATTAGTCCTGGGTCTGTCGTTAATATATTGAAAAAACTTTCAGATATGGGGCTCATCAACTATAGTAAGTATAAAGGTATTAGGCTCACGGATGATGGAAGAAAAATCGCTGAGGACGTTATTAAAAAACATAGATTAGTGGAGAGATTACTTGTCGATATAATTGGTGTTGATGAAATCAAAGCTCATATCGTAGCCCATAAACTCGAACATCACGTAGAGGATATTTTAGAAGATATTGCTAGAGTCCTAGAAAACCCTGATAGATGTCCTCATGGGAATCCTATTTCACCTAAAGTTTCGGTGAATGAGATTTGTCTTGTTGAACTAGAGGAAGGCAGCACGGGAATAATTGTAAGAATAGCTAATGAATCTACGGATATACTTAATATGCTTAAATCCAACTCTATTTGGATTGGAGTAAGGATAAAAGTAATTAAGAAAAGTCATGACTCGATATTAGTTGATACTGGAGAAAAAAGCCTCCTAATCACTAATAAAATCGCTAGAGGAATTTTTGTACACGGTGAAGAGCGATGCCCAAGGAGTATCAATTCAGTTCATTAGATATGCTTTCAACCGGTAAAAAAGGAAAAATCATTGATATACAAGGGGGATTTGGAGTTAAACAAAGGTTATATGAAATTGGTCTCACACCTAACTCGGAGATCTATGTGGTTGAGAATAGAGGAACAGGTCCAATACTAATATCATGCAAGGGAGTAGTTATTGCCTTAGGACGGGGAGTTGCAAGAAAGATAATTGTTGAGGTGAATGATCGTTGAGCTGCCACGCAAGACAGGCAGTCAAAATACAAGATGTAGACCTAATTGTTGCCGTTGCGGGACAACCAAACGTAGGAAAATCAACATTACTAAATAGATTAGTCGGGCCTCTTTCCCACGTAGGTAATTGGCCAGGAAAAACTGTTGATATCTTTGCTGGAGTAGTCGAATATAATGGTTATAGAATGCTTATTGTAGATCTTCCTGGAACATATGGTTTGAGTGGAGTTACGGAAGAGGAAGAAATTGCTAGGAAATATATTCTAGGTGAAGTTGGGGAAAAAGCTCATAAACATAGAAGATCCGTATGTGAAAGATGTATTCTAAGTTTTGCTTGTCCTATGCCAAGATTCTGCCCTGCACGAGTGTTTGGAGGAATCATAAGTCGGAGAAGAAAGGAACATTTTCTATATACTCCAGACGTCGTGCTAGTTATAGTGGATGCCACAGCACTTGAGAGAACCATGTATTTAGCTATTTCGATTTTAGAAGTATTTCCGCACGTTGTAATAGCAATTAATAAGATGGATGAAGCCAGAGAACGCGGAATTTATATTGATGTAGAAGCTTTATCCAAAAAATTAGGAGTTCCCGTTGTTGCAATATCCGCACTAAAGAAAGAGGGCTTTGACTCTCTTTTAAATGCAGTTATTGATGTATGGAGAAGAAGAGCTCTAAGACGAAAACCCCTTAGAGTTGATTATGGAATTCTGGAATATTATATTGAAAGAGTTGAAAAAATAATTCATAATGTTGATGCTTTTAAGAAATACCCTACGAGGTGGATAGCGCTTAGAATATTAGAGCGTGACAAAGAAATTTTTGAGTTACTTAGAACTATTGATGGGAAAATAGAGACTGAAGTAGAGAAAATTCTTGATCAAGCCTCCAAAATACATAATGGAGACTTCTCTGCCATAATATCAAGTGCAAAGTATAACTTCATAAGCGAATTACTACGAGGCATCATAAAAGTATCAGTAGAGGAAAAACGTAGGGAACTTTTGCTTAGCTGGATAGATAGAATATTCTTAAAACCACTTATAGGGCCTCTTGCTGGGTTCTCTGTCATTTTTATTACAATGTTGTTAGCGTTTACGATTAACACAGGGTTTCCATTCAACTTAATTTTTGCTGCTCTTGGATACGATTATATGGCGACTGCTTTGGAGGAATATAGTATTGTATCTCTTCTAGATCTACTTTTTAGTTACATCATCGATATTATGAAGAAAGCACTAGCTCCTCTCCCAAGGCCTTGGCCTGAATTTATAACTGATGGGATGATAGGGGGAGTAGCATTAATTTTGACATTTGTTCCTCTGATATTCTTTGTGTTATTTTTGCTTTCGCTATTGGAGGATAGCGGTCTGTCTGCAAGGATAGCGGTATCCTTAGACAGCACATTCTCTAGACTAGGTTTATCCGGAAAAGCAGCATTTCCCATGTTCATTGGTCTTGGCTGCAACGTTCCCGGAGTTATGTCATCACGTACTTTGATGAGTAAGGGTGAGAAGCTTGCAGTTATCCTTGCAACACCTTTTGTTATTTGTCAAGCCAGATTAATAGTGCTTACAGCTATCGTTAGCATTGCGTTTATAAACCCTATCCAACAAGCTTTTGCTTTAGTTTCTATTCTTATTCTATCAATTATTTTATACGCCTTGATAGCTTCATTATTCGTGAGAATCTTCGGTGAACGTGCTGAAAAAGAAAGTGAATTGATTATTGACTTTCCTCCTCTTAGAAAACCCAGTCTTAGAGTTGCTTGGTGGAATGCCTGGATACTTACAAAACACTTCATTAAAAAAGCTGGAACTATTATCTTCGTGTTATCAATGATTATTTGGTTTTTATTAAATTATGGTCCTCTGGGTTACACTACTAATGCATCCTTAACTTATGGCGCAATGTTAGGGAGAATATTATCTCCAATAGCACTTATCTGGGGAGTTTCTAATCCAGAAACGTCTTGGAAATTGATGTTCGCGTTCGCTTATGGAATTATTGCCAAAGAAGGATTATTGCTCGCTATCGCTACTTTATTAAGAGAAGGCTCCTTTGAGGCGGCTTGGCTATCATTTGGTCTTACACCGCTTCAGAGTTATGCTATATTGATTGCAATGATGACTTACATTCCTTGTCTAGCTACTATAATTACGATAAAGCATGAAACAAAGAGTTGGAAATTAACTATATTTTCTGCCACCTTCATGATCTTCCTAGCGGTAGCACTATCTTCACTAATTTATTGGATTGGTCATTTCTTAGGATTAGGATAAAAATCTCTCTTCTTATGCTATATTTTTGCTTATTATCAGGGAAAATACATTTATTCTATTCAATTCTATATACCCCTTAAAGATATCATAATTTAATGATGCAGTAACCATAAGGCAACTTGCAATGGATCCGTTAGATTTCTTTCCATATCAACCAAGGTTCGGACAAAAAGAAATTATTAGGAAAATCTTTAATGCCGCAATGGATGGAAGAAGAATTTTTCTAGATGCTCCTACAGGATGGGGTAAAACTCCCGTTATCCTAGCTGCATTATTACCAATTGCTATTAATCTAGATAAGACTGTTCTCTGGTGTGTACGAACCGGAAACGAAACCGACAGACCCATTGAGGAACTTCTTAGCATAAAGGAAAGAACCGGTTTAGGGATTATCGGTCTTTCTATCCGTGGTAAAAGAGATATGTGTTTATTGGCCCGTGAGAAAGAAATAAGAGATCAGGAAGCTGTAAGTGTTCTCTGCCGAAAAATGAGAAATAAGTGTCCATACTATCTAAACTTAGCTAACTTTCGATTCAAATTTACTCGTCCTTTAATTTTTTATGATATTTTAAAATTAGGCATTAGTAAAGGTGTCTGTCCTTACTTCTTACAATTGAGTATTCTTCCGAATGCCGCTGTTGTCTCCATGAGTTACAATTATATATTCGCCGAATCCATCAGATGGGTTCTAAGACATTATGTAAAGATGAGGGATTCTATTTTAGTTATAGATGAGGCCCATAATTTACAGAATGTCATTTCAAATATAAATTCAGATAGAGTAACAATAGGCACCGTCGATAGAGCGTTAAACGAGGTATCCTCCTTTAAAGATAGACGAGCACAGCATCTGAAAACAAAGTTGAAGAAGCTTAGAAAAATTCTTGAAGAAGAAGGAGAAAATATTAAGGGAGAAGATGATATCTTTGATCCTTTAAAATTAATTGATGAACCAGAGTTTGATGATGACGATTTCGAATACGGCTTTAGACTTGTTTCAAAAATTTATTCTAAGCAACTAAGCGAAGGGAAAGCACCAAGATCTTCGCTGAGACACATTTTGGATTTCTTAAGAACTTCCTTAGAATACGTTTCTGTAGATGGCGTGGTCTTTCTGAAGTATAAAGACAAAGGTCGAATTGTATTCGAGCGATGGGATATGAGAGCTGCGGAAGTATTAGAAGAAATATGGAATTACTTTTATACAACTATTTTTATGTCAGGTACATTGAAACCTTTTAGAGCTTTTGCTGACATCGCCGGAATAGATAGCTACGAGGGACTTACAGCTAGCTTTAAAATCCCAAGAGAGAATATTCTTGCTTTAGTGATTAAAGATGTATCAACTAGAGGCGAAGAATTAAGTGAAGAAATGAGAGAAAAGTATGCAGTCATGCTAAGGGAGATTCTTAACGTCTTAAATGTAAATACAGCAGTCTTCTTCTCCAGCTATAGAATCATGAATGACTTGCAGGAAGCTATAGCGGATATAGCGAAGAGCCAACAACGAAACCTATTCATAGAGTACGAAGGCATGAGTGGTGATAAAGCAAGGGAGATATTAGATAATTTTAAGAAAGAAACGAATGGAATTCTCTGTGCCTCCATGAGCGGAAGATTTGCAGAGGGAGCTGATTTTCCCGGCAGAGAACTCGAAGCCGTTGTTTTAGTTGGAATACCATTTGAAAGAGTTACAACTCGAACGCATCTTTACATTAGTTATTATCAAAAGATATATGGTCCTGATCGAGGTAGATATTACTCTTACGTAATTCCGGCTCTTAAGAGATCATCTCAAGCAATGGGGAGGGCGCTAAGATCTCCCCAAGATAGAGCAATTCTAATTGCTGCTGATGAAAGATACTGGAATAAGCAGTATTTTGAGCTTCTCCCCTCATACTTTAAGGAAGGTGCTAAACTTGTTAATATAGCTGCTGCTGTAGAATTCATAGAAGATTTCTTGCATAGTTGACTTACTCCAAAAGATCTTTACATCAGACTGCACTGCTAGATAATCTAGCTATCAATAATTTAGTATTTTCATTTAGAAATCTTCTTTTACCAATCAAGAAGATCTTTAAGAGAAGACTTCTCCTCCGGCTGTCTTTTTTCTGTCTCATTAATGTCCTCTGAATCTCGTAATGCTCGTTTATATATTAATGACACTGCATTTTCTACTGTTGCTTCATAAGCTACCTTAAGAGCACTATCGAAAGCTTTTCTTACGCGTTCAGCAGATAATTCATCTTGATCACAAGATTTCGTTCTAGTAACATGATCACTAACAACGAGGATATTCACAGCAGGGATTCCTATTAATGAAGCCAATGTGTATATAACGGAGGTTTCGCATTCAACAGCTATAACATTCCTTGAACTCCAAGTTTCGCCCCATTCTGGGCTCTCTGTGAAAGTTGATGAAATAGTTATAATAATGCCCTTATGAACCCTTATTTCCGGAGCTATTTCCTCAAAAATTGCACTCACTAACTGGGCAAGACGAAAATCCGCTACGGAGGGATATCGCTTATCAACATAATGATCCGATGTATTCTCATCTCTAACTGCAGCTATGGGAATAACTACATCCCCTACGTTTACTTGATGAGCTAATGCACCGCACCAGCCGACCCCTACCAGTGATTTAATTTTTCTTTTGCATGCTAAAGCCATAATCCATTCAGCATAAACTCCACCGCCCGCAATAGCTATGGTAGAAATTCTGATC
>Ga0180302_10000878_pt1 | contig 14016 bp, 13 predicted proteins | sample GuaBasSediGuay17_FD_121794 | JGI IMG/M metagenome (GOLD analysis project Ga0180302, IMG submission 121794) | Subseafloor sediment microbial communities from Guaymas Basin, Gulf of California, Mexico - Guay17, Core 4571-4, 12-15 cm | ecosystem: Environmental > Aquatic > Marine > Hydrothermal... | reverse complement strand
CAAGGCATTGCACCAGCGCGCTCAGTACGTTTTTTCTTCCTTAGGAGACCGCCGTAGAAGAAGACAAGACCAGGGGTCACTAACATCACTAAGGCCGCAGTCGTAAGAATGATAGCTGTGTCAGCTGCTGAGATAGTGGCTGAGGTGGACTTAAGGTTTATATAGCTTAGAAAGACACCCCGCTCTGGGGGGAGTCGGTATTTACCGAGCCCCGGCTAAGCCTAGTAGCAAGGAATACCGAGGAGATAATTCTACTAGACGAGCTTAGAAGGGTTTTAGAGGAGAATCCTAAGCCGAAGGCTTACTGGGGCTTTGAGTGCTCAGGGCTGATGCATATAGGCATGGGGTTGGTGACGGGGTCGAAAATTAAGGATTTAGTGGACGCAGGCTTCGACTTCACCATCTTTCTAGCTGACTGGCACTCTTGGATCAACAATAAGCTCGGGGGGGACATGGAGAAGATAAGGAAGGTAGGCGAGTACTTTAAACATTGCTTTACAGCTCTAGGCATACCTAGAGACAAAGTAAGGTACGTGTGGGCCTCGGAGCTAACCAGTGACCCTAAGTACTGGGAGATCGTGATAAGGGTGGCTAAGAGCTCTACGCTCAATAGGGTTAGGAGAGCCCTACCTATCATGGGCAGAAGTTTAACTGAGGGTGGAGACGTGGAGGCCGCGTGGCTCATATATCCATGCATGCAGGTAGCCGACATCTTCTACATGGACCTAGATGTGGCGTGTGGAGGTATAGATCAGCGTAAGGCACACATGTTGGCTAGGGACGTAGCCGATAGGTTGGGCTTCAAGAAACCTGTATGTATCCACACGCCACTGTTAATAGGGCTTGAGGGGCCCAGCGAGGCTAAGGGCAGCTTTGACGAGGACACGAGAGCCGATTTAACTATCGCGTCCAAAATGTCTAAGAGTATACCTGAGCGCTGCATCTTCATCCACGATTCACCCGAGGAGATAAGGGCTAAGTTAAGGAAAGCCTACTGTCCGCCTAGGCAGGTTGAAGGCAACCCCATAACGGAGATAGCTAGGATCATAGTCTTTCCCAAGCTGGGCTCGCTGACCGTTGAAAAGCCCAGCGGGGCTATAACCTTTAAGAGCTATCAGGATCTGGAGAGAGCCTACCTTAAGGGCGAGGTCCACCCCCTCGACCTAAAAGAGGCCGTAGCCCTAGCCCTTGCCGATATACTTCAACCCGTCAGGGAGTACTTTAAAGGAAGGGATAAGATCCTAGAGGAAGTTAAAGCCTTAGAGACCACTAGGTAGACGCTTATATAGACCACCTTTAGCTTAAAGCGTGAGGGGGCCGCCTCGGCTTAAACCCGTGTATGAGAGTCCTCTCTGAGGGGGCCTTAAGGCCCATCGAGGAGGAAGGGTGAGTCAGTGCACGGGGACAGCCGTAGGCCGCCCCCGAGGGGCTATGTCATCAGCGAGGCTAAGCGGACGCGGTGAAGCCACGTTGCATTATGAAGCCAGCGTAAACGGGCTCGAGGTGGCCTACGAGGTTGAGGGACTCTTAACCCTCGAACAATTTAGGCGCTTCCTCCTAAACGCCTTGAGGGTTGGAAACCCAGGACACCAAGATATCTTCCCCGAGGTGGAGGGTAGGGTCCTAGTTGACGCGATGCGTAAAAGGGTGGTGGCTGAGGAAGTGGAAGGTGCTGTGAGAGGAGTTAGGCTGGTGGAGGCTAGAGGGATCCGATCTATAAGCTACCGGAGCGCCTCGGGTAGGTCTCAGCTTAGGTGGGTTAAGGTGATAAGGGGGCTGGGTAGGGTTAAAGGCGTCGCCTCGCCTTGGACCTTAAGGAACCTACATTCAGCCGGCGTAAACTTAGACTTGCTTAAGATAAGAAGACGTTGACACCCTAAGAGCGCAGCGTTAAAATTCTTGAAAGCTTTGGTTAACCTGGCCGCAGCTAGACGGGGTTTAGCGAGCAGGCGAGGTTTAACCCCTCGCGCGATGAGCTAAGCCTTACCCGCTGCGGCCACAGACCACCTTCCCTCTAGGCCTAGCAGCTTTAGCAGCAGGGTGAGGTTTAGCTCGAAGCATGCTGTGGGCATCTCAAGGTTGAAAGCTCGTAGCACCTCTGGGTGAACTTCGCCAAGCACAGCTACCTTAAAGCCCCTCAGCCTCAGCGACGCCACCCTACCCTCTATGAAGGAGGGATGTTCCTCGGGTTCAACCACCCATCCTTTAAGCCCCAGCCCTTTTAGGAGGGCGTAGAGGGCTGCCTGAATATCCTCGTAGCCAGCTTCACGGTCGCATAGAGCAGCAGCTAACCTACGTTCAACCCTAGTTGAGGTGGGGGCCTCTTCGTCCAAGATTACCACGTCGCCACACTCAAACACTCGCTGCGGATAGGCCACGTGTTTATTGCGGCTTAGAAAGTCGAGAAGTATAGGGGTGAGCCAGGTCCTAAGACAGGTGTACTCCGAGGAGACGGGGTTCTCGAGGACGACAGCCTCCCTATAGGGCAGCCTCATTTTATTAAAGAGCACCTCCTCGGAGGTTAACACATAGCTTGACACCTCCTGGTAGCCTAGGCCTATCATCAGTTCCCTGGCCTTGCTCGACAGCCTCGTAATTCCAAGCTCTCTTCCAACCTCAGTTACAGGAGGGCGTATGGGGGTGAGCTTGTCGTAGCCGTAGCCCACCGCTATGTCCTCTACCACATCCACTGGATGTAGTATGTCGCAGCGATACGGTGGGGCTAGAGCTGTTAGCTTAGAACCCTTTAAGCCCTTAACTATGTAGCCCATTCTCTTAAGGGCCTCTCCTGCAAGTCCAGGGGTTAAGTCCACGCCTATCAGCTTGGAGGCCTCGGCGAGGTCGACTTCCACCTCTAAGGGGTCTAGGAGAGGAGCCTTAACTCTCCTATCAGGGTACTCTACGGTCACGTACTCGATTACGCCCCCTCTCTCAGCTAAGTTTAACGCCATGACGTTTAGCACTCTGCTAACCATTAATTCGTCGGTTCCCGTCACGTCCAGCAGTATGTTTCTGGTTCGCTCAGTCACCTTAGTGATTACGCTGTTTATAATGGGGGGCATGGAGAGGACTTTTCCCTCAGAGTCGTAGAGCAGCGGGTAGCGGTCAAAGCCTCGAAGCAGGTGAGCGTACTCCCTCCCTTTCTCCGTCCTCTCCAGTATCTCCCTTCCTGCCATCTCCTCTTCTTCGTCGAGGGGCACGAACCTTATCTCATCAGGTTTAAGGGCTGCGTAGGTTATTTTGTGGCTTACGGCGTCCAGGTCGTGGACCCCTATCGAGACCTTAGACCGCCGCCTACAGTAAGTTAAGTGAAGCTTCTCTTGGAGTGTCATTATCTGCCTGACCGCCTCCTCGCTGAGCTTAACTCCCCTCACCACAGCCGACATGATGTAGGGCCTTACGTTCAGGACGGAGGGATCCACCTTGATCACCACGTCGCCGTCCACGGCCTCGTAGAGCTTAGGTTCCTCGAGCCCCATGAAGAGCCTTAAGGCTCTAGCTAGGCCCTCAGCGCTCAGCATGTCGGGTCGGTCGGCGTTAACCTCAATCGATAGCTCGTCACCCACAGCAGATTCCACGAGGCATTTATGTAGGAAGAGGGCTTGGCTCACCTCATCGACCGTGAGGTCCCTGCCTACCAAGCTACAGAGGTCCCTGTAGCTCACGGTTATGGTGGGCACCCTAACTCCACCCCCCTAGGTAGACAGGCCTAGACCTAAGCCAGTCGAGTCTTCGAGAGTGGAGCTCCCTGATGTCGTCTATCCCCAGGGCGATCATGGCCAGCCTCTCTATACCTATGCCCCAGGCGGCAACGGGGAACTCCACGCCCAGTGGCTTAAGGACCTCCGGCCTGAACATCCCGGCGCCGACGAACTCCACCCAGCCTAGTTTGGGGTGCTTAATGAAGCCTTCGACGCTGGGCTCAGTGAAAGGGAAGTAGCCTGGCTTAAACTTAACCTCGCCCAGCCCTAAGGCTGAAGCGAGTTCCTCTATTATGCCTAGGAGGTGGCGTAGGCTTACACCATGGTCACCGTAGATGCCCTCTAGCTGCATGAACTCCATGGAGTGCTTGGCGTCCAGGACGTCAGGCCTAAACACCTTGGACAGGCAGAACATGCGCACGGGGGGGCTTTTATGCGTGGCTAGGTACCTCATCGACACCGCGGTAGTCTGGGTCCTCAACACTAGCCTTCTAGCTACCTCTGGGTCCCAGCGGTACCTCCAGCCCGTGGAACCGGTGACCCAGCCGTCCTCGTGGGTCCTTTTAACCCTCTCCTCCAGCTCGGGGTCCTCGACCCAGCCTCGGCTCGGCCTTTTAACCCTGAAGCTATCGTGTATCTCGCGAGCTGGATGGTCCTGGGCTTGGAAGAGAACGTCGAAGTTCCAGAACTCAGTCTCCACGAAAGGTCCCTCAGCCTCCTCAAAGCCCATGGCAACTAGGACCCTGCGCACCTCCTCCAAGAACTCCAAGTAGGGGTGCTTCCTGCCCGGGTAGACGGGCGGCGGCTCGGCGGACACATCATAGGGCTTAAACTTAACCGAGGCCCAAGCCTCCGTCCTCAGCAGCTCGGGGGTTAAAGCGCCTACCTCCACTGGAGCCTCAGGGATCTCGGTAAGGGCTAGGCCTTTATCGGTGAGCTTAACCTTAACCTCCACTAGGGGCTTAGAGGAGATCAACGTCCTCTCCTTAAGCCTCCTTACACACTCCCTCGACACCCCCAGGCTCGAGGCCAGCGTAGGGCCGTGCTCAGCAAGTCTCCTCAACGCTGCCTCGTCCTCGTCGAGCTCGGGGGCCCTTAAGGCCTTGACTAAGCCCCCTTCAACTTTAACCCATCCCTTACGCCTAGCCCAGCCCAGTGCTATGGATAGTGCCCACCCATCGAGACCCAGCCTTGCGCCCAGCTCGGCTGGAGTGGCTGGGCCCGCAGTCACCGCCTCGTAAAGCCTGCGCTCAGGTAAGCCACGCTCAGCGTAGCTTAAACCCTCAGGGGTTAGCTCCAGCAGCTCGTCCTCGACCCTTTCAAGTTTAACTAAGCCCTTGCTAGCCAGCCTCTCTAGAGCAGACATTAGGGCGCTTCGATCCACGTCCTCCTCAGTCGCCAGCTGAGACGCCGTGACCTCACTGCCAGCCCTTCTTAGAGCCTTGAGGACCCTAAGCTCCACGCCGCTTAAACGTAAACTCACCACCCCTGCACCCTCATTTTTTAAGTCGATTCCGCCTATGTAAGGTCTGTAACAGAAAGGTTAAGAAGAGCGGGGGATCATAAATATCTCGGTTTCCATAGAAAAGTCAACATATACCTTAGAGTAGCGTCGAAGTTGCGTAATTGATTGAAGACAGATCCATCCAAAAGTAGTGGGCAGTAGGCCAAGATAGCAGGCTCAGGTGTTATGCTTCAAAGCAACTGAGTACGCTAAGATGGGGCGTGGAAGGCTTTCGGCGAGCCCCACTAACCTAAGGGACACCTCCCTCGACTGACTTCTTATATAAACGCGATACATCAGCTTATACCGTGGGGCCTTTTGAGGGTATGGCCCGTGTACGCTATGCTTTACCCCATGCGTTTTTCAGCAGTATGCTCGTTGTCCTGACGAGCTTTGGGCTTGTGTTGTAGAACGGAACGCTCCCCATGTATTTGTCGCCTAGCATTAGGCCTCTCAGGAAGGCCGCTTGTACGTTGGTGGGCACTCTCAGTATGAGGTCGTCAAACCTCTTTAAAGGTAAGTACAACAGCGTGGAGTACCCCTCAAGCCTCCATTTCTCTTGTCCAGACTCTGACTCATCCAGTCGTTGACAGACTGCCAAGCCTAGCTTACGGCAAGTCCCCTTAAACACCTCCAGTATGCCTTCATCACTATTGTAGAATACTAACTTTGCGCCGCGAAGACGGCCATTATAGTGATGTTGATGTTCGTTGCCGTTGCTTAAGACCAGCCCCATAATGAGTCCCACCTCGGACTGACGCACGTCGAATACGGCTATCCTCCCTAACAGCGTGCGCAGGCCTCTCAGCCAGCATCGCAATACACTCCTCGGCGGCGAATAGCCTACCTTACTTTTTATGACCTTTCTTATCTCGCCGTAGCTCAACCCTACTTCCCGTAGTTCCAAGGCTTCCAGGTATGCGTAGATGCGCTTGTAGACACTAGAGTACTTATGATCCTCGCCCTCCCTGGCCTCCTTAATTAAACAGCCCCTCCCTACACACGATCTCCTTCGTCAACCTGCTAAGCCTGACTGAGTTGAAAGGCTTAAAGCACGATATATGCTTCCATAACGGTCAAAGCAGTAGCGTCTTCTTTAATGCCTCTTATAGGACTCAGCCCTGACCATAGGCCTCAAAAACAACCTGCAACTCTCCCACGCCTTAACGGAGGTATAAAACCTTCTAAGCGGCCTAGACCATGGCCTCGAGGCTGAAAACCAACATACGCATGTAGCGGGACCGTCCATTAAAGCTGGCCTGAGAGAACCTATAAGGGGCTGCTAAGGAGCTTGTCAGAGGGGAGAGAGCCTTTGTGGCTTTGCCGCTGGATCCTTGGGGCGAGGCCAAGGTAGAGGACTACGAGAGGCTATGCCGCGACTTCGGGATCCAGCCTATTAAGCCCCTGCTGGCCGAGTTTAGGGACCCTCCAGCCTTTATTAGGAGGGGGGTCATCTTCGGCCACCGTGATCTCGATGTCGTGCTGAAGGCGATCAAGGAGGGGGCGCCCTTCGCCGTGATGAGCGGCATTAAGCCCACAGGCGACTTCCACTTAGGCACCCTCCTCACCATGAGGGAGATCGTGTACTTTCAGAGGCTTGGCGGGCTGGGCGTGTACTGCATAGCTGACATCGAGGCCTACGAGGACAACAACGTACCCTTTGAGGAGAGCAGGGAGATAGCCATCGGCAACATAGCCGACGCCCTAGCCCTAGGCTTCGACCCTAGGCGGGGCTATATATACCGGCAGTCGAAGGAACGCAAAGTTAAGGACTTAGCTTACCTCTTTGGTAGAGGCGTCACGCTGGCCACTATGACAGCTATCTACGGCGAGCGCCATATGGGCCTCTACATGTCAGCGCTCATCCAGGTAGCCGACATACTTCTACCACAGCTAAAGGACTTCGACGGTCCTAAGCCCACGGTAGTCCCCGTAGGCGTGGACCAGGACCCTCACATTAGCTTCGCCCGCGACATAGCCCATAGGTTCCGTGAGCGCTTCGGCTTCATACCTCCAGCCGCCACCTACCACAAGATCATGAGGGGGCTGGACGGGTCCCCCAAAATGAGCAAGCGTAACCCTATGAGCTACTTCACCCTCAACGAGGACCCCAAGAGCATTAAGTGGAAGCTAATGAATGCCTTCACTGGAGGTAGAGCTACAGCCAAAGAGCAGCGCGAGCTAGGTGGTATACCGGAGCTGTGTACTATCTACGAGCTGTGCCTCTTCTACTTCGTGGAGGACGACAAGGAGCTCCTAGAAATGTACAAGAGGTGTAGGCAAGGCGAAGTGCTATGTGGGGAGTGCAAGTTGAAGGTAGCGGAGAGGGTGTTGAAGTTCGTAGAGGAACACCAGGATAAAAGGCAACGCTACCTGGAGCAGGCAAAGAACATAGTTGAGGGAGAAGACCGCGAAGTAAGTTACCTCTAAGCAAAGCCTAGGTTTATCGTTCTTTAAGGAGAAGACGTGGTCTAGTACTCGCCCTTTTTTAGCGTCGCTGGTCTCTTTAGCTACAGCCTGTGCATCAAGTCCTTACGGAGCTTCAATGAGTTCCAAATCGCCTACACGATAGAGATAGTGGAGGACGAGGACGAAGAGGACCTACCAAAGTAATTAATCGAGGAGGACGAAGGAACATCAACCAAGCTGATAGACGAAGGGGCGCAGAAAACTTAAGGCCCTTCAACGCCCGCCGTGGTCTAACCCCTCCAACTAAACCTATATATAATAAGGCCTACCCCCGTGTTTGAGGATGCCGTAAACCAGGTGTCTGCTCCATGAGTACCCAGCCCAACACTAAGGCCTTCGACGCGGCCCTCCACGAGCTATCAAGCTTTGTCTCCAAGCTTTCTTCCTCGATTGATAGATCCCAGGTAGAGAAGATGGTGGGGATGCTGATAGAGGCTTGGAGCTGGGGTAAAATAGTCCTCGTGGTGGGCGCGGGTAGAAGCGGGCTGGTGGGCAGGGCGTTCGCCATGAGGCTGATGCACCTAGGCTTTAGGACCTACGTGGTGGGCGAGACCGTTACGCCAGGAATAGGTGTAAACGACCTCCTACTGGCCATCTCAGGGTCGGGGACGACGGGCATAGTAGTGGCTGCAGCCGAGGCGGCTAAGAGAGTGGGAGCCAAGGTGGTGGCTATCACCAGCTACCCCGACAGCCCCTTAGCTAAGCTAGCTGACCACGTGGTCGTCGTGCCAGGGAGGGCTAAGACAAGTGAGGAGACCGATTACTTCTCAAGGCAAATACTCGGGATGCATGAGCCCTTAGCGCCGCTGGGAACTCTCTTCGAGATAGGCACCATGATCTTCCTCGACAGCGTCATAGCCGAGCTCATGCATAGGCTGGGTAAGACCGAGCGGGAGATGAGGGGAAGACACGCGACCATAGAGTAAGCTTAAGGAAGCTATTTATAGCTGGGGCGCAGGGGATTTCCTCCGCCTAGGAGGGCGTCCAAAGTGGGTGATCGCCAAATTCAACTCCCTGCCCAGCCAGGTAGAGACTTACGACACCACGCTTAGGGACGGAGCCCAGGGTAGAGGGGTTAGCTTCTCGCTTCAAGATAAGGTGAGCCTGACCCTTAAATTGGACGAGTTCGGCGTCCACTTCATCGAAGGCGGCTGGCCTGGGTCGAACCCCAAGGACGTAGAGTATTTCAGGATTATAAGCGGCTACAGGCTCAGCCACGCCAAGGTAACTGCCTTCACCAGTACGCGAAGGAAGGACCTAAGAGCCGACGAGGACCCCAGCCTAAACGCAGTGTTAAAGAGTGGTGTAGACGTGGCCACGGTGTTCGGCAATAGCTCCCAGTTCCACGTGGAGAACGTAATACGCACCAGCCTTGAGAACAACCTGGACATGGTCTACGACAGCGTGTCCTACCTACGCGAGCATGGACTGAAGGTAATTTTCGACGCTGAGCACTTCTACGACGGCTTCAAGCGGAACCCTTCCTACGCCTTGAAGGTAGTTAAGACCGCCGAGGAAGCAGGTGCCTTCAGGGTAGTGCTCTGCGACACCAACGGCGGCAGCCTCCCCTTCGAGGTCTACAAGGCTACGAGGAAAGTAAAGGAGGAGGTTAAGGTGGGGCTGGGAGTACATTGCCATAATGACGGGGGTATGGCGGTGGCTAACACCATTTACGCCGTCCTCGCTGGCGCGGTGCAGGTGCAGGGGACGGTCAACGGGTTGGGCGAACGCTGCGGTAACGCCGACCTATGCCAAGTGATCCCAGCTCTCGAGCTTAAGCTAGGCGTTAAGGCCTTAGCCGTGGGCAAACCCAAGGAGGAGCGTTTGAGGGGGTTAACGAGGCTGGCAAGCTATGTCTACGAGCTGGCCCATGTACCTCCCAACCCGTATCAGCCCTACGTGGGCAGATATGCCTTCGCCCACAAGGCGGGAGTGCACATAGACGCCGTGATGAAGGCTTGCAGCGCCTACGAACACGTGGACCCCGAGTTAGTGGGCAACCAGCGCCTCATAACGGCATCAGAGGTAGTGGGTAAGGCGGGCGTGGTCAGCAAAGCGAGGGAGATGGGGTTGAAGCTGAGAGAGGACGACGAGGCGACGACGAGGATACTCAAAGAGATCAAGGAGCTGGAGTATCAGGGTTATCAGCTGGAGAACGCAGACGCCACGCTGTTCCTGTTGATGTTGAAGTGCATGGGGATATACGAGGAGTTCTTCAAAGTGATCTCATGGAGGACCGTGACTGAGGCCAGAGACAACGAGGTAGTGGCTGAATCCTCAGTGAAGGCTAAAGTGGGGGCAGAGATAATGCACGACATCTCTGAGGGCCTAGGCCCCGTCCACGCCCAGGACCTAGCTCTCAGGAAAGCGCTCTCGAGGGTCTACCCCGAGGCCTTAAAGGTTCAACTGGTGAACTACAAGGTGTCTGTGATAGACAGCGGAATGGGGACAGCCTCTAAGGTGAGGGTCTTCGTTGAGTTCACTGACGGTGAGCGCACCTGGGCCACGGTAGGAGTCTCCACCAACATACTCGAGGCCAGCAAGATGGCTCTGACCGACGGCTACGACTACTACCTACAGCTACACCGAAACCCCTGGTTAAAGACTAGCTAGGAGTTCCTCTAAACCCTCAGCTAGCTCCCTTAACCCCCTACCCTTCAAATCTACCTTGAGCTTAACTGAGAGCCTATCCAAGATCTGCCTCTCAACTACCTTGGAGGCCTCGCTGAAAATCTCCTCGAGACAGCTCATTAACTCGCCGAGTCTGAAAACCACCTCCTCGCGCTTAACCCCAAACTTGACCTCGCAATGGTAGTAGACCACCTCGCGGACCGAGGGGCCGAAGAGCGATAAGGCCTCATCCACCGCCTCTTTAACCAACCTGGCCCTGGTCGGTAGGCCCATCAAACGCTCAAGCAGCCTCTAAAGGCTTAAGCCTTCATGGAGGAGGCCACGAGGATTTAAAGAGCACAGCTAGCTCCTCCACCTCCCTTAAACCGGCCTCGACAAGCAGCTCGTTGAACCTACGCCTAAGCCCTTCCTCAACCGCCACCCCCATCTTAGAGAGGTGCACAGCGAGCAGTTGGTTGAGTCTCTCACCTTCCTCGTCGAAGTCGGTTAACACCAGCACCCTACATCCTTTAAGTTTAGCCGAGACCTCGTAGACCAGCGACGCCTTAACCCTCTTACCCGCCACCCTATAAACCGGCCTCGTTAAACCAAGGCCTTTAACAGCCCTCTCATCCCTAGCGCCCTCAACGAGCACTGCGTCCACGCTAGCGTTAACAGCCTCTACCAGCCTCTTAACCTTCTCAAGTAGGTTCAATGACCTCCTATCCAAAGCCGACACCTAGAAGGCGGGGAGGTAGGCCCCCCTACTCATCCCGTCAGCCTAACGGCAGCGTTGTAGGAGGGTCGCGGGCGAGTGTAAGGTGCCGGTTTAAGTATATTAGGTTTACTTCAACAGGGCGACGTAGCTCAAGGTTTATCTCGAACCCACTATACTTTAACAGTGCTTCAGCGAGCCTTCTAGGAGGGCTCAGGCTTGTTAGAGGTAGTTAGGACGGGGATTGAAGGGTTCGACGAGGCTTTTGGGGGCTTCTGTAGGGGGCAAATAATCATGGTTTTAGGCAACGCTGGCAGCGGTAAAACCACGTTCTGCGCTAAGTTCCTCTACGAGGGGGCTAGGAAGTTCGGCGAGCCCGGCGTGTTCATCAACACCATCGAGGGTAGGAAGGAGTTCTACCGGTACATGAAAGGGCTGGGCATGGACTTCGAACCCCTGGAGAGAGAAGGGCTCTTTAGGTACGTGGAGATGCTCACCCCCACCTCCAAGGACGCGCTGATGAACTTATCAAGGGAGCTAACTAAGCACGCCCTAGAGTGCAACGCTAAGAGGATAGTCATAGACTCCATAACCCCCATATTCATGCTCGGCCCCTCCATAGAGGCCAGAGCCATACTCCACAACGCCATGAAGAACCTCGTAAGGGAGCTAGGCGCCGTGCTGCTCATCACCGGGGAGATGCCTATGGGCGAGGAGCGCATAGGCCACGGCGTCGAGGAGTTCGTGGTCGACGGCATAATCAAGCTTAAGCTCGAGGTACCCGAGGCGGGGGCCCCACGGAGGATAATGGAGGTACTCAAGCTTAGAGGTAGGCCTCTAAGCAGGGCGTTCTACGACTTCGAGATAGGCCCACCCCTAGGCCTAAGGGTCTACTTGTCGGGGGTCCTAGAGGAGCTGGAGTCCAGTATCGACATAGAGGACAAGGTGCCTAGCGGGGTAGAGGGCGTCGATGACCTCCTAGGAGGGGGGCTAATTAGGAACACCGCCACCATAGTGATGGGCCCGCCGGGCTCAGGTAAAACCCTGCTCCTCTTAACCCTAGCCGCCGAGAACACGCTGAGAGGAGAGAAGGTAGTCTACATAACCTTCGAGGAGCCCCGCCAGCAGGTCCACGCCACCCTCAGGTTCCTACGCTACGACGCCGAGGAACTCGAGAAGAGAGGGTTAAGAATACTCAGCGTGAACCCAAGGGCTATTACCATGAGGTCCTTCTACGACATAATCCAGGGCTTCAGCAAGCTAACCGAGAGTAAAGGGTCCCTGCTAATAGTGGACGGCATAAACTCGCTGAGGAGGGAGTTTGGGATTGACTTCCATAGGGCCATCAGGGACCTCGTCCTCCAAGCTAAGAAGGCAGGAGTCACCACGATACTATCGATCTTGAAGGAGAGGGAGGCGGTGAGCGAGGAGGCAGTGACCCATTTAAGCACCTTGGCCGACAACATCGTAGAGCTCAGGATAAACGACGAGGGGCAACGTATTAAGAGGGAAATCCTGGTGTTGAAGGCTAGGATGAGCCAGGCCTCGAACATGATCCATGAGCTCGAGCTCGTAGATGGTAGGCTCAGAGTTAGGTGAAAGGGTATGATGGAGGGGGAGGGGGTACTCGAGGAGCTAGTGAAAGAGTTGGAGGAGAGAGGCTTCATAGTTACGAGGAGGGGCTTCATAGAGGGGGTCTCAGGGGTTAAACATTACTTCGACTTCATCGTCGAGGACCCTAGGAGCGGCAGGAAGCTTGCCTTCTCAGTGACTGATAGGATAAGGCACGAGCACGTACTATCGGTGCTAGCCATGAGGATAGACACCGAGATACCCCACATAGTGGTAGCCAACGAAGTCGACCCAAGCGTCCAGGATCTGCTGAGGAAGTGCAACGTGTTCACTGTATCCTTCAACAAGCCTAAGTTCTCTATGCTATCAAGCCTACCCTCCAAGGACCTCAAACAGTTCACCAAGACCGTAGCCAGCGAGATCCTAAAGTTCCTCTCAGCGATAAGGAGTGCTGAGGCCTAGGGAGAGGTGTTATGGACGAGAAGCCCCTGGTAATCAACTCCCTGATCAAAGGTGACCAGGTACACGGCTACTACGTGGAGGCCCTACCAAGGCCAGGGGTCCTATGGAAGATACTCGACGTGTTCAGGAAGTATAACGTCAACGTCCTCTCCATAAACTTCTCCCCCACCCCAAGCCCTGAGAAGCCGGGGTTGATATTCATAGTAGCCGAGGCCAAGGGGCTAAAGGACGTAGAGGAGAGGTTAATGAAGGATGTTGAGGAGGTGGAGGAGGTCGTAAGCATCGAGCGCGAAGAAGCCAAGCCGCTAGGCCTACTAATAGACCAGTACCACTTCCCCATAGTGAATGGCCTAGGCCTAAGATGTCTGTTAACCGACGAGAAGGCCTATGAAGCCTCCCTTAAGCTGGTGAAGGAGCATTTAGGCAGCCCTGGCCTAGCCCTTCTATACCATGAAGGTAGGGCCATAGGACTTGGCTATGCCAGGCTCCTAAAGGAGCTGGGGGTCGAAGACTTAAAGGACCTAGTAACCATATGCCTAGCCTACGCTAAAAGCCATGGAGCCTTTAAAGGCGAGCTGATAGAGTATAACTTTAACCCTGCCACCAATAAAGGCAGGCTCGTATTGAGGATTTATGACCTATGGGAGTGTGAGACAGCCAAGCGTAGCGGAGTAAGGGAACCTTCAAGCCATAAAACAAGAGGAATGATAGCCGGCTTAATCGAGGGCTTCGTGGGCAAAAGGGCCAGCGTAAAGGAGGATAAATGTATAGCTAAAGGAGATAAGTACTGCCAGTTCACCGTGGAGATTTAGGGGTCAGCTTCGTGCCGTCACCTCACCGCTTCAGCGAGGGCGACAGCCCCATCATCCCCGTGTAGCCCGCGCGTGAAAAGCCCCTTCACCGGCGGCGTAAAGCCGATCCTCGAGGCCTCGTCCCACGCGGGCCCAGATAGGTAGAGAGCAGGTTCCTTAAAAGCTAAGCAT
>Ga0180302_10000877_pt1 | contig 14020 bp, 19 predicted proteins | sample GuaBasSediGuay17_FD_121794 | JGI IMG/M metagenome (GOLD analysis project Ga0180302, IMG submission 121794) | Subseafloor sediment microbial communities from Guaymas Basin, Gulf of California, Mexico - Guay17, Core 4571-4, 12-15 cm | ecosystem: Environmental > Aquatic > Marine > Hydrothermal... | reverse complement strand
TGTGTTTCTATGCCTCCTCCAAGTAAATCGTCTAGAGCTTTACATCCAGTAGAAATGTACTGAACATTCTGTCTTTTAGTCCAATATTCTTCGGCAGTAATAAACCTAATACCAAGAAGTTCTCTAGCAGCTTGAGCTATTTTTGCTGCTCTATCTTCGCTTATGCCGAGTACTTCCGCTAAAACCCTAGCTGGCGTTACAGCTATTGATTCTACTGTAGTAAATCCTGCTTCTTTTAATTTTTGTGCAGTGGCTTTTCCTACTCCTCTTATTTCAGTGATTTCGTGTTCTGTCATAGCTTCTCAAATAAATGTCGTCTCCGGTGGGATATTTATAAATGTCTTAGAGGTTACTGAAAGTAATCGTTTTAGACCGAAAGTAAAAGTTAACTTGATTTCAGCGAAATATAAAACGTGGTTCAAGAATTAAAGAAAAGAATATTAGAACTTCTTCAAGTAGAAAAAGACAAGGAGTTTTCACTAAAAGAAATAGCGGAAAGGATTGGTGAAGAAAGGCTGAGCATAGTTAAAGCACAGTTAACAAGGCTTGTTAAGGAAGGAAAGATAGCAGAAGTAAAGAAAGGTGTATATAAAGCACTTTAAGCCAAGAGGACCATTTATAGGGCTGAGAAATTAACAAAACTTATAAAGATTATTACGTTTTTCTTTTTGTGCAGTTTCTAGAGTGGGGGGTAGAGAAAGTTTCGTTAAAACCACCCCCTATAGCGAAGCCTGAGAAGAAAATAAAAGATCTTGTTAAGAAAATGATCGAAGAGAAGGTAGACCATGCTGTCGTAGTGAGTTCCGATAACAGGGTGCTTGGTAGTATAAATATTTTCGAGATAATGAAAATAATACTCTTCAATCCATTTGAATCTCTTGAATCAAAAACCATAAGTTACACTAAGCGACGTATAGAGAAAATAAGGGAGAATTATTCTGTAGCAGATTTACTCAGATACTGGAAGAGTAAGTCTCTGAGCGAGGTATGTGTTTTTTCAAGAAGAGGCAGAGTTCTAACATCTTCAACTAGCCCTCTAGTTTTTACGTGTAAGACTATAGGAATGCTTAAAGACATAATATCTCCTAAACTCTTCAAAAAAGACGAATCGCTAGTGGCGACAAATACTACGCTAAGAGGGATTCTAAAGAGAGCTGTAAAATATGAATTGCTATGCTTTTTAGTCCATAGAAAGGGAAATATTCTTGGAGTAATTGATTGCTTTGATGTACTAAATCTAATAGCCGAAGATCCTGAGGAAGCACTACACTATACATGCTCATCCGTTTACAGGAAACTAGAGGAAGTGACTTTCCTTGATTATCAAGAGCATTATTACTCACCTTTGGTCAAGTATGAAAACGAAGTCTATGTTGTAAGCGAAAGAGATATTGTGAGAGAACTATGTCGAAGGTACCTTGGCAGCGTCTGAAATTTATTGTTGATGCAATGCTAGGAGATGTCGCTAAATGGTTAAGAGTGTTGGGATATGATACTTTTTATAGTCAATCTATAGATGATAATATATTGCTTAAAATAGCCGATAACGAGCAGAGAATTATTGTAACGAAGGATAAGGACTTATTTATTAAAGCAAGAAAAAAGGGTTTAAAATGTGTTCTTGTTGAAGGCATTAATCTTGAAGAGAAGCTACTTCAAATAGCTAGAGAGACTGGAGTGAAATTGTATATCAATTTGGAGTACACCCGCTGTCCTAAATGCAATTCTAAGCTAATACCTGTGTCTTCTGTAGAAGTACTAGAAAGAGTGCCGCCTGCGGTGTCTAAACTACAGTCTACTATTTGGCTTTGTCCTAATTGTGGAAGTGCTTACTGGACAGGATCTCATTACGATTCAATGAATAAGATTTTAAAGAGTATTAGAGAAAAATTATCCGAGGTGAACAAATGAAGTACTTAACTTTAGAGGAGGGGGCATTCTTAGTAAAACTTGCCAGGAGGGCGGTTAAAGAATATCTAGATAAAGGTATGATAATATCTCCGCCTGACAAAATTTCAGAAAAATTGAAAGAAAAAAGAGGAGTTTTCGTAACAATTGAGAAAATAGAGGTAGATGAAAAAGGTGTTTGGCAGAGAAAGCTGAGAGGATGTATAGGTTTTCCGGAGCCAGTTTATCCTCTAGTGGAAGCTACTATACAGGCTGCCGTTGCAGCGTCAGAAGATCCCAGATTTCCGCCATTAACTCCAAGTGAGCTGAATAAAGTAGTCTTTGAGGTAAGTGTGTTATCTCCTCTGGAGCTTATTAAAGTAGAGAAACCTCTTGAGTATCTTAAAGTAATAAAAATAGGTAGAGACGGGCTTTTAGTAGAAAAGGGTATATTTAAAGGACTTCTCTTGCCGCAGGTTCCTGTAGAATATGAGTGGGATGTCGAGACGTTTCTCAATTATGCATGCATGAAAGCGGGGCTCCCTCCTGATGCATGGCTAGATCCTGATACTAAAATATACAGGTTTACTGCGCAAATATTCTACGAGCTAGAACCTGAAGGACGAGTTATTGAAAGGCAGCTCGAAATTTCACGTTAAGTCACCGCAAGTACACCATACTTCGTGTAAAAGGTCATATAGCTGGTCCATTCCTTTACCTTCTTTAGCTGAAACGGCTATAATGCGAGAAGCTCTGCTAAGTTTTCTTACAAGCTCTGCACATGAGGCTGCTAGGTCAGCCATAAGCCCTGTTTCTTCTTTTAAAAGCACTTGTTCTATACCATTTATATCGAGAAGTAATTTATCGGAAATTATGTCCGATTTATTGACAACAAATATACTTTCTGTCTTCAAGCGTAGTTGAACTACCAGACCTAGTAAATTTAATATGACGTATCCGGACGCGCTCCTTACCAAAGTAGGATCAAAGACTACAATAGTAACTACTCTACCTATACTCTTGAGTAGCTCTAGTAAAGCCGGTCCTGTATCCTTAAAGACAAATAGCTCCATTTGCCCAGGAGTATCTACTAATATGAAAAGGCCTTCTAGGTGCTCTATACGTTGTATTATTTCCTCTCTTTTTTCATACATTATGTCCATACTTCTTATATAAGCTCCATTTGGTCCAAGTCTCTCTTCAATCATTATCTTGTTTATTGATATGAGTTCCCTTATGTCGAAGTCAGGAGTATAGGGTATGTACTCGCAGCCAGGATCCAAATTTACGTAACTTACGGAAAATTCCATGGTACTCGTTAGCCACGAACCGAGACACGCAGTTAATGTGGATTTTCCACTGCCAGCAGGACCTACAAATACTATTATATCTTTCATTAACTGTAGGTAGCATTTAGGCTTACTTATCTTTAGCGGCAACACCTTGATAAGTGAGCGAAAGTACTTAACATGTGCATGTACTCGAAATAATTTTACCTTACGACGTGGATCCCGAAATCGAAGAGGAGTACCGAAGACTTAAGTATCTTCTGAAAGCAAAAGTGAAAGTGATTACAGTTAATTGTAGCACATTTAATGAGTATTTAGAGTATCTTAGAGAAGTCTACGGAGGACGAGGTATTATTGACTACATATATGTTGATGCGGAGAATCTGCCAGTATTTATTCTCGACGGAAAAGTTATAGTTGAAGGAAATTATCCCGACGTATATGAGCTACTTGAGCTCCTGCGCTACTATGGAGTAAAGCTAAGGAAAAGGAGAAGACATCGCCACTTGTTTTGAAACACAGATCACATAGGCTTTTTACATAAAAATATTAAAGGGAGCTAATATAATGTATAAGGGCTATGAAGGGGACCGTAGTCTCCTTCAGGTTGGGTTTAAGGAGACAGTACCCCAATCAAGTCATCTTAGAGATAGAGGGAATTAATAGCTTCAGAGAAGCCAGCAAACTTATTGGAAGAAAAGTTGTAGTAGTTGTAGGTAAAGGTAGAAAAGTTATAGGAAAGATAACTAAAGTTCATGGCAAGAAGGGACGAGTAATTGCTCGTTTCAGAAAACCATTACCTGGACAAGTTTTAGGAACGCTTGTCGAAATACTTTAGCGACTCAAAGGATAGCAATATATAGTCTAATTTGTGTAAAGCATTAGAGGTATGAAATACTCTATTTTGGCCGAGTTTTATGAAAAAATAGAGAAGACTACTAAACGTACTGCAATGACGGCTTATTTAGTAGAGTTATTTAAGAAAACTCCACCTGATGTAATAGATAAGGTAATTTACTTAACCCAGGGGAAACTTTATCCAGATTTTATAGGTATTGAGCTAGGTGTTGCTGAAAAACTCGCAATGAGAGCGTTATCGATTGTGTCGGGACTATCTATTAAGGAGATAGAGGCGGTATATAAGAAAGAGGGTGATATAGGTCTTACGGCAGAACGAGTACTCGCGAAAAAGAAAACAGCATCTATTTTAGATTACTTTGGTGTATCTCAGACGCAAAGAGAGCTTACGGTAGACAGAGTTTATTCGACATTAGATAGAATAGCTAAAGCTAAAGGTGAGGGATCTCAAGATGTAAAGATAAACCTTTTAGCCAGTCTTCTCCGAGATGCTTCTCCTAAGGAGGCTAAGTACTTGCTGAGAACTATTACAGGGAGACTTCGTTTAGGCATAGCAGATATGACTATATTAGATGCGTTAGCAATAACATTTACAGGGTCTAAGGCAAATAGAGACATTATTGAACGAGCGTATAATGTTCATCCGGATTTAGGGTACATTGCTAAAGTGTTAGCTACAGAAGGATTAGAAGGTGTGAAAAGAATAAAGATATCAATAGGAATTCCTGTCCAACCAATGCTTGCTGAAAGGTTAAGTAATCCTTCAGAGATTTTGGAAAAATTGGGCGGCGAGTGTATAGCCGAATATAAGTATGATGGCGAAAGAATTCAAGCACATAAAAAGGGTGACGAAGTAACCCTATTTAGTCGAAGATTAGAAAATATTACGCACCACTATCCTGATGCATGCGACCTTATTAGAACTCACATAAAAGCTAAAGAAGCTATAATTGAAGGAGAATGCGTTGCCATAGATCCTATTTCAGGCGAAATGTTACCTTTCCAGGAGCTTATGCACAGGAGACGCAAGTACGATGTAGAAGAGGCTATGAAGAAATATCCAATTGCACTATATCTCTTTGACTGTCTTTATGTCGATGGAGAGGATTTGACTCTAAAGCCCTATCCTGTTAGAAGAGATTATTTAAAGAAAATAGTTGAGGAAGGAGATAGAATAAAGTTAGCTACATCAAAGTACATAAAAAGTCCTAGAGAACTAGAAGAGTTCTTTGAAGAGGCTATCTCAGAAGGCTGTGAGGGCATAATGTGTAAGTCGCTTAAAGATGATTCCATTTACCAGATGGGTGCTAGAGGCTGGCTCTGGATTAAGTTCAAGAGAGATTATCGCTACGAGATGACAGATACTGTTGATTTAGTAGTTGTTGGAGCCTTTTATGGTAGAGGAAAAAGAGCAGGAACCTATGGAGCACTACTAATGGCTGCATATGATCCATCGGCAGATATGTTTAGAACGGTATGTAAAGTAGGTAGCGGATTTACAGACGAAGACTTAGAGAAGCTACCAGAGCTTCTTGATCCGTATAAAATACCTCATAAACATCCTAGAGTAGACTCGAAAATAGAGGCTGATGTATGGTTCGTGCCCGCAGTTGTACTTGAAGTAATGGGAGCCGAAATAACTTTAAGCCCATTACATACGTGCGCTTATGGAGTTATTAAAAGTGGAGCAGGGCTGGCTATAAGATTCCCTAGGTTTACAGGTAGGTATCGGTTTGACAAAAAGCCTGAGCAAGCCACTACTGTTGATGAGTTAATAGAGATGTACAGATCTCAACGCAAAACAGCCGCCGTTTAAGAATAGGTTTTTTCTCTAGCTAGCTTTTCTAGAGTCCACTTAAAGGTGTTTCTTATCTCTCTTAGCCGTGAATCTGTTCTATAATTATAGACAATGACCTTTTTAACAAATCCATTTTCATCCTCGCTAACTTCATATTTCAACACTTCATCTACCGAGAGCTCTCCTCTATCTAGCGCCTCTTCATCCTCTCTCTGCATGCCTCCTAAAATTCTCTTTATGAAAAACGTTGAGAAAGGAATGTCTGTGGATTTAAATGATATATATGGCTGCAATTCAATTTTATTTTTATAAACAGCTATTTTTCCTAATTCTCTGCCTTTTTTATCTCTAATAAAGTATTCTTTTAGTGGTTTTTCTGCAATACTTACTTTAGTCCTTACTAAGTCAGCTGCTGACTTGAAGCTTTTTTCACTTAATGTTTTGTCTATTAGTTTTAAAAATAATTGAAGTAGTTCTAGTTCAGTTTTGAGCTCTTCTATTCTTTTTTCTACAATTTTTCTGATTTCAACTAATTGCTTTATTTCCTCATCCACTTTCTCACTATAATGTTAGACAAATACATATTTAAGGTAATTGGCTGTCTTTTTGCCGTGATTAAGTGTATCATCTTTGACTTCGATCAAACTTTAGTGGATACTCTTAATAGATTCTATAAAGTATTTATTAATACTCTTAAATTATTTGGTTTAGATAACATTTCTTGGGACGATTTTATAAGAGATTATGCTGAAGACAAGTTGGACAAATACATTCCTTCTGATCTAAGAGAGAAGTTCTGGGAGATATTCTTGGAGAAGTACAGCGAGTTTATTGGCGAAGTTAAACCAATTGAGGGGGCCGAGTATTGTCTAAAATATTTAAAGAAGAAAGGATTGACGGTGGTAGTCACTACAGGTAGAAGAGCTCCGCTGTCAGAGATTCTATTCGAGCTTGTGAAGGTCAATTTTATACACTACGTAGATTACATCTTTACAGCTAAAAACACAAACTTCAGGGATCATGTTTCTAACAAAGTATATTTGCTAGAAAAAGTTTTAGATGAATTACTGCTTAATATCAGCGAAAGTTTATTTGTAGCTGATTATAGAGCGGATGTCATAGCTGCCAAAAAGATTGGTTTACAAGTAATTGCAGTTAAAACAGGTCTGGAGGACGCCTATTTACTCAAAAAACTTGGAGCATTTACTGTTATATCCACAGTGAAGGAACTTCCCTACATTTTAGAAGCTTCAAAACTTATTTAATAATTCACGCGGTAATTACGATATGATATTGAGCATAGGTAACGCTAATTTAGACTATTTCTTTGTTGTGGAGCGGCTACCTAAAGGAGACGAAGAAATCGAAGCATCAGATTTTTATGTAGAGCCCGGAGGATCTGCATCTAATTTTGCTGTAGCTGTAGCTAGATTAGGTGAAAAGTCCGGTATTCTATGCTGCATAGGAGACGATGATGCAGGAAGGTTTCTACTTAAAAGTTTCGAAAAAGATGATGTAGATATTTCATTTGTTAAAATACTAAAAGGAAGAGCTACTGGTAGAGTATTCATAATTCTTGCTGAAGGGGAAAAATACATGATAGCATATCGTGGAGCTAACAGATATCTGTCTGCAGACATTATTAAGGAAAAAGAATTAAGTGGAGTATCGCATATACATGTGAGTGGTGGGCGAATAGAAGTAGCAGAAGAAGCTTTTAAAGTGGCGAAAAAAAGTGCTAATGGATCAACATCCTATGACCCTGGAAGCGTCAACGCGAGAAAAGGGTTAAATGCTTTAAAAGAAGTAATTTCTTTAACTGATATATTGTTCCTTAATACTCGTGAACTGGAATATTTACTCAGAGGAAATAGTCTGCAAAAACTTTTCGAGATCAATCCTCAGCTAATAGTGGTCATTAAGAAAGGGTCTAAGGGGTCCGAAGCAGTGACTTCAAAGGAAAGTGTAGAGGTTCCTGCGTTTAAAGTACATGTAGTAGACGTCACGGGAGCAGGAGATGCTTTTGATGCAGGATTTTTAGTGGGATATTTGAGGAAACTTAATCTAAAGGAATGTCTAGCGTTTGCTAATGCTGTGGCGGGAATCAAAGTGACCAGGAAAGGTGCTAGAAACAGTCCTACTCTCTCTGAAGTAGTAGAGTTTTTAAGAGAGAAAAGGCTATCACACTTAGCTGAAAAGGTGAGAACTTGAATAAGATAGTAGTCTCGGGGTCATCTGCTAGGGCATTAGCCCTCAAAGTGTCTAAGCTAAGTGGAGTAGAATACATTGAGGTTCAAACTAAAAAGTTTCCAGACAACGAAAAGTACGTCAGAATCCTAGGTGATGTTGAGGGTAAAACAGTTTTTGTTATCCAAAGTATGGGGAAAGCTCCCGACGAATACTTGCTTGAGTACTTTCTGCTAGTTGATGCTCTGAAGGATTTAGGCGCTAAAAAGGTTGTTGGCATGATACCATACTTCGCCTATGCTAGGCAGGATCAAAGATTTAAGCCGGGAGAGGCGCTCAGCATAAAAACTGTTAGTAAACTTATCGAATTTGTAGGTACAGATAAACTGTATACAATCGACTGCCATAGGCATCGTGTAAAGGAATCAGAGTTTTCCGAATTAGTTAAAATACCTGTCGTCGATTTATCAGCAATGCCTCTTCTTGCAGAATATATTAAAAAGAACTATAGACTAGAGAATCCGATAGTTATGGGCCCCGATGCAGAAGCTATCGAGTGGGCTCGAAAAGCCGCCGAAGTACTTAACTGTGAGTACGATGTCTTAGAGAAGAAAAGAATATCTGAGAGAGAAGTGGAAATAAAGCCTCGAAAAATTGATGTAAATGGAAGAGATGTTGTTATAGTAGACGATATTATAAGCACGGGCGGTACAATGGTGGAAGCAATAAAAGTCATTAAAAGGGAAGGTGCAAGAAAAATAATTGTTGCATGTACACATCCTATACTTGTTGAAGATGCTTTAGCTAAAATATATGCTACAGGAGTATTTGATGTAATAGGTACAGATACTGTACCGAGCCCCATTAGTATCGTTTCCGTAGCTCCGCTACTTGCTGAAGTTGTTAAATCTGAGCGATAAGCTCTATGAGGCAGGTGAGTTTATGTGAGAAAATGTACCCCCCTATGTCCTCACTTTAGATGTCAAAGAAACGCTCTTACTTTTCGAAAAAGCCCTAGGGGAAGAACTGTTGCTTGGTGTACTTTTGCAGACGATTTGTGCCAAGGTTACAGATGCATGTTTGCGCAGTGCTCAGTACATGCGCTCAACCCAAGTACTGGCGAATGTCTAATAACTCTTCGCTCAAAGAAGAGAAAAGTAGAGCGATCCATAGAAGAGGAGGCTCGACTGCTGGATGAAGAATATATGCGCATTAAAGATAAACTAAAGCGTCTCGGAGGAAGACTTGACGAAATAGAGTGATAGATTGAAGTTTTCATATAGAGAGTACATTTTTTTAAAGGAAAATATATTGCGAAAGCTAGAAACCAAACTCTCTAGGGAATCAATAATTAAAGCAAAGAATGACTGGCACGCAAAGCGTAAACCAAGGCCTTGCGGAATGACTGTTCATCCCGCACTAGGCTGCAGCAATAGGTGCTTGTATTGTTATATTCAAGATATGGGATTCGATTTTACTGAATCTAGACCATATGCGCTGAATGGAGAAGAACTCGTTTACGCACTTATTTCAAATAAATATTTTGTGCCAGGACCTTATGGTACATACTTAGCTTATGGTAGTATAACAGAACCTTTTCTTAATAAGGAGATAACTAGAAAAACTATAGAATATCTGCTATCAACAGCAAAGCTTCTTGGAAATCCTATGCAGATCTCAACTAAAGGTAAAGTGCTGTCTGAAGTAGTATTAAACATAAAGAAAGCCATTAGGGGGTCATCGTTAAGTATTCTTGTAACCATACTGACATTGAATAATGAGAAAAGTAAAATTATCGAGCCTCGGGCTCCTTCTCCGGAGGAAAGACTCGAAACTATAAAATCCTTTGCGAAAGAGGGATTTACAGTATTTGTTTTCTATAGGCCAATTTTGCCTGGTTTTCTTTCTGCTGAAGATTTTGAGGATGTTTTAAATGAAGCTAAGAGATGTGGAGTTTTGGGAGTAGTTGTAGGAGGATTAAGAATAACATCAAATATAATTAGTAGACTCAGTAAAGCTGGAGTAAATGTTTCTGAAATACTGCAAAGAGTTAAAGAAAGACCTCTTGGCACTAGGCAGGTTTCTGTAAACGTAAGCGATTATAAGAGAGAGTTCTTAGCCATAGCAAAAGAGAAGAATGTTTATTCACTTAAATCTGCTTGCTGTGCAAATACCATTAGTTCTGCTCTTCAAAAACACGAGGTTATCCCCTGCGCGGGGCTCTGTTATTCATCTAACATGTGTGTTGAATGCGGTATACAGTGCTACAAAAAGCTTCCGAGGATAGATGAAGAAGATGTTGTCTATGCTTTAAATAATATGATTAGACTTGATCATAAGCCTAGAATTTTGATAGAAAGATACAATATTATTATTTATTTAGATAAAAGAAGTCTAAGGAGAGCAAAAAAAGAGGACATAGCAAAGCCTCTAAGTACAATATATCGCAGACGAATAATATTAAAGCCTAAATCCGCAACTAATACAAACTTTAGCTAAGGTCATTTTTGAGCCACATTTAGGGCATATGAAAGGATATCGTTTACCGCACTTAGGGCATGTTATAGCTTCTTTACTCATAGGTGATCCACAGTAGATACATACACTTGGTATGAAGTTTATGTATTTTTTACTAAGATATGCTTTAAAGTAGTTTTCTTCATTATAGATAAGGTAGTATCCCAGCTTTCCTCTAAGTGCTTTATTTAAATCTCTAAGAATGTTGTCCTTAACGGCGTCATCTGAAAGCCTGTATTTTGCTCTAACAGTGTCTAAGCCAATATCGCTAGATGCTTCTATTAGGATGTTAAGTCTTGATAAGGAGTACTTCTTCTCAAGAATTTCCTTCACTTTATTAAATTCTCTTCTAGGAACAATCACTTCGAGTATTTTCACTAAAATTAAATAGCGAGACTAAAATTAATAAGTGTATGGTATTTAGACTTAGAGATTTTTTCAACAAAATTAAGTGGGATCCTAGAGAGAATCCAGGAGACTATGTAGTGATATTTCTGTCTAGAGGAGCTCCTGGAGATCGTGAAGAAGTGTCATTAGATCGCCTTGTTAAAGTGTATCATAGAGGCTTTGAAATACTCTCAGAGAGAGGTATTAAGTACATACCTTTCCACAGAGTGATAAGGATAGTTAATGTTAAAGAAGGAAAAATAATTTTTAGTAGTCCAAGACTTGATAAACGGGATGACGAGGCTCGAAAGGGATGAATTGATGATTGCCCCGCGCAGGGCTGACCATTACTCTACTCTTATTTCGTGACCATAGCTTTTCTTCGGCAGTTCGAGAATTAGTATTCCTCTTTTGAATGTCGCTGACGCCCTTTTAGGATCTATTTCTTGAGGTAATCTAATGACTTTCCTATAAGCTGAAAATTCTGTCTTTTTAATGTTTGAAAGAAGATCCGATGTGCTTACTTTTCTATACATTTGCGCTTCAACTATCACGGTATTTTCTGTAAGCTTTATATTGATGTTATTTTTATCTCTGACACAGGGTAAATCGATTGTTATTATATAGCGGTCAGGTAGTTCTCTTACTTCGGCGAGAGGCTCTATGCACTCTGCCCAATGATCTCCCATAATTTCTTCGGCAAATCGTCTTTCCATGTATTCTATGAACTCATCTACTTCTCGTTTCAGTCTTCTAATTATTTCGAAGAATTCATAAGACATTATATCACCTTTACACGTACGTTAAGGGAGGAGTATATTCATACGATTTTTGGGCGTGCCTAAATGTTTCAATAGTTCTTTTCATGAGTTCCTTGAGTTTAATTCTGTACTCTTCTTCTTGTTCTATTAGAGGTTTTAAATCTATGTTTATGTTGAAAATTTTACTAAATGTTTCTAAAACAGATGCTGCAGCTCCTGGATCAGGGTATTGCAAATGAGATTCCGCAAGCAGAGCTATACATGAATTTCTTTTCTTCATTCTTTCTTTTAATAACAATGCATAGTATCCCGCCATAAAGCCTTCTTTGAGGAGCTTTACATTGTTTTTTCGCAAGAAGTCTCTATCTTCTTCTGTTGCACCAACACCGTAAACTTTCGGTTTTTCTATATCAATCCTGTTTGGTACAGGAATTCCTCCAAAGGTAACTACTGTTTTAACAGCTTTTTCTTCGGCCCATTCGGCTATTCTCTTGGCTAAGTAGCGTAAAGCTTCTAGAGGTAAAGCTATTTCCGACAATACTACCGTTAAATTATCTTTAACGTATATTCTCACAGGTGATAGAGGGCGTTCTTTATGAAGAACTATTATGGGAGGAAATAGGGCTGAATCTAGGTATCCAGCATATTTCATATCAAGTTTTTCAACAAGATATGATGAAGCTATAGCTCCCACAAGACCCACATCTGGCAGGCAATTAATTAATACAGAATTTTGCGGAATTTTTTCTTCTTCAATTATAAGGATTTTTTCCATACATTTGTACACTAAATAAGAGAGATAATAAAACTTTTTGTTAACTACTTTGATTCTTCTTATCAATGTTTCTCGTTTCCGCTAAATATCCGTCTATTCCAGGATATTTAGTATCAAGTATTTCTATTATTTTCTTTATTCTTTCTGAGCCAAGACCTACTTTTCTGAGCTCGTAAGGGTGTGCCATGAAGAATTTTCTAGGACAGCCAAAGCATTCAAGAATTCTTTCAGCCAAAGCTGGCCCTATTCCAGGAATGGCTGTAAGTAGTCCTATCTGAGCATCTCTTACAGTTTTGTATATTTTTATGTGCTTAGTTTTTATTGGCAGTGCTTTAACTGTATTTTTCTGTTTTTTTAGAGCCTTGCGCAGTATAGACAGAATTACATATGCTGTTTCCTCAGGGTCATTAGTATACACTATCGGAATTTTTAATAGTGCTAAAGAAGCTAAAGCCCCTAAAATTTGTTGCTTCTTTATGAGACGGTCTTGTAAAACGACGTCTATATCTCCTTCAATAATTATTATTGGGCTTTCATAGTATTTTTTCATGTATGTTATCTGTTTGAATAGCCGTTTATCTATTATTGAATTTATAAAATCGTTTGCTGTTTTTCTTTCTACTACAATATTATCTGAAATTAAGTAGTCTCCTACAGGCAGTCTTTTAATTTCTACATCTACTTTCATTTTTCTGAGGTAATCTACTACTCCACTACCTTCCTCTCTATCGTCTGCTATGACTTTCATGGTATTCCGCCTTGTATGTTCTACTATTTCTTGCCTCTCCCTAACTTTATATGCGACTCAGCGAGCTGTTTTGTAGCCAGAACTGCTAGCAGGTTTAGTTCGCCTGCTAAAACCGCAGACGCTACAATTTCGGCGAATTTAATAGCATTTGTTCCAGGAGGGTCTCCAGAGCCCTCGCATCCGAGTAGTCGTAGAGCTTCTCTTTGTGTTGGGAGCCTTGTGCCTCCGCCTACTGTGCCTACTTCAAGTGATGGGAGAGTTACACTAATGTAGAGGTTCCTGTCTCGTGCTTCTGTCCATGTTATGCCCATCGAGCTTTCTACTATCTGTGCGCAGTCTTGTCCTGTCGCTATGAAAATGGCCGCAATAATATTGGCTATGTGCGCGTTGAAGCCTAGTGATAGTGCTCTCGCGGAGCCTAAGAGGTTTTTTCTGATGTTTACCTCATGTATAGCTTCAGCTGTTGTATGTAAAACTCTACTCAGCACCTCTTTGCTTATTTCTGCTTCAGCAACCACGGTTTTTCCTCTTCCTAAGAGGAAGTTAACTGCGCAGGGCTTTTTATCTACACACATATTTCCGCTTATTGCTATACACTTTGCGTCAGGGTACTGTTCTTCTATGTATTTTACTGCTTGAGTTGTAGCTATAGTGACCATATTCATGCCCATAGCGTCTCCTGTCTTAAACTTAAATCTGAGCCAGACATTGTTGCCTGCAATAAAGGGCTCTATGCCTACAAGTTTTCCGTGTCTAGTCGTGCTCTCGGCTTCGCGCTTTATTTCTTCATAGTGCTCATTAACCCAGTTGACG
>Ga0180302_10000876_pt1 | contig 14024 bp, 12 predicted proteins | sample GuaBasSediGuay17_FD_121794 | JGI IMG/M metagenome (GOLD analysis project Ga0180302, IMG submission 121794) | Subseafloor sediment microbial communities from Guaymas Basin, Gulf of California, Mexico - Guay17, Core 4571-4, 12-15 cm | ecosystem: Environmental > Aquatic > Marine > Hydrothermal... | reverse complement strand
TGGGAGAAGTATGAGTTCTACAAGTGGAGCGACGACAACAGGCAAAATCCGAGGGCTGTGAACTTAGACTCTGACATTACCCTAACAGCATATGTCTACAGGAAGTGGAAGGTAGTAGTTAGTGCAGACTCTGACTTAACTACTAAGCCAAGTGGTGAAAACTGGTATGGACACGACTATAAGCTTTCAATTTCAGCATCACCAACGAACAGGTTTGACTACTGGAGTGTAAAGGAGAAGCCTGAAGGGAATTCATTCATGTCAACAGACAACCCGATAAAGCTTACCATAGATATAGGATATCAAGTACACGCAAAGGCTAAGACTAAGGTCGGCTTAATAGTTACTGTAAAGTATCTCGACTATCAAGGTAAAGTAGTTAGCGTAGTTCGAGGCAAGAAAGTACTCATAGATGGAACAGAGTATAAAACTGACTCAAGTGGTAGAGCATCAATTACCGTGACAGTTGGTACTCACACTATCGAAGTTCCTGAAGAGTACAGGGTATGGGAAGATGGAGAGTACTGGCAAAAGTACACATTCGCAAAGTGGAGTGATGGCAATAAGCAAAATCCTAGAACCTTTACTATAAACGAAGACACAGAGTTAACCGTTTACATCTGGAGAGAGTGCAAGGTTGTAATTACATCTGACTCTGAATTAACTACAAGTCCAAGTGGGACTAACTGGTACAAGTATAAGTATCCTCTTTCAATTTCAGTATCGCCAAGCAATAAATTCGACTACTGGACTATAACGCCAAAGCCTAGAGGTAGTTCGTGGGCATCTAAAGACAATCCACTAAGGCTAACTGTAGACGAGGGCTACGAGGTACATGCACACGCTAAACAACAACCTGAGGAAGTTCAATTAACTATAACAGTAAAGTACTTAGATTACAGAGGGAGAGTTGTTACGATAGTCCAAAATAAGAAGGTCGTCATAGATGGAACGGAATATAGGACTGATAGTAATGGCAGAGTCTCAATTTCAGTTAGTGTAGGCTCTCACACTATTGAGATACCTGAAGAGTACAGGGCTAATGGTTGGCAGAGATACAGGTTTGCTAAGTGGAGTGATGGCTCAACTACAAATCCGAGGACATTCAACATAAACGATGACACTGAAGTTGTAGCCTACGTATGGAGGGAGTGTAGAGTTAAAATATCGTCTGATCCAGAGCTCACCACTAATCCTAGTACGGGAATATACTGGTACAAGTACAAGTATCCATTATCAGTCTCTGCATCTCCATCTAACAAGTTTGACAGTTGGAGCATTAAGGACGAAAACGGTGATAGCTGGCTCTCTACACAAAACCCATTGGAATTGACTATTGTAAAGGGCTATGACATATACGCTAATGCTAAGCAACAACCCTCTAAAGTCACTCTAACGATAAAGACTAGATTCTTGGATTATAAAGGCAACGATGCAGGAGCATGCCCATATAAAGATGTTTACATCGACAACAAGAGGTACGAGACAGATAGAAATGGAATACTCAAAGTATCTATAAGCCCTGGTACTCACACTATTGAGGTGTTGAGTCCAGGGTATTACAGTAATTGGGAGCGCGTTATCTTTGCTAAATGGCACGATGGCAACACAGAAAACCCAAGAACATTCAACATTAACAAAGACACTACCGTAACTGTTTACTTATGGAGAGAGTTCAAGGTTACAATTTCTGCCGACTCTGGACTATCAACTGATCCATCTGGAACTAAGTGGTATAAGTACAAGTATTCCTTGACCATCTCAGTAAGTCCTAGTGAGAAATTCGACTACTGGAGTATAAAGGAGAAGCCAGTTGGCAACTCATTCACATCAACTGATAACCCACTAAGTCTTACCGTAGATAAGGGATATCAAGTACACGCTAATGCAAAGCAAAAGCCCGAGGAAGTTGACTTAGTAATCACTGTAAAGTATTTAGACTATCAAGGTAAAGTAGTGAACGCAGTTCAGGGTAAGAAAGTAATCATTGATGGAACAGAGTATAAAACTGATGGTAGTGGTAGAGTCTCTATTACAGTAACAGTAGGGACTCACACTATCGAAGTCCCTGAAGAGTATAGAGTAAATGGATATTGGCAGAAGTACTACTTCGCTAAATGGTCTGACGGAAATAAGCAGAACCCGAGGACATTCAGTATAAACGAAGACGCGGAGCTAACCGTTTACGTTTGGCGTGAGTGTAGAGTAATTGTTTACTCCGATCCAGAACTATCTGTGAATCCAAGTGGGACTAACTGGTACAAGTACAATTATCCATTATCGATATCTGCATCTCCTGATAACGAGTTTGACTACTGGACTGTGAAAGAGCATCCAGGCAGTTCATGGATGTCCAAAGACAACCCGCTTATACTGACAGTTAAGAGAGGGTACGAGATCTACGCTCATGCTAAAGAGATGGTCACACTAACGATAAAGACTAGGTACTTAGATTGGCAAGGCAATGATGCAGGAGCGTGTCCATGGAAGGACATCTATGTAGATGGGAAGCACTACGAGACTAATGAGAACGGCGTATTGAGAGTTAAAGTGGAGAAGGGCACTCATACTATTGAGGTGTTGAGTCCTGGGTACTATAATGACTGGGAGAGAGTAGTATTTGCGTGGTGGCATGACGGAGACAAGAGTAATCCTAGGACCTTCAACATTAACGAAGAGACTACAATAACTGCATATTTGTGGAGAGAATTCAAGGTTAGCATATCCTCTGATGAGGAACTCAATACTAACCCATCTGGCACGCGTTGGTACAGATTCAAATACACATTAACGGTTTCAGCATCGCCAGCTGAAAAGTTTAAGGAGTGGTCTATTGAAGAAAAGCCTACAGGTAATTCATGGACCTCTAAGAACAACCCAATAACACTAACTATTGATAAAGGCTATCAAGTCTATGCTAAAGCTAAGGCATCTTGTACACTAACAGTCTACGTTAAGGACTGTGAGACTGATAAGCCAATTCAGGGAGCTACAGTTACGATAAACGGAAGTAATCATCTGACTAATAATCAGGGCAAAGTCCAAGTGAAAGTAATTGAAGGATACTACACTGTTAGTGCATCTAAAGAGGGTTACGAACCTACAAAGGACCCGAGAAAGCCATCATCGTGGAGTGGTACGATAAGTGGTGACACTACCATAACACTCTACTTAAGGAGACAGGAATACACTCTAACAGTACACGTCTTAAACGCTAAGACTAACACGCCAATTGAAAAAGCCCTAGTCACTGTTAATGGAGTTAGCAAGTACACTAACGATGAGGGAGTAGCTACATTCACTCTAAGCAAGGGAACTTACACAGTAACAGCTACTCACGAGCTGTTCCAGCCAGCTAGCAAGACTGTCAACTTAGATAAAGACAAGGAGATAACATTAAGACTCAATCCTAGAGAAGTAGCTACTGGAAGAGTTAAGGCTTACTTAACTAGGGCTGATACTTTAGAGATAGTTGATCCATGGACTCCAAACATACTACACCCAACAGAGTTCTTCACGATAGAAGTGACAACTAGTATAGGCGTAGAACCACCCTACAACTTAACAGTCGAATTGAACTTGCCAGAGCAATTCAAACACTACTCATGGAATCATGGGCATGCACATGAGACTAGCAAGAGGCGCTTCAAGCACGAAAAGCACAACTGCCATAAAAAGAGCCACATTGTAAAGTTGCCTAGCCAAGGAGTGTTCAAAGTCTCAAACTTAACTGAGCAACTGCTGAGTGGAGACAATAAGTGGATAGCAATACCAGTAACAGTCAGCGTAACTATAGGAAAGGGAGGGACCTCAGTAACTGAGACCCTTAGTGGAACAGTCATAATCTCACTGAGCAAACCTGAGCTACACTACGAAGGCTTAGGCATGTCTAAGGGCATAGTCAAAGTTTACTTGAGGTGGCTGTACAATGATGCCTATGTAACTGGTAATAGGACATACATAAAGTTCAAGCTACTAGACTTGAGTATCTCAAACTTCAACATAACTGAAGACGGTAAGTGTTACGCTTACGCTGAAGTTGAGACCTCTAACCTAATACAACCTAAGCCCGTAGCTGAGCTAACTTTAACTACTTCAAAGCCATTCATGCTACCTATAATAGTGACTTATAGGGAGATAGCCTGTGAAGTACTGAAGAGAGACGAGAATGAACTGAAGTTGAAAGTGTTCGAGTGGCCCTCAGGAGGAGTTCACGCATTCGTAAAGTTAGAGGTATGGGAGATAGACCCTGAGACTTATGAGGAGAAGAGGCTAATAACTACGATTGTGAGGGAGACTGACTTAGACGGAGTAGTTACGTTCAACGATTGGAGTCAAATACTTAACAACATACCTGTGAACTACTGGCGAATCTACGTAGAAGTCTGGCCAATAGAGTTGATAAATAAATTACCGGGGATAAAGTATTCGAGGTTCCTACTGCTACAAAACCCGCCGTTTTAACTTCACTCTCTTTCACTCATGTTATGCTTTTACACAATGTTTATTAATCATTTAATATAAATTATTAGATATGCATGAGCCGATCAAAAGAGCGTTATTCTTCTCAATATTGTCAGTTACTGCTTTGCTCTTCACTTCATTAATTCTGAAACCTACTCTCACTCCTAAGGACACAATTAACGTTTTTTCAATAGCGATTACCATTAAGGCGTTTCTATACTCCTTTAAGCCTTTCAACATACTGCTAGCATCAACTAATAGCTATTCAGCAGCGGAAATTCCAAACTTCCTGAAATTCTCTACGCCTAGCCTAACTCCACTAATAACTCCTTCGATTGGAGTTGAGGGAAGGGAGCTAAATCTGACTGTAATCTATAAGAACGAATTAGTGTTATCTAAAGCTCTGACTTATGATGTCATAGTTCTACCTAGTTCAGGGATCTCCCTACCTAAAGGCTTAGAATTCTCGGATAAGAGAGCTATCGTAATCTACGATGATGGTTATAAGTTAGGAGTTGAGCTAATTCCCTATTACAATTACACATTGAAAGACAGTATATTAACAATTGATATATTCCTTTTTAAGTGTAAGTTAGAGCTTAAGGAGAGGATGAACGCACGCTTTATAGGTTACATGGAAATAACTACATACCTAAGGTCATACGAGTCAGTAGGCAATGTCAGAGTGCTCTTCAATAGTTTCAATGTCATTTATGAGTATGCTAAGGTCATAGTCATTAGAGTACACTATGAGGTGTGGGCAATTGAGTAGTGGACAGGCTACTGTAATTCAAGTACTAATATTTATGTTTTTGCTCATAATACTCTCTCACGTAATTTTAAATGTCTTAAGACCGTGGACTAGACTTGACACGTCGTCAATTGTTGCAGCTAGAGTAGCGTATTGGATAGAGAAGACTAACGGCATTATTGGTCTTAGGTTCAATCAGTGGGTGACGATAAGACTTTTTGCTAATGGGACAGTTCTAGTAGAGACTTCAAGAGGAGTGGGAACGTCTAAGGTTCAAGTTAAACAGCTAATACGGAGTTCAGCGACAGGGCTTGTGATATACGTAATTTCAAATGAAACACATGCTTATGTGACTTCAGATGTTAAAGGAAAGTCTTAAATAAAATATTAAAATAATTTTATTTAAGACTTACCTGAGGTAATTGCTGTGAGAAAGGGTATAAGCTACCTCCTAGCTATGATATTGGTGACACTGTTCACATTACTAGTGGTTCTCACTGTAACTGGTGTGTTATGGCGTCTCATACAAGGCTTAACTGTTAAAAGAGCTGTTCAAGTAGTAGTTACTGTTTATAGCAATGGGTTAGTTAAAGTAGAGCTCCGTAATGTCGGTTGGGGGATCTCGATAGTTGATGCACGTTTAACTACGCTAAGCATTAGAGGATATACGACGACTTCTATCGATTTAAGTTGGAGCCCAGACCTACCGCTTAGACCAGGAGCTGAGTCAATAGGCATAGGTTACGTTAACGTCCCTACTATAGCGCCAGCAACTCCCTATTCGGGGACTCTAGAGATAGTCTTTAGCGATGGTGGGAGAGACATGGTGTCGTTTAGTGGGACTGTAATTGGGATATGAGTCTCTGAATAAAGTTTATAAATAATTTAGAAAATATTTATAATGGGGGTGATGCAGTTGAAATGCCGTGCTAAGGGTTTATCATACGTAGTTAGTGTTTTGGTAGTTACAGCCATCGCTGTTGCTGCAGCCATCGTAGTCGCCAGCATAGTTTATCCAAGCATATTAGGGCTTAGTGTGCGTCGTGAGTGGTCGTTTACAATTATTATATATGATAATGGCTTTGTTAGAGTAAGCTTAGAGAACAGAGGATGGGGAGTTTCTATAACCAGTGTCTCAATTAGCGACTTAACGATAGGTGGAAATACAGCCACTGTTAACTTGAGTTGGAGTCCATCTTTACCCTTAGATCCAGGAAAACAAGCGATAGGGTTAGGGACAACTACAGCAGCTCCAGCTGGAACGTCTTATGAGGGGACCTTGACTGTCACCTTTAGTGATGGTAGTACTGATAGTAGACCGTTTAAGGGCTCAGTAGTTGCTCGCGGCTAATCTCTAAAATCTAACTCGATAAGGGGTTGTCATGAAGTCAAATACAGAGATAATAGAAGAGTACGCACTCCGACATGGGTTTTATAGAGTTCATATTCTTCAAGACGGAACCTATAACATTACTTTATCGTCCTTTCCGAGTTATAAGGTCAAAGAGGCCCTTGCTTTAATACCATATTGCTTTGACCTGCCTTATGTAATGGAACAAAGAGACAGGGTCATAACTAACCTAGCTAGGAAGCTAGACTTATCAAGTGCTGATGTAGAGTGGCTTAGGGCTAAGCTCAGCGGTTATGATGTGCTATACCCGTTGATGTTGGATCCCAAGGTTACAGACATTAAGGTCATGGCGAATCGGCAAGTCTTAGTTAGACACCAAGAATATGGCGATCTAAAAGTCGCACTCCAAGGGAAGGTTCTTGTGTTAAGAGATTACGAGGTTCGTGACTTAGCTATTCGCTTAGCTTCACGAGCTGGAACAACTATTCACGTTCGAAAGCCGTTAGTTGATGGTGTTAAGTTGGGTAGGGACAGGGTAGTCGCTAGCATAATGGATCCTCCATACGTAACTATTAGGAAGTTTCCTAGACATCCTTGGACACTGCACAAACTAGTAGCTAAGAGAATGTTAACAGCTAGGACAGCTGCTCTCCTCTGGTTGTTGAACGAGTACAAGGTTCCAATAATGATATATGGTCCTATGGGTTCTGGAAAGACATCATTAGCTGGAGCTATAATAGCTACTGTTAAACCTAGGGCTAGCATAATGATAATTCAAGACATACCTGAGATAAACATAGCACACCCATATGCACATTACTTGTATCCGACTCCCATCATCGAATACTCTAAGCTACTGTCATTCGCTCTGAGAACAGGTTCAGAGTACTTGATTGTAAATGAAGTGAGGAATAAAGAGGAGGCAACGACATTCGTTCAAGCCGTGAACACTGGTCATGGAGGAGTGACTACTATCCATGCAGAGTCTGTGCGAGCAATAGTCAATAGGCTTAGACATTACGGGTTGACCGATTCAGACATCTCTACTATCAGAGTATTTGTCAGGACATCAACCTTTGAGAAGAGAGTTAAGGGTATGGTAGCACAGGACAGGAAAGTATTAAAGGTAGAGCACTTGGACAGGTTTAATAAGGGAGTTCCTTCATTCTCTACGTTTATCGAATATGACAGAGAAGGCGATGTATGGATTGAGAGGGCTGAATCCCTACTTTTAGAAGTTTTGCACAACAGGGGATACAATAATGACGTAATTAGAGCGAAGCTTAAGTTGAGAGAAATGTGGTTATTAACACTAGCTAAACATTATACGCTCGACAGGTTTATTGAGACATCTAAAGAGTGGTACGTTAGCTTAAAAGAGTTTTATTCTAAGGAGGGTAAGCTATTAATGTTAATAGATGAACCCGATGAGTTACAATCACGTCTCATGGTATGTGTTAATAACGTTAAGGGGATGTGGAGTGAAAGAACGCTTTAAACTCATTGTTAACGATTATTGCTTAAGGTTTGAGGATGAACTACCACCAGTCGTCTTTAAGAAATACTGGCGCTATTTGAGATTGTCAATCACATTAGTGACGGTGCTAATAGTTTTAGTGCTCCTTAAGACCCTTAACGCCTTTTACTTTATACCGCTTACTATTTTTTACGGGTTAGGAATATGTTTAGGAGGGCTTGCTACTGTCGCTCTTACAATGGCTCTAACGCCATATTTGAAGTTGAAGAAGCACTTTGAAGAACTCGAGAAAGAGGGTCTCTGGTTAGCTGCTCTAGTTAGGTTTTATTCTATCTCAGGTTTCTCTCCTTTATCACTCTTTGACTTATTTACAAGAGTCCCCTTTAACGCTATTAAACGAGAAGCTAAAGCCTTCTTAAGACTTTCAATAATATATGGATTTGATAGAGTAAAGGCACTTGCAGTAGAACTCTCAAAAGTTCCCAAAGGGGTTTGGTACCGATTTTTACGATATGTTGAGTCTACTTTCATACACGGTCGAGACCCAACAACTACTGCCAATTTATTATATAGTGAGGTTGAGGCTAAGTTTAAAGCATACTTAGAACGTAAGCGTGTCGAGTTTAACACTTTAGCAGTAGGTTCTGCCTCTTTATTTACACTGCTTCCCCTAAGCATGCTCACTATCGCTACAATAGTGGCCTCCTCCTCGTCTGTCTACATAGCGGTTATAACTACGTTAGTAAATATGATTATAGCTATAGCCGTGATATTCTCTGCGACAAGAGTATTTAACGAAGGTCCTTTTTTCCATAGACGTTATGTTAAGTGTATACCTTTACTCTTTATTCCTGTAGCTACGTTCATGTTATCAAACCTTATAAGAAGTTATCTTTGTTATCCACGACTCAACTTCCTCTCATTAATAACGTCTACAATACTCTCATTAACGATACTCGATAGAGTTCTTATTCCACAATCAAGAATGGTTGATGAGATGTACGAACACGTGCCCCTATTCCTCAACGACTTAACAGTTCACATGAGTCAGGGCAAAGACATTTTGAGCGCCACTAGAGATGTACTAAAGGCTACTAAGTACTCAGAGAGCTTTAATATAATCGTCAGCCTATTAATGTCCCTATTCTCTTCCTCAACTGATGAAGTTATTAAAGAGTTCGAAAGTAGAATGCCTAGGTCTATCTTTGCAACATTTTACTTCTGTTTTCAAGCGGCGCGTTCTGGAAATATAGCCGCGATGAGCATGATAGTTGCAACATTACGTGACTACTGTGATATCATATTAGGAGTTAAAGAACGACTGAAAGTCCTTCGGCTAGTGTTCCTAGTTGCAGTAATAATGTCTTTAGGCATCACAATATACTTACTTAATTCCGTAGTTCCACTACTTATTGAGCTCTCTACTTCGATTAAAACAACTAATACCAACGTACAACTTCCGATAGACATTATAACAGCAAAGGACTTTCCATCACTTAAAGAGTTAATAACAGTTTCTCTTTTCATCAACTCTGTAATAGGCGCCCTCGTTATTGGAACTGTGAGTTCACTTCGCCTCATAGGTGGAGTGAGGTTCGCTATATTAGTTTCAACCATAGTAGCAATTACTCTACTCTTAGGGGTGACATAATGGAGTATACGTTAGACGCTGTTATATCGTTCACTTTATTCGCTTCGACTTTGGCCATATCCCTTATGCTTGTAACTAACCTAACTATATTGACGCTTAACGAGTTAACGCCCCCTGTAAGCCTGTGGTCAGAATTAGTGTTCCCCACATCATTGGAAGTAGTATCAGTGGAAGGAGATTACATCATTAAGTCGTTGAAACGTTGCTTAGTCACCTACGTAATCATAGAACCTGAAGGAAGGTATTATGTTGGCCATGGAATCACACCACTTAAGGTTGTAGCTAAACCGGGTAGTTGGATAATAGCCTTCACTTATACTTCAGTGTCGATTAAACGAGGTGTACCAATACATGGTCAAATGATAGTCTCCATGTACGGAGTGACTACAAAAGAGCCTATATCCCCTTATGTCATTATAAATGGCTCTAACTATGAGGTTGTGCCTAGAATTTCCGACTCTTTAAAAGGTATACCAGCTAAAGACCTTACCTATTCCGTTTACAACAATACAGTCGTTTTGAAGGTGAGAGGATGAACTTTACGTTAGATTCTTACGTGGCCACTTTAATACTGGTAGTCTCCTTAACTTATTTTGCTCACTCAGTTCTCGTGTCTCTACCTAGAGATAGGCATTGTTACGATGACTCATTAGTAGTGTTAGGTAGGTTGCTTAGACACTATGACTTTCAGATAGCGATTTATACTAATAATTTGGCATTGATAGATGCCGTAGTATATTCTACAATAAATGCTCATCACGATTACTACATAACAATCGTAGACACAGAGACTAAAACTATTGTCTCGGAACATGGAACTCTGAAGTTAAGCAGTTACTTAGTATCCGTGACACTGCCAGGTTGGAATGGGGCCCTTAAACCAAGGACGTTGTGCTTCAGGGTGGGGGTGAGAGGATGAGCTATTCCGTTATCGCGCTCATGATATCCTTAATCTTAATCGCTATTGCCGTTACTGTGCAGGAGAGTTTTGTAGAGCGTTTTTATACATGGCCTACAGAGGTTGACAAAGGATTGTTAGATACGATAACTGTCAATGTGGCGTCTTACTTGTCAAGAGTTAAGGACTTAGAAATGGCTAAAGTCTTTTTATTGAAGAACCTAAAGGTGACTGAGAGATATAACCGTGGATTTAGAGTGCTGAACTACTCAATAATTAACATGACTGTTTACTCAAGCCAAAATATAGCTTTAGTCAATGTAACAATAGTCTACAACTTGTTATGGGGATGCTATTGCTCATCTGCGCTCTTATTAGTAAAAGTGTTGAACATTACAGAGTTTAGTGACCCGTTAACTGGAGAAGTGTTCTACAAAGCTATAATAATTTGCTCAACGGATAGAGGTAAGCCGAAGTTTGTAAAGGGATATCCTACATCAGTAACTGTTAATTATTTATATAATAACATATGGGTATTAACTTACCCAACTTCGTTAAAGCTCGCTATCATAGAGGACTGGAGGGGGATAAGGGTCGAGTTAAAAACAGAAAGCTCGGGGTGAGCAAATGGAAGAATACATTCTAGTTTTCGCCTTACTCATAGTCATAACCTTTTTGTCTTTACACGTCCTCCATACACATGACTTAAAGCCTAGAATTGATACACTCTCAATTCATTTAGCTATAGTAGAAGCGATCTCCTCTCCTATAAATGAGGTACTCGTAATTGTAGTGATACCTAGAGATACATTTGTAATATTCAAGGAGAACACTATAACTGTAATAGGAGACATAGTAGATCCTAGGATCTTAGCTTTCAATAACAGCGTTCTCAGAGGACTCAGTGAACGTATGATATGTTACGATCCATCCAAAGTGTGGTTTGTCGAGAAAGTAGTGCTGTACAAGACATCTGTTATCAAGTTAGTTAACAGGTTTGGTAGAATTAAAGTAATTCCAGTAGGAGGCATGGGGTGACGCACGTTGAGTAGAAACATATTCAAAGTGTCTGTTAATTTTAAGTCTGTAAAAAGCGTAATTAAGAGACTCTTAATCGTACTCTTAACCTTATCGACTATCGCGAACTCAGCGATTGCACAACCTATGGCTTTCATAGTAGTTAAGAACGCTAGAGGTGAAGTAGTCACTTATTTAGTCACAGTACTTGCAGAAGGTTGTGTAGTAAAGAGACTAAATGTGACTCATGTAGCTGTCCTTATCTCTAACAGGACGAAAGTAGCAGTCCTTAAGGATGGAGTTGCTGTTTACGAAATGGAGTTAAGTCCTCTGACAGAACAACGGGTGATCGAAATAACGGCAAGGCTCCAACACGTGATCATACGCTTGCCTCACGTACACTCTGATTTAGTAGTTGTAAGGTACGGAGACGTTGTCCTCTTCAAATACGTTAAAAACGGGGTCTTTGAACTCACAAACGTCCCATACCCTACTAACTTAACGCTTGAAATCCCTCAAATGAAATACAAGGTGATACTAGCCTACATGGGAGAAGAAGTCATTGAAGTTAAGTATAAGAAGTCTAGCTACAACGTTTACTTAAGGTTTTATGACGTTCTCTCCAAGCCATTGCCTACTGAATTAATTAAAGTTGTTGGAGCTGAGGCAACTAAAGTCAATGAGACGCACATAGGCCTAAATCTATCTGAGGGACTCAAGCTTAAAATTTCGTGTTATGGAGTCAGCGTAGCTGAAATTAAAGTAAATCCGTCAATTAATCAGGTGAAGACTATTGACGTAAAGTTACCAGTAGGACCTTTAAGGGTAGTAGCGCCGAGGAACTCGACTGTTACTATTGTCTTACCCTCAGGTGAAAAACTGTCAGGGCGCTGTATAACTGGCAAAGTGGTGTTCGAACATGTCCCTGCTTGTAAGTTAAAGCTCATTACAACTAAAGGTCAACTAAAGTATGAAGAAATTATCGAGTTTCCCGGAACGCTCACGGTAAATGTAACTCTTAAGGAATCTGAGTCAAACGTAGATAGTTTACTGTCAGAGGTATTGTCGATTGTTCCGGTGATCGTTATTTCAATTACTTTGGTGATAATAACGCTAAAGTCTAAAGGTAGAGCTAAAGGGTCATACGAACATACGAACTCACTCAATAAGCACAAGAAGTCTACTAGAACTGTTAAGCAAAGGGCTAGAAAGACTAGCACTCCTAAAAGAACAACTCAAAGATCAAAGAGAGTTCGCTTTGAACTAAAACTTCCTGAAAGGCGTAGAGGAGAGGATGAGAAGAAAGACTTGAGACTCTTTAAAGCTGATGACTTAGCTGACTTAATTAATAAACTCAAGAAGTACAGAAGAGAACTTGAAAAGCTACAAGAACAGCAGGATAAATTATAAATATATTTTATTTAAACGATACTCAATCCCTATGACTTCTTGCTAAAGGATGAAATCAGCATAGCCGTAATTATCATCACTCCTCCGACTACTTGTAGCAATTTCATGACTCTGGGGAAGTCATGAAATTGCCCTTAAGTCTCTTTAACTCACTCATATTAAACAATTACGCTCTTGGTGCTAAATAGCATGAATCATCACCTCCATCAACCAATGACAAGCTACAAGCCCCACCTCAGAGTAGATTCTAAGAAAAGCTGAAGCCGCCGCAGCATAAAAACTCGCAAAAGCAAATGAAATACCACGCTTGAAGAACAGAAAAACACGTAAATGCCAATTCCTACACTCAGCGTTATTAACGTGTACAGGACCAAGAGCATAAACGCCATCACTATGCTTAACGCTTAAGCGCTCACAACCCAACTCAACTACACAACTATAGCTCCTAAACTCATCAGTATAAACAGTACTGCCATGCTCAACACGCTTAGAAAGCACCTTCTTAACATCCTCACTACTAGCTGAGTCAGCAGCCACGAATAGCGCTCTACGAGAACCCCTATTAAAGAGAGTGAAGAAGGGCTTCTTACGCGCTGTAGAGCGCCCTCTACGCCTACCCCCTCCCCTACGCCTAGGTCTAGCTTGTCTTTCGCCCTTACAGCCTAGAGGGACGTAGACTTCGTCTACTTCAACTTCTCCTCTCAGCTTCAAGGAGGCGAAACCAGTCTTCTACTGCCTTTCCGAATAGCTTAATTGCACGGCGGACAGCTTTCTTGCTCCTGCCTAGCTCTCTACATATTGTTAGTTGGCTCATTCCTAGCTTGAAGTATAGGTATGCTATTGTGAGTACTTCGCTGGGTGGTAGTTCTGTTTGTGCGAACGGCGTGTTTGTAGTGTCGCTGAACTGTCTACCGCAGTTTCTGCATATGTACCGTTGTACGTACGGTTTGTGTGGCGACTTGCCGTTCTTGTTTACGTGCTTTGAGTTGCAGTGGGGGCACTCGA
>Ga0180302_10000874_pt1 | contig 14039 bp, 9 predicted proteins | sample GuaBasSediGuay17_FD_121794 | JGI IMG/M metagenome (GOLD analysis project Ga0180302, IMG submission 121794) | Subseafloor sediment microbial communities from Guaymas Basin, Gulf of California, Mexico - Guay17, Core 4571-4, 12-15 cm | ecosystem: Environmental > Aquatic > Marine > Hydrothermal... | reverse complement strand
AAGAATTCTTCGTAGATTCCCATATGTTTGAGCATTATGAGATAGAGAGTAGCGTCAGCGTTCTCTAACTGGTATCCTTGATATTCTAGATCCTTGATTTCCTTAAGGATACTTAGTGCTGCTGGATCGTTCTCGCTTAGAGGAAGCCCCATCTCTCTAGCCTTGCTCACCACGCCTGCCTTGCCAACTACTTCAGAGGCGGTTATTAAACGGCGGTTGCCCACAAGCTCTGGGTTAACATGTTCATATGCACTGAAAGCTTTCATCACAGCATCTATGTGTATTCCTGCTTTATGGGCAAAGGCGTACTCGCCCACGTAAGGCTGGTAGGGGTTTGGAGGGACATGAGCTAGCTCATAGACATATGCAGAGAGCTTAGTTAATCCTTTAAGTCTTTCATCTATTGGCTTATCCACCGCTAATGCTTTAATCCCTAATTTAAGCTCGAGCGCGGGTATGACCTGGCATAGGTCTGCATTACCGCAACGCTCACCGAAGCCGTTTATGGTTCCTTGAACCTGTATGGCACCTGCCATGACTGCGGCTAAAGTATTGGCTACAGCCATCCCTGCGTCGTTGTGGCAGTGAACCCCTAGAGCCGCTTTAACCTCCCCCTTTACTTTCCTAGTCACTTCTTGTACTTCGTGAGGTAGGCTTCCACCATTTGTATCGCAGAGCACTATTCTGAAGGCTCCAGCTTCCTCAGCGGCTTTAACGGCCTTTAAGGCATAGAAGGGGTTGGCCTTAAAGCCATCATAGAAGTGCTCGGCGTCGAACACCACTTTAAGTCCATGACTTTCAAGGTACTTTATGGTATCGTAGATCATTTCAAGGTTGTTTTCTAAGCTGGTTCTAAGGACTTTCTCAACGTGGAACTGAGAACTACTACCGACAACAGTGGCTACTTCCACTCCGCTACGAAGCACCTCGTTTAGGTTGGGGTCTTCCTCAACCTTAATGTCTTTCCTACGTGTACTTGTAAAGGCTACTACCTTAGCATTGGATAATCTATAGCCGCTAATTACTCTAAAATACTCTAGGTCTTTAGGGTTTGAGCTGGGCCATCCACCTTCAATGAAATGGACGCCGAATTCGTCTAGCTTAAGCGTCAAGCTAATCTTATCTTGAAGCGAGAAGCTTACTCCTCTACCTTGAGCGCCATCTCTAAGCGTGGTGTCGTAGACCTCTACTTGTTTCAACGCTAGGTCGAATTTGTCGATCCCTCACTACAGCGCCCTCCTAGGTGGAGGCTGCTTACTTGCTCTGATATAAATAGATTTTCCTACATGCTACTCTATTATGGCGTGTCGGCTCCGCATTTCCCTTTCTGTTTTCCCTAGCCTGTGCATGAGTTCGGCAATGACGCTGTCTAGGAAAATCATGGTGGCAATCTCAAATAATGTACCTAGCGGAGCTAAGGGTTCATGCATCCCTAAGATTTGTCTAGAGAAATAGTCGGTTTCTTCGCTGGTCTTGGCCCTTCCAGGAATTATCACTACGTGATCCGCCAATTTAGCGAGAGGGCTGTCGGAGAAGGTAGTGATAGCTATCACTTTCGCCTCTACACGCTTAGCTGCTTCAGCAGCAGCTACCACCACTCCTGTGGTGCCTGAGCCTGAAATAGCGAGAAGTAGGTCGTTTACCCCCACACCTGGAGTAATGGTTTCACCGACCACATAGGTCCTGAAGCCGAGGTGCATCAACCTCATGGCGAAAGCTCTACCGACAAGCCCACTCCTGCCTGCGCCTACAACGAGCACTACTTTGCCCCAGCTCCACGCCTCTATCAACATGCCCAGCATTTTCTCCACTTGCTCTCTATCTATGGAGGATGATAACTGAGAGATGAAACTTGAAAGCTCAGCTAGTGCTGCGTCAAAGGCTTTAGTGTTTGGGTCCATAAAGTGAACACCTTAGTCTTCAAAGAGTACTCGGGCCTACGTATCCTATAAGAGGGTTTCGCTTTGATGGAGAGGTGATGTAGAGGCCAAGTTCAGTTTATAGATAGCTAGGTTTCTGGTCTTCCTCTTCGATCAGGCTCCTCGCTGTGTCTATGAAGCGATTTCTTCGTCGCTGGTGCTCCTCTATAAACTTAATCACTTTCTCTACTACCTTAATTTTACAGTCGCCGCATAGGACTTCTCCTCGCCTACACTTCATATACATGTCTAGGAGTTCCTTGTCGTCCTCGACGAAGTAGAAGACGCATAGCTCATAGATACAACACTGTTCTGGTATCCCTCCAAGCTCACGTTGTTCTTTGGCTGTCGCTCTACCACCTGTGTAAGCATTCATGAGCTTCCACTTTATGCTCTCTAGGTCCTCATTGAGGGTGAAGTAGCTCATGGGGTTTCGCTTGCTCATCTTTGGGGATCCGTCCAACCCCCTCATTATTCTATGGTACGTGGATGAAGGAGGAATGAAGCCAAGCTTCTCATGGAAACGGTGCGCTACGTCCCTGGCGAACCTGATGTGGGGGTCTTGGTCTATTCCTACGGGGACAACTGTCGGTTTCGGCCCTCCAAGGTCCTTGAGCTGGGGGAGGAGTATGTCGGCTACCTGTATTAAGGCTGACATGTATAAGCCTAGGTGGCGTTCACCATAGATAGCGGTTATAGTGGATAGCGTTATCCCACGCCCGAAGAGGTAGGCAAGGTCTTTAACTCTACGTTCCTTGGACTGCCGATAGATGTAGGCCCGCTTAGGATCTAAGCCTAGTGCTAGGGCATCGGCTATGTTGCCTATGGCTATCTGCCTGCTTTCATCGAAGGGTATGTTGTTATCTTCGTAAGCCTCAATATCGGCGATGCAGTAGACCGCTAATCCTCCGGCTTTCTGGAAATATATGATCTCTCTCATGGTGAGCAGGGTGCCTAGGTGGAAGTCGCCTGTGGGTTTAATGCCGCTCATGACTGCGAAGGGCTCATTTTTCTTCGCAGCCTCTAGGATCAATTCTAAGTCTCGGTGACCGAAGATTATGCCTCGTCTAAGGAAGTGGGGAGGGTTCTCAATCATGGGTAGGAGAGGCTTCAGAGGTTTAATACCAAATTCTTGACATAACCTCTCGTAGTCCTCTACCTTTAAGTCGCTGCTCCAAGGGTCAAGCGTGAAACGCTGAGACTTCTCGTTGTAGGTCAAGCTGTTCCCTGCCTCTTTCTTGTGACAGATCTTTTCAGAGCTTCTAAAAGTTTTAGGCATAGCATAAATGTTGAACTACCTGGTTGGTTTATGATAGGTAGACATTAAAGGATGCAGGGGTTTTCCTCTTAGAGTGACATGGGGACCTCGTCAAGGAGAATATTGAAGATAAACCTTTCGAAAGATTTTCGAGAGGTTAAGGATGATGAAGTGGTAGTAGAGGCTTTTATTGAGCTTTACGTTAACGACGAGCTTCTTTTCAGCTTCACGGCTACTCCTGAAGAATTGAAGGAGCTCGCTGTGGGCCTTCTTTTATCTGAGGGGATCTTGGAGAAGCTGAGCGATCTAGAGTCAGTAGATATTGAGGATAAAAAGATATACGTGCAAGCTTCTCATTCCATTGAATCGAGGTTAAGGTCATACCGTAAGCTAAAGCCTTCAAAGCCGACTTGTGGTGGAGGGCTTAACGTAGGCTTTAAACTTAGAGCTTTAGATTCCTTGACCGTTAAACCTATACCCTCTAACCTAAAGGTAAACCAGGAATCAATACTCGAAGCAGCTTCTAAGCTACGTGGATACTCGAAGATCTACAGGAAAACTGGTGGTACGCATTCTGCAGCCATCTTTAACTCCGAGGCTGAGCTCCTATCGTTCGCTGAGGATATAGGTAGACACAATGCTGTGGATAAAGCGATAGGCTCGGCGGTTTTAAGGAACATAGATCTAGAGAACTCCTTTCTATTCTGTAGTGGTAGGCTCTCTTTAGAAGTCGTCCTAAAAGCCATCAGGGTGGGTATCCCTATAGTCTCCTCGATATCAGCCCCCACTAGCTTAGGAATAGAGGCAGCCGACCAGAATACGGTCACGCTGATTGGCTTTGTTAGGGGTAAGAGGTTTAACGTATATTCACATCCCTGGAGGATTCATGGCCTCGAAACTCTCCAAGTTTCCTCATAGACTCTATGAAGGCGGCCAATACGTTGATGAAGCTCCTAAGCTCTGTGAGTTGATATCCTTGGCAACTCTAAGATTTATATTATCACGGAGATGTATCTGCAAGGGTATTCCTTCGATGAGAAGGTGAGTGCGGTGGAGGCTGGGCTAAGCTCTCTTGAGCTCAAGGTATTGAGGAAGCTCAGTGAGCTAGGGGGGATGGCCTCAGCTGATGACCTGACTCATGCCTGTCAGATTGATAGGAGCTCATTAATGTCAGCTCTCAATAGGCTTTCAAGTAGAGACCTATTGGAACTTGAGAAGACTGAGGAGGAGCTTTTCGACCTAACTAGTGAAGGTAGGGTCTACGCTGAGCAGAAGCTTCCTGAGCAACGCTTGTATGAAGAACTTACAGCACTTGGAGGCGCAGCTACGCCTCAAGAGCTCTCAGCTAGACTCAAGGTTGATGAGAGGAGCCTAACCATAGCTCTAGGCTGGGCGCGTCGTAAAGGATGGGTGAGCATCGAAGGAAGACTAGTCAAAGCTAAGAAGGCGAATCCTGAGGAGGATGAAGATCATCGAGTTTTACGCGAACTTTCAAGGAGAGGATTAACGCCAGCCTCCGAGCTTAATGCCTATGTAAGTAGCCTAAGCAGGTTGAAGGAAAGAAAGCTTGTTCAGGCTAAGTGTCGATCGACCTTTAAGGTTAAGCTCACAGAACATGGTAAGAGGTTTCTCGAAGAATTGGCTGAGGTACCATTAGAGGTTACAGCTTTAACTCCTGATCTCCTTAAATCAGGGCTTTGGTCCTCTGTTAGGTTTAAGCCGTACAATGTAATGGCTGAACCCCCCATCATATACCCTGGAAAGAAACATCCGTACTTGATGTTCCTAGAGGAAGTTAGGAAAGTTTTGCTTGCTATGGGCTTCGAGGAGCAGGATGGACCTTTCGTTGAAACCGAGTTCTGGAACTTTGATGTACTCTTTCAGGCACAAGATCATCCTGCCCGTGAAATACATGATAGCTTCAGGGTGAAGAAACCTAATCGAGGCTGTATCGAGATAAAGGAGCTTGAGGAGAAGGTTCAAAGAGTACATGAGGATGGCTGGATAACTGGATCGACAGGGTGGAGATATCGTTGGGACCCTGAAGTGGCTAGGAGGCTGGTACTGAGGACTCAAACCACCGCTGTGTCTATGAGATACTTAGCCACTCATCCTACACCGCCTGTACGTATGTTCTGTCTGTCTAAGGTGTTTAGGCCTGATGTTTTAGACGCTAAGCACTCCATGGAGTTCATGCAACTTGAGGGCATTTACGGTGACGTTGGTGTAAGCTTACGCCACCTACTAGGGGTTATAGAGGGCCTTGCTTCAGCGTTGGGGCTTGGGGAAGTTAAATTCAAACCAGGTTACTTCCCCTTCACTGAGCCCAGCGTGGAGGGCTTCATTAAACACCCTAAGCTTGGATGGGTGGAGTTCGTCGGGGCAGGCATGTTTAGGCCTGAGGTCCTTAAACCTTTAGGAATAGATTTCCCTGTAGCTGCCTGGGGCATTGGCATAGAGAGGCTGGCGATGGTGGTCCTAGACATAGACGACATAAGAGAACTACATACTAGAAGATTGGAATGGCTTAGATCGAGACCCCTATACCTAAGGGAGGTGAGGTAGATGCCCACTATCACTACAAGCTATGACGATTTAACCTCCTTGATAGGCAAGGAAGTGACTATAGAGGAGCTGAGCGAATGTCTTTTCCTACATAAGTGTTTGGTGGAGTCTGTGGTCGATGACGAGGTTACCATAGAGGTCAATGCTGATAGACCTGACATGCTGAGTGCTGAAGGTATCGCTAGGGCTTTAAGGCTCTTTATGGGGCTCGAAGGTCCTCGAGGTTATTCAGCTATCAGGGGGCCCGTGAAGGTTAAGGTTGACTCCTCTGTCTTGGAGGTTAGGCCCTTCATTCTATGCGCGGTGGTCAGGGGGGTTAAGCTTTCTGAAGAGGCGGTTAGGCAAGTAATGATGTTGCAGGAAAAACTTCATTTGACTTACTGTAGGAGAAGGATGAAGGTGTCCATCGGTGTCCACGACTTAAAGGCGGTAGGCAACGAGATAATCTATGCAGCCCTACCTCCATCGCAGATCAGGTTCACTCCTCTCGATGAAGTGGAGGAGATGAGCGGTGACGAGATTTTAACAAAGACCGAGAAGGGGAGGGAGTATGCTCATCTTTTACGAGGTTTTCAAAGGTATCCTCTCCTCTACGACTCTGAGGGCAGGGTGTTATCGATGCCGCCTATCATAAACGGAAACCTTACAAGAGTGTCCTCTTCGACCACCGATATCCTTCTCGACGTAACCGGTGTGGATATGGAGGCGGTGAGTAAGGTCCTAAACGTCATGGCCTTAAACCTGGCTGAGCGCGGTGGAGTAATAGAGAGCGTAGAAGTGGCTTATCCTGACAGGCTCCTCAACTCTCCTTTCCTCTCTCCTATAGGGGTTGAAGTTGATCTAGTTGAGGCATCTAAGCTCATAGGTATTGAGGTGAACGTTAAGGAGGCTGAGGCCTGTTTAACTAAGATGGGGTACTTCGTAGAGAAGGTCGATGACCGTTCAATACGTGCGTGGGCTCCACCTTACCGATGTGACATACTTCACGCTGTAGATATAATAGAGGACATAGCCATAGGTTACGGCTACGATAAACTATCACCATTAATCCCCCCTTCAACTCAGGTCGGAAAAGAGCTTGAGGTGACGGTCTTTTCATCGAAGATCAGGGAGTTGATGATAGGCTTCGGCTTTCAAGAGGTACTGAGCTACGTATTAACGTCTGAGGAGGTACTTTTCCATAACATGTTACTTAACCCTGGCTCAGCGGTTATCCTTGAAAACCCGGTGTCGCGTGACTATACTTGTCTACGAAATTGGCTCCTACCTTTGCTTCTCGAGTTTCTAAGCCATAATAGACATGCTTCGCTTCCTCAACGTATTTTCGAGTGTGGAGACGTCGTAGTGATAGATGAGGATAAGCCTACGAAAACTAGGATGATAAGAAAGATTGCCTGCGCCATCTGCGACCGTGAGGTAGGTTACGAGGACGTGCAGGCGGTGTTATACTCGTTGCTCAGGAACCTAGGCTTCGAAGAATGGTCGGTGGAGGCTGAAGACCATCCTTCCTTCATTAAGGGGAGGGTAGCCTGGCTGGTCGTGAAGGGATCCAAGGTGGCTTTGCTCGGGGAGATTAATCCAGCAGTCTTGTCTTCGTTTAGATTGGAAAACCCTGTAGCGGCTTTCGAGCTTGATGTTTCTAAGCTTTTAGAGCTTAAGCGAGGTTAAGGATAAGAGCACGTGTGCGGTTTTTCTCTTAACCGTCGGGGGAGAAGAGGCCGTAGTGACAGGGGCCTTAACGAGTAGGCGGGGCTTAGGCCCCGCGCGATGAGTTAGGCCTTACCCAGCTACGGCACACCAACCCCAGTCGACGGTTAAAAGAAGGGGGCGGCCCTGCCTGTAACCGTGCATTGACTCACCCAGCTTCCTTGACAGGCCTTGAGGCCCCCTCAGCGAGGACTCTCGTACACGGTCTTTCTTGGCAGGGGCAGCCCCATCTATACAATTAAGATCTCAAAGATAAAGGGTTTCCTCAACGCGTCGCCTCGATCGCCTTAACCTTTTCTAGTAGCTTACTTCGACCCTTGAAGTACTCTCTTACAGGCTTCAAGATTTCGATTAAAGCCTCTGCTATGGCTTCTTTAAGATCTAGAGGATGAACTTCTCCTTTAAGATATGCAGCTTCAAGCTCTCCATAACTCACAAACTCTACTTCGCCGCTTGGTCTCTTAACCATCAGTTTACCTAGTTTTGGGTAGACCACCAGCCTTGCCAGCTCCATCACAGGGTTGCCTGTGCTTTCTCGTGGAGGACAGTATGCTTTTCTAAGCTTTAACTTGATTTCCTCTGGCTCGTCGTGGATGAAGATACAGCGCTCGGGGAGGCTCTTAGACATTTTAGATGCTATGTTCAAGTCTGTCTTTTGGTCTTCATCGAACTCTCCTTTAACTTCACCAGGTCCCTCTAGACCCATGAGGAGAGGGGTATGGACGCATATAGGCTTCTTAAACCCTAGCTTATCAGCTACGTCTCTAGCTAACATGTGAGCTTTGCGTTGATCTATGCCTCCACAGGCCACGTCAAGATCCATGTAGAAAATATCAGCCACCTGCATACATGGATAGATTAGCCAAGCTGCTTCTATGTCACCTCCCTCCGTTAACCCTCTGCCCATGATTGGTAAAGACCTTCTAATACGGTTCAACGTGGAGTTCTTAGCGACCTTTATCACGATCTCCCAGTACCTGGAATCGCTTGTGAGCTCCGAAGACCAGATGTAGCGTACCTTATCTGGTGGGATACCTAGAGCTGTGAAGCAGTGTTTGAAGTATTCTCCTACAAGTCTAATCTTCTCCATGTCTCCTCCAAGCTTATTGTTAATCCAAGAGTGCCAGTCGGCCAGGAAGATGACATAGTCGAAGCCTGCATCGACCAGGTCTTTGATCTTAGACCCTGTAATGAGCCCCATCCCTATATGCATGAGCCCTGAACACTCAAAACCCCAATACGCCTTAGGCCTGGGTTTCTCCTCGAGAAGTTTCTTAAGCTCCTCTTGTGAGATCACTTCCTCGGTGTTCCTTAAGACTAAGTTTAGCCTCATCTCGGTAAATACCGATCCCCCAGCACCCGCTAAGCTACTTCAAGGCTATATAAACCTTAAGCTTGAAACAAAAGCTCTACCCAAGTGCGGGTTCAAGGACATTTTGCTTTGTCGTTGCATGGAAAAGAAGGGGCGAGGAGCACTGTGTGGCTTTTTCCTGAAAGCATGTTATGATGGATGCAATAGGGGGAAAGGTTAAGGGTAGCCTCTCTGCTAGAGAAGGTTTGTAGTTCACTTGTATATGGGAGAACATGATTTGAGGTGAATTGAATGGGAGGTGTTGCGGTTACACCTAAGTACTTGATCTATGCTACTATTGAAGTGGATGGTGTGATCGAGAAGTCTGACGTGATAGGTGCAATCTTTGGACAAACTGAAGGCTTACTTGGCGATAAACTCGACCTGAGAGAGCTTCAGAAAGCTGGAAGAATAGGGAGGGTTCAGGTAAACATAGAGTCTAAGGGTGGTAAGTCTAAGGGGACCATGGAAATTCCTTCGAGCCTAGATAAGGTAGAGACTGCTCTCATAGCAGCTGCCATAGAGTCTGTGGATAAGGTGGGGCCTTGCGACGCCAGGATTAAGGTAACGAGGATAGAGGATGTACGTGAAGAGAAGCGTAAGAAAATAGTGGAAAGGGCTAAGGAGCTCTTATTGAAGTGGAGGAGCGAGGGAGCTCCTGAATCTAAGGAGCTTTTAGAAGAGGTGCTTAAAGCTGTAAGGGAAGCTCAGTTGACTTTCTATGGTCCAGATAGATTGCCAGCAGGCCCTGACATTGATAGTAGCGATACTATAATCGTGGTTGAGGGTAGAGCTGACGTGATCAACCTTCTAAGACATGATTATAGGAACGTTATAGCCATGGAGGGGGCTGTGGTGCCGCAAACGATCATAGATTTGACCAAGGAGAAGACTGTCATAGCCTTCGTAGACGGGGACCGTGGAGGAGAACTAGTATTAAAGGAGCTGTTACAACTAGCCGATATAGATTTCATAGCTAGAGCTCCACCGGGCAGAGAAGTAGAGGAGTTAACTGGCAAGGAGATAGCTAAGTGTCTGCGTGATAAGGTACCTGTAGACCAAGCACACCTAGTTCTTGAGAAACCACATGTTCCTAAGGAACCTACTAAGAAGCTGGAGTTTCCAAGCCATGTTATCGATGAAGCTAAGGAGCTACTAGGCACGCTTGAAGCTCTTCTCTTTGATGGTGACTGGAACCTCCTACAAAAAGTGCCTGTAAGAGATCTTGCTGAGACTCTCCAAAGCTTGGACGGAGTTAAATACGTGGTGTATGACGGTGTGGCTACTCAAAGGTTGGTGGATATAGCTGAACGTAAAGGAGTGTCGCTCTTGGTGTGCGCGAGGGTCGGGGACATAGCTAAGAAGCCTGAAAGCCTTGAGATAGCTACGCTTAATGAGGTGCTGGGTTAACTCCATGTCTTCTTTTAGCCCTGAGGGATTGCTTTCATTTAAGGAACAGCTTGTTGAAGCTGCGCGAAGACTGAGCAGTTACGAGCCTAAATGGGTTAAGATCATTTTTCACGATGACGCTGACGGCGTGACTGCAGCATCCATAACCTACAAGGCCATCCAGCATTTAGGCTTAGAGGCAGAGCTAATATGTCTTGAGAAGGCCTTCCCTGAAGCTTTAGAACTCATACAGGCTGGTGAAGGGGGCCTTATACTCTACGTTGATATAGGCTCGGCGCACGCTGAGCTGATAGCTAGGCTTAACGAAGATCGTAACTTAACCTTAATCTTAGACCACCACGACGCGGTACCATCACCTAGTCACTTAGTACTTAACCTTAACCCTGAGTTGCATGGCGTAAGCGGGGAAACCTATGCTTCAGGTGCTACAGTATGCTATGCTTTCTCCAAAGCATTAGGCATCGCAGACCCTCAGTTAGCTGTGTTGGCCGTCATAGGTTCAACGGAGGTTCCAGGCGAGCCTAAAGGGTTGAATGAGGAGGCTTTGAGGGATGCAGTTAACGCTGGATTAGCTGAAGTTTCTGAGTCTAAGGCCGGAGTTAAGATAACAGTCCTGCTCGGAGGCGAGAAGGTTTCTCGTGAAAGATGGTCTACAAAGCTCACAGTACTTAGCTCTGTGGGTTACTATAGCGGAGGGCCAAGGATGGCGATTGATCTATGCTTAGGCTCTCCGCCAAGTGGTGTGGAGGAGTTTATAGCTAAGCTTGAGGGGGACCGTAAGAACGTTAATCAACAGCTACTATCTAGGGTGCGGAGTGAAGGGCTTAAGAAGGATGGTTCAATACAGTGGCTTCATGTGGGTGACGCCTTCAAAGGCATGGGTACCAAGGTGATAGGCACCTTTCTTTCCTACCTCTCATTCCAAAGGCGCCTTATTGATAGGGGAATGTACCTTGTCGGCTTCATGAACATGAGCCCTGAAATTCCAGGTTTAGGCCAGTTGAAGAGAAGTTACGTTAAAGTTTCAGCAAGGGCTCCAGACGTGTTAGCAAGCCTCATTAACGACGGTTCACGACCTCCGCTTTCTACACTCCTTCCAGAGGCAGCCAAAGCGGTTGGTGGTTTTGGGGATGGACATAGTGTTGCAGCTAGTGGTATAATACCTAAGGGGATGGAGTTTGTTTTCATTGAAAAAATGAACCTATTAGTGGGTGGAGGAAAACCTGCCCGCTCCCTATCCTTATTTGATTTCATGTCTAAGTAAAGTCGAAGAGCGATGTCTGCTTCCTGCCAGCTAATAGCTCATCTTCCTTCACGTTAAAGTACCTCAATACTCTGAGGGCTGACGGCACTACTTGTCTAGTAGCGTAGTATTCATAGTCTACGTCCTCAGGCTTAACCATGATGTAGGGCATCGCTTTATCGGCTAGCTTATCGGATGGTCCTTTAACTATGACGTAACCTACCTTATCTCCCACCTCAAGCCCATAACCAGCTTCAAGGAGCTTCTTAGCAGCGGTTACATGGGCAGCTTCTACTTCATACTCTTCAAAACTCTTTGTTAAGGTCTTCCATATAACGAGCTCCTTTAAAGGCACCTCTCCCTTCCTGAGCTTTGTCACTACGTCTTGTACATACCTGACGGCCGCCTGCACCGATTTTTCCTTTAATACCAGCTCGAGTACTCTCGTTTGAACTTCTTGGGCTAGACTGCACCAATCGCCTCGGACGGCTTCGAATCCTACTACGTCTATGGTGCCGTCGCTCAGTAGACCTGCGTACTTCTTGGCGGCTTCAGTGAAGAAAAGCACCGAGTAGATCTTGTCTACCTTGAGCTCTATTTCTACCTCCTTCTCCACTCTATTGATGAACTCCTCCACCTTACCCTCCTCGTACTTAACGAAGAGGCTGTCGGTGTCGGAGTATATAACGTCGAGGCCATACTCCTTAGCTAGCTGGTTGGCTTTCATTATGGTCTGCCTGCCGTAAGCTGCCGTCGCTTCAGCGCAAGGCTTCATGTAGAACCTAGCCCCCACCCAGCCTAGATAGCCGTAAGAGGCGTTGGCAAGTACCTTAACCGCCTGCTGCCTATTATCGAGGATAGTGTACTCGGGGCTATGTGGGTCGAGACCCTTCATCTGTTCCCTTATCTTTGCTCGAGCTTCGAGAAGTTTTTCAAGCATTCTTCGATATAGGCTTGGGGGCGTTTTCTTAAATCTATGTTTGACTTCGGGTGCTTCATAGAAGCCTTCATCTGGTGGTGGTTCACCTGGCGGTAAGTAGGAATCGAAGCCTATGTTATACTTTATCATGAGGTGAGGATACATGGAGGAGAAGTCTATGACAGCTATGTTTTCATGTATCCCTGGCCTAGGTTTAAGAACTATCGCGCCTCTATACGGAGAATAAGGCCTCTCCACTCTATTTGGGGCTAGCTCGCCTTCGAGATAAGCGTGACGTAACAGGTGGAACTCAACCCTGAAACCCACCGAGGCGGCTACTACCTGGTCTAACGGTAAGCCTGTTAGATTGGAGAGTTGTATGAGGAAGGGTAAGGTTTTCTCTGCTATACCAAAGGTTGACTCTGCATCCTCCATGGCGTATTTAAGCAGTAAGTCGCGCTTAGAAGGATCATCCCAGTACCTGTATAGCTCTGTGTACTCTATCATGGTCCTGCGATCCTTGGACATGACCTTTAAGTAGTCAGCTACGTTTTCAAGGGTCTTCACCTTTACCTCGGTTAACCCCTCAGCATAATTATACAGGTCTACGGACCCTCTCCCAACTATGGAATAATGTCCATAAACGCTCGGTTGAGGCTCTGTGCCTTCTCGGCTTACGTCGAGCTTAATACCTACCTTTTTAGCTCTATCAACAAGGTACGGCCAGTCAAAGAAGTTGCTGTTGTATCCCACTATGACGTCGGGGTCAAATTCCTTGACAAAGGAGACGAAACCCTCGAGAACTTTCCTATCATCTTTGCCGTCCGCTAAAAAATGTCTTTTATCTCCGCTGTTCGTGACCACGGAGATGATTATGACAGGGTCTTTATGGGGCTTAGGTGTCCCAGTCTCGCTGTAGCATTCTATGTCGAAAGCTAAAACTTTAAGCTTAGGTGGAGGAGCTGGAGGTAGAGGTTTAGGTGGCTCTAAAGCCTCGTACACCGCGTCTACCTTAAACCCCTTAGCTTCTGAAGGAGGCACCTCCCTAACCTTTACTTGATGCCAACCACACGGCTCTACTTGGTTATCTATCATGTACCTTATGTAAAACCTTATATCAGCTTCTAATACCTCTTCAACGGAGCTAAGCCTCTTGACTTTTTCCCTATAGGTAGGGATGGATGGTGGCTGCTGACAAGTTACTTTAAGTACTTTCACCGGTTTTCCTAGATACTTTTTCTCCACTTCTTCAACGCTTAGAATAGGATGGTCAGGTAGGGATAAAGCTAAGATGTTTTCCTTAAGCTTGCTTAAGTCAGCCTCTCTTTTGGGCAGAACATAGAAGTAGGGTCTAAACCCTCGATCCTTAACTAACACCCTTCTCCCATCGTCTGTGATACCCCATAACCTAACCTCAGGGACCCCCTCCACCACGGTATAGGAGGGATCAAGGAGCCAAAAGGTAAGCTCCAAAAACCTCCCCCTAACCTAACTAGGCGGGGCTGGATTTGGGTTTACTGCTCTTCTCATAGATCACTGCGCCCGTCCCATCACGGTAGTAGCCCTCTACAAAGCCTACCTGCTTAAACCCATGCTTCTCATAGAACCTCCTGGCAGCTTCATTATCTACTTTAACTTCGAGCCTAAAGCCTTTCACTTTTCTCTTT
>Ga0180302_10000873_pt1 | contig 14047 bp, 12 predicted proteins | sample GuaBasSediGuay17_FD_121794 | JGI IMG/M metagenome (GOLD analysis project Ga0180302, IMG submission 121794) | Subseafloor sediment microbial communities from Guaymas Basin, Gulf of California, Mexico - Guay17, Core 4571-4, 12-15 cm | ecosystem: Environmental > Aquatic > Marine > Hydrothermal... | reverse complement strand
TATCTGTAAACATTGTGGTAATGAAGGAGTGAGTTCTATAGATGAGGGAAAGCTTATATGGAGATTAGAATGGGTTGGAGTCTGGTATGCTCTTAGAGTATCGTTTGAACCTTATGGGAAGGACCATGCTACTCCAGGAGGTTCTAGGGATAGTTGTAATGATTTAGCTAGAAATGTATTCAATTTCGATCCTCCTGAAGGTATAGCATATGAGTGGGTTGGGTATAAGGTTAATAATATCGATATGGGAGATATGGGTTCAAGTGATTTTATAGGCTTTACTCCTAGAGATTGGTTGGAAGTAGCCGAGCCAGAGGTACTCAAATATCTATACCTCTCCACAGATCCCATGAAGAGAATTGTGTTGAGTATGAGAGAGATACCTAGATATCACGATAGATTCGATTTAGCTGAAAAGGTATTCTATGGTCTAAAGACTATTACTAATAAGGAGTTCATCAAGAGAAGCTATGAATTATCACTAAATCGAAAACCCTTTGAGAGATGTCCATTTAGGATATCATATCTACAGGCTACAGTCCTAGCCCAATTAATACCACCTGGGTTTGATATAGCAGACTTTGTAGTCAAAAAGTTGAAGAGTACTAAAGTTATAGATAGAGATCTAACGGATTACGAGTTAGAGCTTATCACTAATAGAGTACTACGAGCTGGAAGATGGGTGAGTAAATATGCTCCAAGTAGTTATCTACTGAGTATAAGTGAAGGAGTGAGTGAGACTATAGTATCATCCCTTACTCCAGTGCAGAAGAAATTACTAAAAAGTTTGCTCGAAAGCTTAAAGAGAATCGAAGTCTGGACTGAAGACGAAATCAAAAGAGCAATGATGAATATAAAACGTACTAAGAGGGAAGAGAGAGAATTCTTCAGAGCACTATACCTAATATTTTTCGGTAGAGAGTATGGTCCTAGAATAGCACCCTACTTATCAATGCTAGATAAACACTTTGTCATAGGGAGAATAGAGGAGGTGTTGAAGTGAATCCTGAGTATAGGTATCTGTCCTTGCTACCATATCTACTCATGATAGCTGTAGTACTGATTCTAATTGATGTACTTATCCTCAACCTATACAATTCCATTAATCAGCTCATATTGGCTACACTTCTAGGTGTTATCTCATTCTCCATAGGTACTATCTCTATACAAACTCTAAAAAGCCTGAAGTACAGTAGTGAACAATGGGATATCAAAATGGAATTACTTGAGACAATAGCTGTGATTATACTTCTTTCATCTATAGCTATTATATTCTTAATAATACTTAGACAAATTCTTTAAGTCTCTCTATCTCCCTCTTATACATCTCTATAGTGTCCTTTAGTTTACTATTCTCTTCTTCAAGTTCTTTAACTCTAGTTTTTAGATCTTCAAGCTCTCTCAGTTTAGAGGATAGCTCTCTCTCCCTTCTCTCTAGATTTGCTTCTTTCATCTCTAATCTTTCTCTTAATTCTACTAGCATTTCCATCTTACTAGCTAGTGCTCTCTGATATCCAGAAAGCTCTCTCTCCCTCTCTAGTAATCTTTTCTCCCATTCTAGTAATCTACTCTCCTCTTCCTTAACTCTGCTGAGCATAGGCTTAAGTTCCTCTTCTATCTCCCTCCTCTTTAGACCTATCTCAGTCTCTAACTTCTCTAGTTCTTCTTTTCTAGCTCTAATATCACTCTCCAGTTTAAGCATTTCCTCTCTAAGCACTCCTAGATATCTCTCTCTTTTCTCTAAATCCGCCTCCTTTAATTTCAGTTTTCTCTCTAAGTCGAGTAGCTTCTTCATTCCCTTCTCGTACTCGCTTATTCTGCTCATCAATTCTTTTTCCCTCTCTCTTAAACTCTCCTCCATTTTTGTGATCTCTGCCTCTCTTATATCGAGTTCTGCCATCCTCCTTTCTATCTCTTCACTTTTTCTCTTTAACGTATTCTCTTTAGCCTCTAATTCTTTTTCCAGTCTTTTTAGTTCTGTCTCTCTATTCCGTATAACTTCTCTCTCTTTACGTACCTCTTCAGAGAGCTTTTGATAATCTGCAGTCATTTTCTCTAATCTCTTATTTCTATTTTCTAATTCTACTAATAGATTTGCCATTTTATCAAATAACCCCCTAAGTTCCATCTCCTGTTTGGCTATACTTTTTTCTCGCGTCCTCATTTCAGAAAGGAGTTTAGAAACTTCTTTCTCCCTCTTCTTAAGTTCCTCTTCTTTTGCCATAAGCTCTTTTTCCTTTTTAGTAAGCTCGGATAACCTTACTTCAACTTCAGCTACTTTTCTCTCACTCTCTCTGAGTTTCTCAATTAATTTCAGACTTTCCTCAAGTCTTGTGTTCAAGCTACTAAGAATGGGCGATAGTTCTGCTATGTTCTTCGTCAGCTCTTCGCTTATTCCACTTAACCTAGCATCTATTTCTCCAGCTTTTGCTAAATGTGTTTGCAGAGTCTCAAGTGTACTTTGGATCTGTTTTGTTAATTCCGCTATCTCTGTAGTCGATGTTGTTAGCTTTTCTGTTTCTGACCTTATGACTCTTATTAGGTCTATTGCATCTGTTATTGCATCGGCCACAAGTTTCTGTCCTTCAGTAATCCTAGCTACAAATCTTCTTTCTATACCACTCATAATATCTGTTATTTCATCTCTTATCGCTCTAGTCTCCTCTCTTAGACTCTCAAGTCTGCTTTCGATTCTTTCCGCTAGTTCCTCTACATCTCCTTTTCTTCTTAACATCATGTATACATGTTATAACTATACATAAACTTTACACTTAGAAATCAATGTGGAAGAAAACACTACAGGAGTTGTAAGGGAGTTAGGAAATAATCAAGTTATGAATGGGTTTAGAGTATTAAGAGGGAATAGGTAAAGTTACAGTCTAAGCAGGAGTATAACTTTAAAGATAACTACAATTTCAGGCCAGAATATATTGTATGACCTTATGAGCTATACTCTTATGCTCCTCTATAGTTTTAGGTTTAAGTGTGTACTATTCGTTTGATTTTAATAGGTTTTTAAGCTCCTCTATACCCGTTACCAGATCTAGTAACACTAGTCTTATGTTGGATATCTCGTTTTTGACTATCTCTTCTCTTTTCTTTAGGTCCAGCTCCATTGATGCCATAACTATTGAGCTATTTGATAACATACCATGTATCCTACTTATATCAGAGAGAGCTTGACTTTCTAGCTCAAATAGTCGAGTTATTTTATCCTTTAATTCATATCTCATACCTCCAAGTTCTTCGCTAATCTCTTTACGTAGAGACTTCAGAGATTGAAGTGTGGATTTAATATTTTCATTGAGAAGAGTACTTTGTCTTCTTATAACTTCTATGTCATTACCAACCTTCTCGAATAGACTCCTGATATTAATAATACTCCTATCTACTTCACTCACTCTTCTATTGAGTATTTCTACTGTTCTTGTTAATTCCCCCAACCTATCTTCAGCTATACTTAGTCTTTTCACAGTAGACTCCAATGTATCCTTTAGTGTTGAAATTGCACCTATTACTGTTCTTAATTCCCTGTATACATCTTCCAACGTAACCCTAGAGATCAGTTTTCTCACCTATTCGATAGTACTCAGCCCTCATTATAACTTTATCATATACGATTCTCTACCCAGGATCTATTATACCATACCTCTCCCTTAAGAAACAGTTGATTAGTACATGCTCCTATCATGATACTCTATGTTTAAATAAACGTAGTGTTCTCCAGGTATTGTGAAGTCACATAAGTATACAAGATCTGTGAAGAGACTCGTATTCATCATAATAATGGGGGCTTTAGGAAATGTCCTTGGAATGCTATCAATAAGTATACCAGCTCCACCACCACTAAGATTAGAACTACACTTTTCACAATTAACTCCCCTTCTCGTGGGTATATCAATAGGACCAATAGATGGTGCTATAACTGGAGCACTAAGTTTAATTGTAGCTACTCTAAAAATAAAAAATCCTTTGATTCCTCTCGGAAATGCTATACTAGCTGGCATAGCAGGATTAGCATCAAGAAAATTTAGACCAGTTCTAGCTGCCATAGTAGGAGAGATAGCTGAAACACCTTTTATATGGTTTAGTATGATACTATGGGTCCACCTGGTATGTGGAGTTCCCCTAGAGGTACTAATACCGATAATCATTGTGGTCAATATCAAGGCCTTCATAGAGGTCCTGATATCATCTATAGTGATCGAGATACTACTCAGGAGTAAAGAAATAAGATTCCTACTAAGCTCTATAAGATCGGGATAGTGCTATGTGTAATATACTAGAAATTATTAAGTCTAGACGAAGTATTCGAAAATTTAGGCCCAATCCCATACCCAGAGAACTTATAGAAAAAATCCTAGAGGCGGCTAGGTGGGCTCCCTCGGCACATAATGCACAACCATGGCGTTTTGTAGTGATAAGAGATTATCAAATGAAATTGAAACTAGCTAAAGCTATGGCAGAGGCCTGGAGAAGAGATTTAATTAAAGATGGAGTTTCTATAGATCAAATATCTAGGCTAATAGAAGAGTCTGTAAGGGTATTTACAAGTGCCCCGGTGCTTATTGTAGTATGTCTAACAATGGAAAATATGCATAGGTATCCTGATGAAAGGAGGAACAAGGTAGAGTACATAATGGCTGTACAGAGTGTGGCCGCAGCTATTCAAAATATTCTATTATCAGCTCATGCACTAGGACTAGGTGTCTGCTGGAAATGTGCACCCCTGTTTTGTCCAGACGTAGTAAGATATGTACTGAAGATTCCTCATAACATAGATCCACAAGCAATACTGATAATAGGATACCCCTATGAAAAGCCCAAACCCCCCTCTAGACTCTCTCTAGAGAATATTGTCCATTATGAGACATGGAACTAGAAAATAATTATCGAAAAATTTTGAATATCGCACTCTTTAGCCTGCATCTTTCAGAACGGTGTTAGATTATTATTAGTTGTAATCTACTTAGAGATGGGAGATATATGATTGTGGCATTAGCTGGTGGAGTTGGTGCAGCTAGATTCCTAGAAGGACTAATTAATGTAGTTCCACCAGAGAGAGTGACTGTTATAGTTAATACAGGTGACGATATAGAACTATATGGTCTCTACATATCTCCTGACCTGGATATAATAATGTATACTATTGCTGGAATAGTGGATAGAATTAAAGGATGGGGTATAGAGAATGATACCTTCAACTGTCTAGATATGTTGAGGACTTATGGTCTTGAAACATGGTTCTTACTAGGAGATAGAGACATGGCCACTCATATCTATAGGACGTTTCTTTTAAGACAAGGTTTGAGACTATCTGAAGTAGTAAGAATATTATCGAAAGCCCTTGGGATTAAAACTACAATAATTCCAATGACTGATGATAGAGTACAGACCATGATATTAACTGATTCAGGAGTGCTTCACTTTGAAGAGTACTTGGTTAAGAGAAAAGCTAGAGATAGAGTGAGGGGAGTACTATATAAGGGTATTGAAGATGCAAGACCAGCCCCAGGAGTAATAGATGCTATAATGAATGCAGATGGAATAATAATATGTCCAAGTAACCCGGTAGTAAGCATAGGAACTATACTATCGATTAAGGGAATTAGAGAAGCTCTAAGGAAAGCTAGGGCGAAAATAGTAGGAATAAGCCCTATAGTAGGTGGAGCTCCTATAAAAGGGCCTGCCGATAAACTCATGAGAGGATTGGGTATAGAAGTTTCAGCATATGGAGTAGCGGTATTATATAGAGACTTCCTAGACTATTTCATAATAGATGAAAGAGATTCTCATCTGATTGATAGAATTGAAAGTTTAGGGATAAAGGTATTTGTAACGAATACTATAATGAGGAGTTTAGAGGACAAGGTCAGGCTAGCTAGATTAGCTGTCAGTATTATAGGTCTATCCAGAATGTGATGCCAGTACTCAGTCAGGAGAATACTCTTTCTGAACGTATTATATTGTTCCTTTCAGTTCTTCAGAGTACCTAGACATGATATCGGGGTACCTAGTTATTATCCCATCCACACCTAGTTCAATAGCTCTTCTGAGGGACTTTAAATCATCCACTAGCCATGTATAGACTTCTATATTCATCTGATGTGCTCTTTCAACATACTTTCTATTTAGATTAGATATATGAGGGGATACCTCTACAACTCCCAGTTCTTTGGCTACTTTTAGTAGTTGCTGTCGTCCAGCTAGACCTAATTCTATATCATATCCTAGATATCTCTGCAGTGGTATTACTGTCTTAAGTACTATGCTTGATCCTAGAATCCTTACCCTATCCCACACACCTGTGGCAATTATTGCATTCAGTACCTTATGTTCAAATCCCGCCCACTTTATGTGAATTCTAAACTTCGAACGTTTAGCTGTTTTAAGCAGATTTAATGCCTCTTCAAGTGTAGGTATGGGCTCTCCATTTGGAAGTCTAAATTTTCTTACCTGGCGTAGGCTAAGTCTACTTACATATCCAGTACCATCGGTTACTCTATCCACTTTTCCATCGTGTATGAGTATTAGCCTTCCATCTCTTGTTCTTCGGACATCTATTTCTATGAAATCAGCTCCCATTTCGATAGCCATTTTTATAGCTTCAATTGAGTTTTCTGGAGCGTATCCTGAGGCACCTCTATGGGCTATTATTTTCATTTTATCCCTCTTGATCCAGCTCTTCAACAATATAAACATGTTCTTTAGGGTAAAAGTAGATGTATTCTCCTTTATAAAAAGTATACTAACGGCTCTACATACTTAAAAATAGTATAAAAATTGACAACATTAAGAGAGCACGTATACTGTTGAAAAGAGGAATCTACTAGTTAGAAATCATATAGTACGACCTTACTTTCAGTATAACTCCTAGTACTCATTTTATTGATATTTCCAATGGGAAGTACTAAAAACTAGCTCCTGAAGGTCTTAGAGGTGTCTTTCTTAGATTTAGACTTAAGTTCTCTATAAGTAAGCTCTATAACTTCTTCAACTATCTCCAAGGGAATACGTTCTGTATTTATAGCTATATCAAAGGGTGGAAGATTCTCTATATCGGCCTTAAAATGCTTTTTTATGATTTTAGACACTTTTTTATCTTCCTCTTCTACTTCTTTGAAGGCTACAAATAGTGGTTTACCTTCCTCCTGTACCTTCTTCATGGCTCTATTATGACGCGGAGCCACTAGCAATATAACGAGCGTATCTTCTTTCCCTCTAGCGGCTATAAGTCCGTTTTCTCCCTCTATAAGAGCTGGCTCCTTGACCCTATCTATATTATTCTCCACAACTCTACTATCTATTACTTGAAGTCTTAATCTATTACTCAACAACCTCGCTATAGTACCCAGCCCTGCTCCTGGAAGTTCGTAGACAATGATATGTCTAGGTTCTCTTATCTGTACACTAGGAGGTTTCTGGATTAGGGTCTCGGGTATTTTTAGGAGGAAGGTAGATCTGGCCATGTCTGCAACTAATGCTACTATGAATGGAAGTCTTGGATCTATGTTCCATAATAATCCGCCAAGGAGACCACAGGGTATTGCAAACAAATAGTATACGAAGTTCCTAAATGATGTCCACCTTGAGAGATATTCCTTTGGAAAGGATTCAACAAGTGTCGATACTACGGAAGGTGATGAGGTTGCAAATATACCATACAATCCCCATGCTATTAGAGGTGCTATAAAGGAGTAAGGTGTCTGAAAAGTACTAGCAAGTACTAAGACGGTGAATGTTAACCATAGGAAGGGTCTAAGCCCGAATATTATCTTCCTTCTACCTATTCTATCAGATAGTCTGGATATTGGTAGTAGGAGAAGTATATAGGGGAGGGCTTGAGCAGTTGAAAGCATACCCATTAGATATGTTGGAGTTTTGCATATCTCATATGCATATAGACTCCAGAATGGTGACACTATTGTGAAGACTAGGGGCCCCATGGCTACGAATAGTATCCAGTAGTGCAGTCTTCTCTCTCTACTAATCCTGTAAACATCTATTATACTTTTGACAAACTCCTTAGCTGATACTTTAGGATCGTTGGTAGTAGTTTCTGGAACTTTAAGTTTAGAGGCTGTGTATAGGGTAGCTATAAGCATTAGAATAAACTGTGCAGCAAATATATATCGAAGAATAGGAATACCACCTAGTAAGGGTATTAGTGCTGTACTTAGTGGAGGTATTATTACTGAAATTATACTGGTCAGCATATCTATTTTTGCTATACTAGTACCTCTGGATTTATCGCTAGTAACTACTCTGAGTATGTATTGATAAGAGGGGGCTATGAAAGAGCTAGCTATAGCACTTATAATGTACGCAGGAATTAGAACAATTTTATCCCATGCTAGGAAAAAGATTAGAGAGGGAATACAGGCTAAGGTACTGCCTATAATAAACGCCTTTCTCCTACCAAAAGTATCACTAAACCAACCACCAAATAGTATTGTAAGAAGTAGTACTATTGACATGAGTGAGGTCATAGAACCTAAAAATATAGCATCAACTCCTAGTACTTCTTTTAAATATATTATACCTAGTCCTCCCGTTATACCGCCCGCTGTAGTTATTATTATTGCTCTTACGAGAAGTACCCTCATTTGGCTATTTAATTTTAAATCACTACTCGAATCTTCCTCCTCCATCTCCTTCGTCCTCTAAGGGTTCAGCTCTACAAGAGCACTTAAATACCTTTCGATCACAAATAGAACATATTATAATATTTGTCATATATAATTAAAATAGTCATTTTATGAGCAATATATTATAATTTATATACATATTAATGGTTTATTGGAATAATGTATGTTCTCATTTGGGAGAATATAAGTTGCATGATGAAGGGAAAATCAGCTTCAAATATGTGAAATGAAATATCCTTCCAGGAGATGATAATAGACATATGTACCAATGTAGAATTCTGTGACAATGTGGTAGAAACAGCTATATGTCTCTCCTTCGATTATACATGGATGATGAAACGACGGTCTCTTGATAGATGAAGACTCTTTTCGCAGCTGACAGTTATACTCTAAGTTCAAGACTTCCTACCTAAGAATAATAGCACCCCAACATCAGCAAAACAATCCATGAATACTTAGTTTAAAGTAACCTAATCGTACTAATTACATTTACTAATTAGCACTATTTATTCGATACTCCTACTCAGTTAGAGGATTCTTGCCTCTAAGATTTTCGCTGGTCTTGTGTTCATAGCCATTTTAAGCCCCCACTTCATTTCATTCCACTCTAGAGGCAAGAGGTGTGCCACTATTCCCCTGTGTATCCCTGTCCTAAAGGACGAGATTTGTAAGCAACTTTTTATAACTAAACTGCATAGTAGGTGATAGTATGTCTATGGATGTGTACTTTGCTACTAGTAATAGAAATAAATTCCTTGAAGCTTATGAAATACTCTCAAAACTTGGGATAATATTGAAGTGGCTTAGGATTACAAAAGTCGAGATACAGTCCGATCTTCTAGATGAAATCGCTAAAAAATCCGCTCTAGAGATAGCCAAAAGAACAGGTAAACATATAGTAGTAGAAGATGATGGCCTTTTCATAGAAGCTCTAAATGGATTTCCTGGTCCCTACTCATCCTTCGTATACCGTACCATAGGACTTAAGGGAGTGCTCAAACTACTAGAAGGAGTAGAAGATAGAGTGGCTTATTTTAAATCGGTAGTTGCCTATGCTGAGCCTAATGGATTTGTGAAAACTTTCGAAGGGAGAATTGATGGTACTATATCATTAGAGCCTAGAGGGGAGGAGGGATTTGGCTATGACCCTATATTCATTCCAGAGAGTTATAATAAGACATTTGCAGAGTTGGGATTGAAAATTAAAAATACAATATCTCATAGAAGAAGAGCTTTTGAGAACTTTGCAAAATGGTATATTGAAAGCAGAAGAACAATACAAAAATCCTTTTAAAGTATCCTATAGTCCTTCCATGTGCTTAGTAGAATAGTGTTCTACTGAATTATTTTCCCTCTAAATACTTTAATGAACTTATTATAAGCTTCGTTGTCATAGAGGCAGACTACTATTCTTTTTAGATTTCTCATATTTCTCACTTCCTTTTTAATAATCTCTACCATAATCTCAGCACATCTCTCGTATGGATAACCATAGACTCCCGTAGAGATAGCAGGTAAAGCTATGCTAGAGAGACCTAGTTCATCAGCTTTATTAAGAGCATTCCTTATAGCTGATGCTAGTTTGACATCTCCTGCGGGATCACCATATTTAGGTCCAACAGCATGGATCACGTACTTCGCCTTAAGTCTTCCGGCTCCAGTTACAGCAATCCCTCCCACGGGTACTGGTCCATGTCTTCTCACGTATTCGTCACTTTCTCTCTGGATTTCATCACCTCCCTTCCTTACAATAGCTCTGGCAACTCCTCCCATATGCCTCAGATAGGGATTAGCCGCATTCACTATGGCATCAACCTTAAGCTCTGTTATATCTCCCTGAACTAGTTCTATGTTCAATTTATCTATAACAAAGGTCTCCAACATATCCCCTTAGGAGGAAAAATACAGTCCTTTTAATTCTTACGTCAAGTTCTACTATCTTTAAGTAAAGATTTTAAAGCAGTTAACTCTTGGAGAATAGTGGTAGAGCATGGCTAAGTTAGCAATAAATGGAGGTCCAAAGACTGTGACCTTAGATGATAAGGAAGCTACTAGATGGCCTATTATTGGAGAAGAGGAGATTCAAGCTATAATTGAGGCTATTAAAAACGGTAGATTTACATCATATGAGACTATTAGAGAATTTGAATCGGACTTCGCTAAGTATCATGGTGTAAGGTATGCTCTAGCTCACAACAATGGGACCTCAGCACTTCATGCTGCTTACTTTGCAGCTGGTGTAGGTCCGGGTGATGAGGTTATAATACCATCGTATCAATGGCATACTGCTATCACTCCTATTCTCGCATGTCATGCAATTCCAGTATTCTGTGAAATTGACCCTAAAACCTTAACAGCTGATCCTGAAGATATCAAGAGGAAGATAACTCCTAGGACTAAGGCTATATGCGTAGTCCATATGTGGGGAGTACCTGCTGATATGGATCCCATCATAGAGATAGCTCGAGACCACAACTTAGTGGTGATAGAAGACGTCTCTCATGCCCATGGGAATTTATACAAAGGTAGAAAACTTGGAACCATAGGGGATATAGGATGTTTTAGTCTTCAAATGGGTAAGTCTATGGTAGCTGGAGAAGGGGGAGTACTGATAACTAATAATTATGAATACTACTCTAGAGCCGTACTCCTAGGTCATTACGAGAGGATTCCAGAATTAACTAAAGATGAGTACAGAAGATACCATATCTGTAACTTTGGTTTTAAGTATAGAATGCATCCACTGGCAGCAGTTATAGCGAGAATTCAACTGAAACACTTAGATGAAAGAAATGCAATTCGTAGAGAGAACATGGAGTATTTAACCAAGGGCCTGATGGAGATCGATGGTATAGAACCACAATATATTCCTCCCTATGCGACAATGGGCTCTTGGTATGGGTATAGAGTGAAATACTATCACGAAAAACTAGGTGTTTCAAAGAAGAAATTTATAGAAGCTCTAAGAGCCGAAGGTGTTAGAGCTAGTGAGGAGAGGTATAAACTCGCTCATCTTCAGCCTATGTTCCAAGATAAAGAAAAACCTATCCGCTCCCTTCTAGATTGTCCCAACTTTAGGCTAAGGCTTTATAAAAAGGGAGATCTACCTATTACCGAGGAAGTAGTATCGAGATTGATAAGTCTACCTGTATTCCACAATAAAGGGTGTAAAGAGCTAATAGATCAATATATTGAAGCCTTTAGAAAGGTAGTGTCAAATATAGATGAATTAAAATAGTGACTTGAAATATTTTTCATTAATAGGATATCATACTCTTGACCTTTTTCTTAAAATACTTCAATGCTCTATCAAGGTACTCCTTACTTATTCTTCCATGCGGATTCTCTATTTCAAATATTCTTCTAGGTATCCTGAGCTCATTTATGTTGAACCCTAACTCGATCTTAAGCTTGTACTTCTCCCTATAGATTTCCCATCCTAAGTTTCTGAGATCTTTTTCAGTAAAGTTGAAGCCTAAGGCTTTGAGAGCACTAGATACTCTTTCGACACTATAAATCCCTCTTGCAAAGAAGCAGATTACTAAACTAGATAGAACCTGCCTCCAAGCCTCCTCTTTCATAAGCATGTCGATAAGCTCTTCCGGTGAAGGAAGTGTCTTTCCTACTAACTTCTGATCTAGACTGTATCCTGCTGAGTCTAGGTGACTGTGTCTAGCACCTGTTAAATATGTTAAGTAGGTTCCAGGCCCTGTATTATACCCAGGCATCTCGTTACCACCGAAGGCTAATGCGTAGTCTAATCCCCCGTACTTTCTAGCTGCGTACTCCACTCCCATACTCAGATCTCTATAGAACTGATTAGGTTGTTCCACTATGAAGTTTATGGCTTTCATATAGCCCTCTACGTAGCCCCAATCCAGCTTGGTTACAGTCTCTCTTTCTGTAATTACTCCTCTCTTGTAAGCCTCTGTAGCCCATGATAGAGCCACTCCTGTACTTATGACATCAAGCCCTAGTGTCTCTACTAAATCCAGTAGTCTGAGAAGGCCATCAGTATCCTTTACTCCCAGCATTGCGCCAATAGAATATATGGGTTCGTAGTCATATGATACGTATGTAGTCTTATAGAAGTATGGCTCATCCACATAGGGTTCTCTCAGTATTGCCAAGTGTATACAGGCTACTGGACAATGGCTACACGCTACTCTTCTTCCCAACCTACTCTCGGCTATATATTCTCCACTAATCTTATCTATCTCTTTAAAACTCGTTCTAGTGAGGTTCATAATAGGTAATGCTCCGATTTTATAGAGTACTTTAACATTAATTGCCGTACCTATATCATGATACTTTTTCATCAACTCTGTCTCGACGGCTAGTTTGAATATTTCATCGTAGACATCTCTGTAAAGTTTGACATCATTAACTGGTAGGTTTCTCTTACCATACACTACAATTGCCTTGAGTTTCTTAGAGCCAAGTACTGCACCTAGACCTAGTCTACCGAAGTGTCTATAGGTCTCTGTCACAGCACAAGCATATCTGACCAGTCTCTCTCCTGCTCTACCTATACGTATAATCGACCTTATACCAGTTCCTCCTTCAACCTCCCTTATTATACGTCCGACGGTTATAGTACTTCGAATTCCCCAGAGGGTAGATGCATCTCTAAATCTAACTCCATCATTTGTTATCACTAGATATACAGGTGTATCACTTACTCCCTTAATTACTATAGCTTCGTAGCCAGCCATTCGTATAGCTATAGCACTTCTACCACCTGCATGACTTTCACCGAGATTTCCTGTAAGAGGGGATTTGAACATCGCTACTGTTTTGGATGCCAGGGGATAGTAACCTGTAAGCAAGCCTACTGCAAATACTATAATGTTACCAGGACCTAGAGGATCGCACTTTGGATCGATATTCTCTTTCAGAAGTTCTAGGGCTACTCCAGTACCTCCTATTCTATTCCTAAGTAATTCACTTCTATCTTCAGTCCAAAAATCCCTTTTGGTCAGGTCTATGTATAGAACCTTACCGTAGCTCATTTACTCACCTCCTCAAGCTTTATGACATTATGAGGACAATAATCTGCACAGTAACCACAGTAAACGCATACTATTGGTTTGTTTTTCTCGTAGTCCCATTGGATAGCTCCTATAATACATGCGTCAACACAGATACCACAACCTATGCATTTGGATGGATTGAATACTATTCCTCCTCCCTCTCTAGGTCTTAATGCTCCTGTAGGACATACCTTTGCACAAGGGGGAGAGATACATGCTCTACACACTATGACTGTGAAACCTCTTTCAAACCCGCCTACACTTCTAATATGGATTGCAGATTTTCCATGACCTCCTAATCCTAATCTTCTGGAGCAGGCAAACATACACATTTGACATCCTACACATCTATCTGCATCTACAACT
>Ga0180302_10000871_pt1 | contig 14058 bp, 17 predicted proteins | sample GuaBasSediGuay17_FD_121794 | JGI IMG/M metagenome (GOLD analysis project Ga0180302, IMG submission 121794) | Subseafloor sediment microbial communities from Guaymas Basin, Gulf of California, Mexico - Guay17, Core 4571-4, 12-15 cm | ecosystem: Environmental > Aquatic > Marine > Hydrothermal... | reverse complement strand
TCTCTTGCCTGCAGGAGCTTGGCCATGTCCCTGATCTGGAGGGGGGCTAGCCTTAACAGCCCCCAGAGGGCCTCCACGATGTGCTTCGGAGCACCTAGAGCTGCTATGCCAGCTATGAACCTGTAGGCTCCAGCGCCCACCACCATAGCTAGCAGCATGGACACTGAGCCAAAGACCCTGGCTACGAGGTGGGCAGCCTTGAGCACGCCCTCCCTGGTGGCTGTAGCCCTCAAGCCTAGGAGGCTCAAGCTGGCTACAGGCTCTCCAGGCACCATGAAAATGAGGGGGAGGGCTACGGCAGCCATGAACAGAGCCCATGCAGCAGACACCTTGAGGGCCCTCCAGCGCCCCCCGCCTGCGGCGACGAAGGCTATGGCAGCTGCTAGAGCTGGTGCAGCCAGGCTTCTGCTCGCCAGCGAGACTGCTGAGACCGAGGCTGCAGCTGAGAGCACAACAGCTCTGGCGTCGGCCTCAGCCAGCAGGCTCCTCCCAGGGGCCTCTACAGCCTGCATCCACTCTGATAGAGCCTCCAGCACCCTCTGAGCTTCCTTGGAGAGCCTCACTTCCTCCTCCTCACCACGGCGTATGGGATGAGGAGTATCGCTACGCCAACCAGCCCTGAGATGATGTAGCCTACCACGTCGTTGAGCCCTGGGACAGTGTAGTCTGGTAGCAGCCCGCTCCAGTAGGATACGTCAGGTGGCTCTATGCCGAGCTTCTCACAGGCCCTCTCGACTGCCAGGTCTAATGGCTCGTGGTAGCCTACTATCTCAGCCCCTATGACGCCGAACAGGGGGCTTACCACCACTAGTACGAGGACTAGGATCAGCCACCTCCTGCTAGCCAACCTCAACACCCCCGAGGACAGCAGGCGCCTTGTCGAGGAGGTACCTGAAGACCAGCATGGTGACCACCCCCTCTACGATGCCTAGTGCGAAGTGCCACATCGTCATGACTGACAGGGTGAGTGAAAGCGGGTAGCCGAACTTCGGAGACAAGCCTATCTCTATGCCGCATGCTGCTGCAGCAAGCGTTATCCCTATCCAGCCCCCCAGCAGGGCTCCTAGCTCCATGCCTCTCCTGCCGCCTACAGCCTTCGAAACCAGCTTGTATATCCAGTAGCCTGCGAAGACATCTACTAGCCCCATGTTCAGCACGTTAGCTCCGAGAGCTGTTATCCCACCGTCGCCGAAGACCAGGCACTGGACTATCAGCACGAGAGCCATAGCGAGGCACCCGCCGTATGGGCCGAGCACGAGAGCAGCTAGAGCGCCTCCAACCAGGTGGGCGCTGGTCCCCCCTGGGATAGGCCAGTTCAGCATCTGGGCTGCGAAAACGCCGGCTGCGACAGCTGACAGCAGAGATACCCTGCCAGTCGGGTCTGACAGCGCTCCTGGAAGCTTCTCACTGAAGAACCTCCTAGACGACAGGGCTACAGCTATAGCTGACACAATATAGGTTGAAGCTGCTACCCCAGCTGATAGGACGCCATCAGGTATGTGCAAGACCTCACCCCATATCACATGATGTCACAATATTGGATTTCGTGATACCCCACGTGGAGAGGCATATAAGCTTTGCGGTGTAAACGAGCGCAGGAGGCCTCCAAGAGGCCAGAAGCCATGCACCCTGGCTGAATGTTTATAAGCAGGCTCATGTGAGTAGTATGGTGCTTGAGTTGAAGGCAAAAGCCTTAGTAGCCTTCGTCACCCTGGCCCTGCTGCTCGTGCCACCCTCTGGAGCTCAGCCTCCTGCTCCTCCTGGAGCCCCTGAGCCCCCTCCAGGAGGCTTCGGCCTCCCACCTGGAGCAAACATAACCTTCTACACGTACACCACTAGAACATCCTTTGTAGCCTGGCTTACAGACCAGAGCTTCACGTCGAAAAGCGAGTTCACGTTCGGAGACCTCATATTCCTCTTCGTTGTAGTCCCTCAAGGCTGCGGCTGCAGCTGGCTATGGGTATATGAAGCCTACCCTCCTGGCACAAGGCAGCCCCCAGGCCACTGGCTTGTCTGGAACCTCAGGCTGAGCTGCATGCCTGGAGTCTACGTGATAGGGCCCTTCGCACCGGAGCCGAATGAGCCAGATGGAATCCACACATGGCACCTGTGGCTCTGGTGCAACAGCACAGGGTGGCTGTACTATACGCTGACCTTCAACTTCATAGCTCGGATAGGTGAGGTAACAGAGCTGAAGGTGCCCTCATCGATCAAGACAGGCGTAGTCTACAGGGGGTCTTTGACTGTCAGGAACAGGGCTAGCTACACAGCTGACTTCGAGGTGAAGCTCATAAGCCAGCTCGAAGTCACCCCATCACACTGGGAGATATCTCTCCCCCCATCCTCCTCCAGAACACTGGAGTTCAACGTCAAAGCGTACTCCCCTGGCACGTACACTGTTGAAGCCCAGGTCCTGAGGGGAGGTAGGGTGGAGGACAGCAAGAGCATCCAGGTCACAGTAGTAGAGTTCAAGCCTCCAGGGCCATTCGCTGTTGCCTCGGTCTCACCAACCAAGATAATGGAGGGAGAGGAGGCCAGAATATACGTGAACCTCATGAACACTGGAGGTGGAGTAGCATACTACGTTGCAGCCACGGTGGTAGAGGCACCTGGTCTCGAGGTCGTCAGCAGGTACAGCGGGCTGCTCAGCATCCCAGCTGGCAGAAGCAGCACAGCTAGCTTCGTGCTCAAGGGCACTGAGCCAGGCACGCACACAGTCAAGGTCAGGGTCACATACAAGGATGAAGTAGGCAAAGCCTACACAGACGAAGTCACGTTCACGCTCACAGTAGAGCCTGCTCCAACTGAAGCCACCCCAACACCAGCTCCAACACCCACGCCTACACCAACACCGACCCCGACCCCAACACAGCCCACTCCAACAGCTCCGCAGCCTACCCCGTATGTGGCAGGTAGGATAGCTGAGGTTACTGTCGGGGAGTATAGGGTTGGTGAAGTCGGCTCCCTGCTGGTTGAGTTCGAGAACACAGGCACCTCAACAGCCACGTTTGAGGTCGAGGTGAGCGCCCCGGGGTGTGTGGTGGAGCCTGAGAGGCTTACTGCAGTGGTTGCTGCAGGAGGTAGAGGCATACTCGAGTTCAGGGTTAAGCCTACTTCCCCAGGGGAGAGGAAGCTTGTTGTGAAGCTGTCTAGCGGGGGTGTGATGCTGGACACGCGCACAGTGGCTTTAGCAGCTCAGCCTGGTAAGCTGCCATTGCAGCTTGTGCTAGCTGCTGTAGCTGCTGCAGCAGCTGTGGTGGTTGCTTTGCTGGCTGTGAAGCTGAGGAAGCCTAGGCCAGCTGCCCCACCGCCGCCTCCACCTCCCCCACCTGGGGGGTGAGAGATGAGGTGTAGGAGTTGCGGTAGGCCTCTGGAGACGCTTACGCTCTGTGTGAGGTGTAGGAGGCCTACATGCGACGACTGTAGGGTGGATGGGCTCTGCCCACACTGCAGGGAGGTCATGGAGTCCTATAGGAGGGACTGGGAGGTTTGGCTTGGCTACGTTGAGGAGAGGATGGCTGAGATAGGTGCTGTCGTCTCATCCCGCCCCAGCTGCGTGGTGTGCCCTGTGCTCAGGGAGCTCAGCCTAAGCCTCCTGAAGACAGCCTGGGAGATAGAGGAGGCTGCTGAGAGGAGGGGCTTTGAGGAAGTCAGGGAAAGGGCTGAGAGGCTCAGGAAGGGCTTGTTTAAGGTAGCTGGGCTCATACTAGCTAGACAGATGGCAGCCTCCAGGGAGTAGGGAACGTTTTTAACCGGGATGCCATGGTGGCAGGGTTGCTGGCATGTCTGAGAAGGGGGCCAAGCTTCTAGTCAGGCAGATAGCAGCCATAGTGATAGCGTTCATAATACTGTGGGTCGTCTCCAGGGTGCTAGTGATAGAGGAGGTTGTGCTGAGGGAGCCTGTGCAGGTTAGGGTCGTTGACCTAGCGAAGCTCCTCATGGCGCTCATCGTAGCTGGGCTGATCAAGGGGCTGGGTGGGCCTCTCTCTGAGATATACCACGAGGCTGCGCCATCTAAGGCTGAGGCCATATCAGGTGTCACAGACAACATACTCAACATAGTGGCCTTGGCCATACTCTACATGTTCCTGAGGGAGCTTGCTGTAGCTGTTCTGCAGCTGTTCCTGCCCGCCCGCACCGCAAACGTAGCATACGACTTGGTCTTCATCATAGCAGGCTTGCTCATTGTCTACAGCATAGTTAAGGCAGCTACAACCCCGTCTCCAAGCTATAAGAAGCCTTACTAGCTGCACTCCTTAAATACCCCCTCCCCAAATCTTTACCAGGTGCCTCTATGGGGAAGGTTAAGGTAGGTGTAGCTGGGGTAGGGAACGCCTGCTCCTCACTGATCCAGGGGCTTCAGCTCTGCAGGGAGCTCGGTGAGAGGGTTGAGGGGGTTGTCAGGTGGAGCTTCGCAGGCTACACGCCCCAGGACATAGAGGTTGTTGCAGCCTTTGACATAGATAGGAGGAAGGTTGGGAGAGACCTCTCTGAAGCCATATTCACTGAGCCGAACAACATGCTCAAGCTCTGTGAGGTCCCTGAGCTAGGGGTCACTGTGGAGAGAGGGCCTGTCCTCGATGGGAAGACCCAGCTGATAGAGGTTGATGAGGAGCAGAAGCCTGTGGAGGTAGGGGAGAGGCTCAAGGAGGAGAGAGTTGACGTGCTGCTGTGCCTCGTGCCAAGCGGGGCAGCTGAGGCAGCGAGGTACTATGCAGGGGAGGCAGCTAAAGTTGGAGCAGCATTCGTCAACGCAACCCCAAACCTGATTGCAAGCGACCCAGAGTGGGGTAGGAGGTTCAGGGAGGCCAAGGCTCCTGTGATAGGAGACGACTTGGAGAGCCAGATGGGCTCAACAGTCCTCCACAAGCTGATACTCGAGCTCATGGTTGGGAGAGGTGTGAGGGTCAAGGAGACCTATGCACTGGATGTCGGGGGAAGCCCAGAGAGCCTCCATGCACTGGACTGGGAGAAGACTGTGATGAAGAGGAAGGTGAAGACGAAGGCTGTGAAGTCTGCTCTCCCATACGAGGTCCCAGTGGTAGCTGGGTCAACAGACTACGTGGACTTCCTAGGAGACTTCAGAGACACCAGGATATGGATAAGAGGAAGCCTGTTCGCTGGAGCTCCGGTGGAGATAGAGCTGAAGATAAGGGCTCCAGACGGAGCTAACGCCGTCATACCGCTGATGGACAGCATAAGAGCAGCTAAGGTGGCTCTGGACAGGGGGGTAGCTGGCCCGCTGGAGAGCATATCAGCATACCACTTCAAGCACCCACCTGTGTTCCTCCCGCCTAAGGAGGCTGAAAGGTGGCTTCAGGAGTTCATAGAGGGGAAGAGAGAGAAGTAGCATGTCCAGAGCACTGGAGCGAATCCCCATTATATTGAGGAGGTGGCTCCTCCCCTCCCTCGCAGTAGGGCTAGCTACAGGCGTTGTAGTAGCCTGCATAGACTTCCTCATATACAGGATCTTATGGATTCACGTGAGTAGGCTGGCTTCCAACTCCATGCTGCTATGCATGCTGATGCCTGCAGCAGGGCTGTGTGCAGCAGGCTTCCTGATCTCAGCCTCTGGAGAGGAGGAGGTCAGGGGAGCTGAGGAGGTTGTCAGGAGCTACCACACCCACATCCCGATGAGAGGGAGGAGGAGCATAGCCCTACACCTGCTCTCAACCATACCAACCATAGGCTTCGGTGGGAGCGCTGGGCTAGAGGGGCCCAGCATATGCGCTGGCGGTGCAATAGGCTCAGCTCTCCCAGCTAAGGTGAAGTGCATCAGGCTCAAGCGAGAGGACAGGTGCACCATGATGCTAGCAGGGGCAGCAGCTGGGATAGCAGCCATATTCAAGGCTCCGCTCACTGGGATAGTATTCGCCCTGGAGGTGCCGTTCAAGAACGACCTGGCTCACGAGGCCTTGATCCCAGCCTTGGTTGCCAGCGTCCCATCTTACATGGTCTTCGCCAAGCTAGCTGGAGCAGAGCCTCTGTTCGCGTTCAGGAGGCATGAGCTCCTCACAGTAGAGGTTCTTGTGGCCTCAGCCCTCCTGGGGGCTGCCTCAGGGCTCCTAGCTGTGGCGTTCGTCAAGCTGTACAGGCTTGTGAGGGGGCTCTTCAGGGGCAGAGCCCCGCTGCCAGCTAAGACCCTGGCTGGTGGGCTCGCATGCGGCGCTTTAGGAGCACTCAGCACGCTCCTGGCTGGCAGGCCATACGCGCTAGGCTCAGGATACGAGCTGATAAGGGCCTCTCTCGCAGGAGAGCTCTCCACAGGGCAGCTGGCAGCCATGGTCTTGCTCAAGTCTGCTACAACAGTCTTCACCCTGGGGTCTGGTGCGCTTGGCGGTGTCTTCATACCGATGATAGCGGTGGGGGCAGCCTTAGGTGGAGCTCTAGCTGAGCTTGGAGGCGGGCCTATAGACCTCTACGCTGCGCTTGGGATGGCCTCTTTCCTGGCAGCAGGCTACAAGACCCCCCTGGCTGCAGTGGCCTTCGTAGCTGAGACAACAGGGTCATCAAGCTACCTCATACCCTGCCTTGTAGCCTCCTCAGTCAGCTACCTCCTCTCAGGCGGCTTCTCTGTCTCAGATGAGCAGAGGCCTCACAAGGAGGTTAGGGTTGCTGAGCTAGCTAAGCTCAGGGTCTCAGACTACATGACGACCAAGGTCGTCTGTGTGCCAGCTGAGGCGACGATAGCAGAGTTCATCAGCAAGTACCTGCTGAAGCACAGGCACAGGAGCTTCCCCGTTGTCAAGGAGGGGAGGCTTGTGGGGATGGTTGCTGTAGACGACGTAGTCGGGGTCCCAGAGGAGGAGTGGAGGCACAGGACGGTGTATGAGGTTGCTACAAGGGAGGTGATAGTAGCCTACCCAGATGAAAGCTTAAGCGACGTGCTGGATGTCATGGAGAAGTACGACATAGGCAGAGTCCCCGTGGTGGATCCAAGAGACCCAGGGAGGATCATGGGGATCATATCGAAGACTGACATAGTGAAGGCTGAGGCAAAGCTAGCTGGGCTGTCAGATTGAGAGGATTAAGGCTGTGTTGTAGGCCTTCAGTACATCTGACTTCGACAGTATGCCCACTGGCTTCTGCGGGTCATTCCGGTCTACCACCACAAGCTTCCCTACCCCTAGCTTCTCCATCTCTAGGGCGATGTTGTAGACTGGCTCGTCCTCTGGGACCGTCTTGACGTGCTTGACCATGACTTTCCCCACCTTGGTCTTCTTCCAGAGGTCTCTGCTCACCCTGCCGAGCTCGTGTATGGAGATGAACCCTACTAGCTTGCCCTCATCCACCACTGGGAACCCATGGTGGCCTGTCTTCAGCATTAGCAGGTAAACTGACTCAAGGGGGGCATCCTTGTCTACTGTGACTAGGTCCCTGGACATGACCTCCCTAGCCTTCAGGGCCATGAGAACCTTCGTAGCCCTCTTAGGCAGCTCAGATGAGAGCCTCGAGAGCTCTGAGAGTATCTCGTTGAAGTGTGCTGGCGACCTCACCTTCGTGGGCAGCTGCTTCTCGTATATGCTCCACTCTCCTGACACCATGTAGGATAGAGTGGATGCCAGGATGGCTGGCACAAGTATGTTGTAGTCTCCAGTCATCTCAGCGACCATCACAATCGAGGAGAGAGGGCACTTCGCTGCTCCGGAGAAGAAGGACGCCATCCCAACTAGCGGGAGTATCTTGGGCTGGGTTAGCATATCAGCTCCAAGAGAAGACATGGCTGCCCCAGCCATAGCTCCAATCACCAGAGAGGGGGCGAAGACTCCTCCGCTCCCACCTGAGCTTATGGTGAAGGATGTAGCTAGCATCTTGAGGAATATCAGGGGGACTATCACCTCGAGCTCGAGGCTCTCAGTCAAGACCTGCTGGATCCACCCGTATCCAGTCCCCATGGCATATGGGAACACTAAGCCAAGCGTCCCCAGCATTAAACCCCCTATGGTAGGCTTCAGGAAGTTCGGCGTCTTTAAGACCTTAAAGAGCTTGTCCCTCATCCCGTAGAAGACCACGACGTATATCACTGACAGGACGCCGCAGACCAGGCCTAAGGCAGCGAACACAGGCAGCTCAGAAGGCGTGAACGTGTAGGCTGGTATCGTGAAGATGGGCTGCCACCCTGTGACCAGCCCAAATATGCTGTATGCTGTGAAAGAGGAGACCACAGCATGGATGAAGGCGCCGGCCTCATAGTCCCTCTTGTAGAGGACCTCAACTGCGAAGAGGGCTGCTCCAAACGGGGCCTTGAATATGCTCCCTATCCCAGCTGATATACCTGATATCACGAGGGTCTCACGCTCTCTTGTGCTCAAGCCAAGCGCCCTAGCTATGATTGAGCCTAGCCCAGCGCTCATCTGGGCAACCGGCCCCTCTCTACCTGCGCTCCCGCCTGTCCCTATGGTGAAGGCTGAGGCTATGGCCTTCACTACAGGGACCCTGGTCCTTATGAGGCCTGATAGCTTGTGGAATGCCTCTATAGCTGCGTCAGTCCCGTGGCCCTCTGCCTCAGGGGCAAACCTGTACACCAGGATGCCTGAGGCTAAGCCTCCTAGAGCTGGGAGGGCTAGCAGGAGGCCTCTCCTGCACTCGCCTGCACCCCCGAAGTGGAAGAGGGGGTCCTCTCCACCAGGTGTTGGAGGGTGGAAGCAAGCTAGGTACCCTAGGAAGAAGGCTGAGAAGAGGTGGAGCATGTAGTAGAATGCGACAGCAGTCAAGCCTCCTAGCAGGCCGACGAGCATCGAGAGAGCTAGCAGCCTGAACTTCGACCTCCTCCAGGAGGAGCAGAGCCTTGCTAGAGTCTGCATACAGGTCTTGTCATGGTACAGGTGTTGGGGCTTAAAAACTTGCACGCAGCAAGGCTATAGCATGCAGCTGGTAGCAAGAGATAGGGGAGTAGAGTACTACAGGGTGGAGATTCCAGCTGGCAGGATGATGCCTGAGGTCAGCATCTACATCGTGTTAAGCTCTGGTGAGGCTCTGGTGTTCGACTCTGGGCCAGGCTACAAGCCTGCTGCCATGAGAGTGCTTGAAGCTGCTAGGAGGCTTGGCGGAGAGGCTGTGGTGGTGTCGCATGCACACCCTGACCACGCTGGTGGAGCTAGAGCTCTGCAGGATGCTGGCATGCTGGCCCTCACTTCGGGGAGGGAGGCTGAGGTCATGGAGGACATGGAGAAGCTGCTCACAGAGTACTATGGCGTGAGGGGGGCTGAGAGGCTCGTGATGAAGGCTGCATTCAGGTTCATGGGCTTCCATGAGACCAGAGTGGACGCTACCCTGTCAGAAGGGGACGTGCTTAGGGTTGGAGACGCCAGGTTCAGGGCGCTGGAGCTGCCAGGGCACACACCAGGGCACATAGCCCTCCTGGAGGAGAGCAGCAGGATACTGCTGTCAGGGGACATGCTTGGCGAGGGAGCTACGTGGGTTGGGCCTCCAGCAGGGAGCCACAGCCTCTACATCAGGTCTCTGAAGAGGATAGTTGAGCTTAAGCCTAAGCTGGTGCTGCCAGCACATGGGAAGCCGACCAGCAGAGTTGAGGAGAGGGCCAGGAGGGTTATCCAGGGTAGGGAGAGGAGGCTCAGGGAGGTGCTGGAGGCTGTGAGGAGCGAGAAGGCCGTCAGGCAAGTGGCTATCGAAGTCTACAGGCCGAGGGGGCTTTGGATGCAGGCTGCATGCGAGAGAGCAGTGCTAGGCTACCTCACTTACCTGGAGGAGAGAGGGCTGGTTGAGTGCACTAGCAGAGAAGGTAGGGTGAGCAGGTGGAGGTTCAAGGCTGTATAGGCAGCACCTCCACCGGGCTTAGATGCCTTCATCACGGGGATCATAAGCAGCTTGCCTCGTCAGCATGGCAGAGAAGCTTTCACCTGCTTGAGCGCTGTGTAGGCTATCTGAGCATGCTCTGGTATACCTCCCTGCATCAGCTCCATGGGTTGAAGGCCTCTCCACGGCCACTACCATGACTATCTTCATGTGCTCGCTGTGCCAGCTGCCGCAGGGGTATAAAGGGGTGCAGCTTCAGATCTGGCGGCGTGCTGGCTGCAGTGAGACTCTGCCCTTCCTCACCCCTAGAGCTCTCCTTTCGCCTACAGTCTCCTGGTACACGTGCCTGAGCACCTGCTCATCCTCTCTGGTCAAGGCTACTCCTCTCCTGGCCATCATCCTCCTAGCTGTCTCTAGGACCCCCTTTAGCTCGAGCTCGACAGGCTCTGCTCCCGTGATCCAGGCTGTGAACGATGGGATGTCTCTGGTGGCTGCTCCGTAGACGTGGGAGGCCACGCCGACTTTCCTGCAGAAGATCATTGCCCCTATTGAGGTCTTCACGTGGTCTGCTATGTAGCAGCCTACGAACTGCCTTCCTGTGTCCACTTTGCGGCCTCCAGCTTCTACCCGCACTGGGCCATAGGTGTTCTTGAGGTTTGAGTTTGTTGAGCCAGCTCCCATGTTGACCCACATCCCGATGTAGCTGTGGCCTATGAAGCCATAGTGCCTCTTATTCGAGTACCCATGGAATACCGAGTGGGAGACCTCGCCTCCAATCCTGCAGACCTCCCCGATGTAGCTGGTGTCTAGGAGGCTTGGGAAGACTATGGTCTTCCTGCCTATGTACAGTGGGCCCTTAAGCAGGGAGAAGGACTCTACAACAGCCTCAGAGTCCACGTAGACTGGGCCGCCTCGAGTGTCAGCTACCACATAGGCCTCTACTCTCGCCCCCTTAGCCACGTGGAAGCCTCCCTCTCCAATCACTCTCACCGACTCATCGACCTCCCCCTGGCTGCTCCAGTCTAGCCTCATGATGTCGCCGGCGAGGAGCTCAGCTGAGAGGCCAACTAGCTCCCAGGGGTACTCTACCAGGCGTGCAGCCGGCTCGACTGCGATGCACTCCCTCTTGACTAGCTGCACAGCCTCTCTGACTCTGGCCTCCGATAGGAGTTCAGCTACCCTGGACGCCAGGCTAGGGGGAAGCTTAGCGTAGGCGAGAGCGCCTCCAGCAAACGCAGCATAGCCCTGAGGCATGGAGGCCAGGCGGCTTTTCAGCTTGCTGCCAGCTACCACGCGTGCATTCAGGAGCAGGAGCTCGCCTTCAACCTGCTCATTCACCCTGTATCCTAGGAGCCTGAGCTTCGGTGCAAGGTGCTCTCTGGCGTAGAGTACTTGAGCCCTGCCTAGCTCTAGCTCAGCCCTCTCCCTAAGCGAGTACATGCCACACTTCAGCTCGAATAAAGGGTGGGTGTAAGCTAGCGGGAGGAAGTTCCTGTATGCCTCGTCCTCGAAGACAGCTAGCTGCAAGAGCATACCTCACCATGTGGCATAGATTAATTTAAGAGAGTGGGTGGTGGAGGAGGGCATCAACTTGCTTCCACTGAAGGATGCTGTTAAGGCGAGGGAGGCAGCTGCCTCAGCTCTAGGTAGGCTTGGGTTCTCTGTGAGGAGGCATGGCCTAGATGTCATAGCAGTGAAGAGGGGGTGTGTGGTGTACGCTGGGCTCAGAGCAGGCTGGCATGTCATGGAGCTCGTTATCCATGGGTGTAGCCCTGAGGTTGCTGGTGAGGTCAGCAGAGCTGTTTCCTCAGCTGTATCTGGGCTCAGAGTAGAGGTAACTCAGGAGTAGCTGGCTGTGGGGCTGCCTACCCGAGTGGTATGACTCCTGTAGCCATGACTAGCTCTGTGAGTACTAGCATCTCGTTTGCAGCCCCTATTATCGTCATCTTGCCCTCCTTCAGGAGGTCTGTCCACCTCGCTTGCATTGTGACGAGCTTCTCCCAGCTCTCTGGGTCTGTTATGATCCAGAGGTCTGGAGCGTGGTACGGGCCTTCAACGAACTTCACTGCCCCATCAGGGTAGAATATGAGGTGGAACTCCTTATCCCCTATCTTGAAAGCGTGTATCTTCCCGTAGTACCCCTCAAGCCACCTCTTTATCTTCTCCCTAGCCTCCTCGCTTGAGTTGACTGCGTCAGCAAGCTGCTTGAATGCCTGAGCTATCCCTTCAGCTGAGACCACAGCTACCACCCCTACTTCTCGAGGTACTCTCTCAAGGCCTCCATGCAGAGGCGCCTGAGGTTGGCAGCTGAAACTGAGCCATACTTCTCGACCATCTTCCTCTCGAGCTTCTCGCTCCACTCCTTTGGTATCACAAGCTCGACGTGGGTGCAGTGCTGCTCTAGGAACCACCTGGCTATGCTGCCCATGAACGGGGTCTCACGAAGCCACCTAGCTAGCTCCTCCCTCTTCACATAAGGCTTGCCAAGCCACTCACTCACCTAAACCACCCCGCTAGATGAGCTCGTAGTCCAGGACAGACTTCTCGTATATACCGATGGACTTCCTGAGTACACTCACACCCTCGTCGGTCTTCCTCAGGAGAGTGAAGCCCCAGGGCCAGTCTATGGCTATGTGCTGGACTCCACGCTTAACTCTGCCGACCACGAGGTCCCCTTCCGTGAGCCACTCCTCTAGCAGGATTCTGCAGAGCTCCTCAGGCTCCACCCCAGCCTTCTCAGCCAGCTTCCTGAGCTTCTCCTCCATCTCGCCTGGGAGCTCGACTGTTATGGGCATGAGCTCACCTCCTCAGCGCTCTCCTGATGTATGGTCTGCCCCAGTACTCCTCGAAGCACACTCCCTCAACCGGGTACCTGGTTGGGCCAACTATCCTAGCTCTCCTGGGGTAGCCTATGCAGAATGCTGTAATCGGCCTCCAACCCCTAGGGATCCCAAAGTACTTAGCGACCATAGCTCGCCTCCTCTCATCGCCTATCACTGGGAAGCTGTTCCATCCTGCTCCTAGTCCTAGGGCTGTTGCTGCTAGCCACATGTTTTGGACTGCCATGGCGAAGGCCATGTCAGTTATCTCCCTTATTGAGGCTGGGACAGATGGGATGTCATACATGTGCTCTGTGGTACACCCTAAGATCACAACATCAGCATCCTCAGGATACCTGAACAAAGAGCCATCGAACATCGTGGCTACAGTGTCTATCCTAGCCTTCTTCGGGATGTACCAGAGCCTCTCGTCTGTCATCTCGTATCTGACTGAGCCGAATGCAGCCGATGAAGTCTCCTGTGCCATGTCTGCTAGGAACCTCTTTGACTCTGGGTCTCTTATGACTATGAACCTCCATGGCTGGACGTTCTCTGGGGAGGGGGCGTAGCGTGCTGCATCAAGGATCTTCTCCAGCATCCAGTCTGGGACACGCCCTGGCTTGAAGTGCCTAATACTCCTCCTGAGGTAGATAGCCTCAAACACGTCCATCTAGAGCACCAGCTAGCCCCCTTAAGCAGAGTTAATAAGGGTTAGCAGCGTCTACTAGCCTGCTGGCGTATGCAGCTCTAGATTTCGATTGAGAGCCTACCATCTCCTGGAGATATGAGGATTAACTTAAGCCTGTTCAGGACTTCTCTCCCAACAAGAACCTCATCTGAGACAAGCTCAGGGTCTGTGGGTATGTAAACCCTGACTTCACCTATCTCATAGTACCTTGCATGGTGATATAGGTAGCAGGGTGCCAGGTAGACTTCGAACTCAGATCTGCCAGCTAGTGGGTTCTCCAGCTCCACGACCCTAATAGGCCTCCTTCCCTGGAAGAGCCTTATGACAGGCATGTTCGGGTATATCCCGCCGTCGAAGCCTGTGTCCACTACGGCAGGGCCTCTGGCCACTAGCCTACCCACTCTTATGGCAATGTAGACTACTGGTATGTCGGGGATTTTCTCTCCATCTGGTGTGTAGCCGTCTTCAGCTAGTGGATAAGAGATCACTGCTGACCTCCTCCACAACCCACTCGCCTACCCTCCTCCCTGGCCGCCTCGGTGACCTGAGCTTTAAGCTCCCCTTGAGCTTCAGCTTCCAGAGGACAGTTGGGTACTCCCTCTCAGCTTCCCTAGGCTTCAGCTTCTCTCTCAGTATTGCTGATATCAGCTCGCTTCTGCTGACCCCCAGCTCTCTAGCATAGCTGTCTACGGCAGCTAGCAGGTCTTCAGGTATGCTTATGCTGATCTTCCTCACTCCCACCTATGCCACCTGGTAGCATATTGTGCTACTGGTATTAATGCCTTACCAGTGCTC
>Ga0180302_10000869_pt1 | contig 14066 bp, 18 predicted proteins | sample GuaBasSediGuay17_FD_121794 | JGI IMG/M metagenome (GOLD analysis project Ga0180302, IMG submission 121794) | Subseafloor sediment microbial communities from Guaymas Basin, Gulf of California, Mexico - Guay17, Core 4571-4, 12-15 cm | ecosystem: Environmental > Aquatic > Marine > Hydrothermal... | reverse complement strand
GTTCAAATCCCCGCCCCGGCTTGAAGCATTACTTCTTAGAGGCTGATAATGTTTAACTCTTTCTGCATCATTTCTAATTGCCTTAATTCTCTCCTTGATGCTTAGATAGGGATCCACGAAAAGAGTTATAACTCTGTCTTCAGAAAGCAGTTTCGATAAAAATTCGATATACCTAGCATGTCCTACTAATCTTGCCGCAAAGAGATCTGCTCTTTTTTCAAATTCTCTCGTAAGGAATCTTGACAATAACTTGACGGAGGAATAGAATGCCAAAAGAGCTAAGGAAAACCCCTCTCTAGGATTTATAACGTTAAGTCTCAGCAATTCTGAAACGGCTGTATAGGTTAAAGAGAGTACAACTAATGAAGTAATAGATGATAAATATGTATTGTTATGTATAAGGTGATAGACTTCATGTGCTAGCAAACAGTCTAACTCCTCTTGATTCAATTTTAAGGCTTCAGCAGTGAAATAAACAATCTTGTAGATTGGAACACTGACTGCGTAGGCATTTATAATAGAACATTCTATGATACCAACGAAGTTTACTTTAATGTTGAATTTAGTACATAAGCTATCCTTTAATGCTCTTTCCTCTTTTGCTTTAGAAAATACTCTTGACATAAGAGGGACCAACAAAGGAAGTACGATTATTCCCACCAAGATAACGATATTTTTCATTAATGGTTCTGAGTAGTTGGACATGAACAAGAGTGCTGCAAACAATGTTTGTATTGCAGCAAAGGGAATTAGATGAGCTCTTAAATGGAAGTTATCCAGTTTTCTTATTTCTTTAAATGATACTGATATTCTTTGCAACCTTTTGATAGTCTCTTCAATATTTTTGTAAAAAATATTTTTGGTAGTATAGATCATAAGAAGCAGCCATATAATCACTATTGGAATTAATATTGTAATCACAGTTATCAGTATGGCGAAGTCATAGGGAACTCTGCAGACTTCAAATAAGAAATCAGGTAGATTGATGTATAGTACTAGACAGAGGGACGTTACAATTATTACGTCAATGTGTCTGTACACCTTTAATATTGCTGACTCAGCAAGCATCATGTTACTAGATATTGTCGGCATTTTAGATTTAATACTATTATCATTAAGACTGCTTTGATAGGGAGAGTAAAGTTTTTGATAGTCTTTTAAGGAGATTTCTTAGTGGTGTAATAATGACATATATACCTAGTGTCCCATTTGTTCCAACTCCAGAGGGAGTAGTAAGACGAATGCTAGAGCTAGCTGAAGTCAAACCTGGGGAACTAGTATACGATTTAGGATGCGGTGATGGAAGGATTCTCATAATAGCTGCTAAGGAGTTTGGTGCTAGGGCTGTGGGCGTTGAAATAAGAAAGGACTTAGTCGAAAAATGTATCAGAAGGGTTAAGGAGTTAGGATTAGAGGAAAAAATTACAATAATCCACGGAAACTTCTTCAACGTGGATATAAGTGATGCTGATGTAGTAACTCTATATCTTCTTACAAGTATCAATGAAAGACTAAGACCTAAATTAGAGAAAGAGCTCAAACCAGGAGCTAGAGTGGTCTCTCATGATTTTGAAATTTTAGGATGGAAACCAGTAAAAGTTGAGGAGATTAAAGAAGGATGGCGAGGTCATAAGATATATCTCTATGTAGTTGAGGAATAGAACCTAGGACACAGTTAAATAGTTTTTAAAAGATAAGATTCATCATGTTAAAGAGAGAAGATATTCTTAAAGAAGAAGTAAGAGGGCTATGCCTTTATGGTGGAGTTACTGTTCATGATCTGATTAAACAATTTGACCATATGGGAGGTTTCATGGCTTCACATATAGCTAGAGCATCAGAAATTCTCATAAACATGATTAGTGACCCTCACTGCACAGTATTCCTGTCCTTTACAGCTAACCTAGTAGCGACCGGATTAAGAGAGTTAATCGCTGATATCGTTAAGAAGAGACTGATAGACATAATTGTAACAACTGGTGGTACTATAGACCATGATATAGCTAGGGGGGCTGGTGGAAAGTACTTCCGAGGAGATTTTAACTACGATGATGCTATGTTGAGAGAGTTAGAAATTCATAGATTGGGAAACGTGCTAGTTCCCATGGAAAGTTACGGTCCTATAATTGAGGAGTTCACTTTTAAAGCTTTAAGCAGAGCTGTGGAACTTAAATCCGAATGGAGTGTATCTGAGCTGTTATATTTCATCGGCAGTATGATTGATGATGAGAATTCTATTTTAAGACAGGCGTACCTAAACAAAGTGTTAGTGTTCTCTCCAGGAATTGTAGACTCAGCCTTTGGGACAAACATCATGTTTTTTAGAGAAACAATGAGAAGTTCAGGCAAGAAGTTCATTTTAGACATAGTAGCTGACTTGAAAACTCTTTCTGACATAGTCTTTGGTTCTAAAAAATTAGGAGCAGTCATATTGGGAGGGGGTATCAGCAAGCATCATGTAATATGGTGGAGCCAATTCAAAGAAGGACTTGATTATGCTGTCTACATCACAACCGCTGTTGAATGGGATGGTAGTTTAAGTGGAGCACAACCTCGAGAGGCAATAAGTTGGAAGAAACTAAAACCTAGTGCTAAGTCTGTAGTTGTTTACGGGGATGCGACTGTTGTTCTACCATTAGTCCTAGCTTATGTTTATAAGGAACTAGAGTTGAGAAGAATAAGTAGAACCATTACCAGTGCTACCCGTGAAACAATAAAGAAGCTCGAGAGGTTGGTAAAGGAATGTACCCCATAGTCATATTCGCCTCAATACTAAGCTTTACTTTATCATATTTACTTACACCTCTTATCATCAAATTCTCAGCTTCCAGAGGATTTGTAGGAGTAGACATTCATAAACCCAAAAAACCTAAGGTTCCAACACTGGGAGGCATCGCTATAACGATAGCCATTGTAGTCAGCGCTCTCTTACTACTCCCCTTGTATCCCATTCAAATCACTACGTTTCTGCTAACTGTTATGATTGGTGCACTTGTTGGTTTAGTCGATGACCTAAAACAGCTCTCGGGATATCCTAAGATGCTGATCACTGTAGTAGCTAGTTTCCCACTGTTCATAGCTGGGTATCTGTTTCCTAGCGAAATAAAACTCGGGAGGCCTGTAGTTCCTATCTTGGGAAAATTAAGATTGACTATAGTCTATTGGTTTCTCTTACCATTAGCCATAGCTGTTCCATCCAATGCAGTTAACATGTTAGAGGTATTTAACGGGGTCATGCCAATAACATGTGGAATTGCATCAGCGTCATTACTAGTCTCTTCTATGATAATAAACAGCAAGATAGGCATAGCGCTATCGCTAATCTTATTGGGCTCATTATTAGGCTATCTTCCCTATAATAAATACCCGGCTAAAGTATTCTCAGGAAATGTAGGCAGTTACGTTGTTGGTGCAGCCATAGGGTCTTTAGCCATAATTTCTGGTCTTGAATTCGAATTAATTGTTGTGCTGCTTCCTCACATCCTCAATGCACTTCTTGTAATATTGTCAGTAGGAGGAATTAAAGAGCGGAGGAGTATAAGAGTAAGACCCATAATAATTGAGGTTAATGGTCTCCTAAGAGCTAACAACGATTCAAGAGCTCCTTTAACTTTAACTCGAGTCATCTTAACTCTCTCAGGTCCATTAACTGAATTAGAGATAGTGAACGTTATAACTGTACTAGAATTGTGGTCAGCCATGCTTTCTTTAGCCACCTCACTATTAAAGGTGGTTAGTATATGAAAGCTTCAAAGTTTAAAGCTTTGATATTCCTAACTGGAGTGCTGACTTATGCGTGGATAATGATGTTGCTTTCATTAATGTTGGTTGAAATAGGGATAATGAGGTATGTAAGCAACAGCACCTTAAGAACGATATTAGGAATAGGGACTTATGTTGTTTTCCTAGGTATATGGTATTTCTCTGTTAAACGTTTAATTAATCGCGAACTTCAAGAGTTACAAAAAGGTTAATTTACGACTTTTTAGCCTCGTACTCTACTACCCACTTTACAGTCCTTGGTTTAAGTATCTCAATTCTTCTTTTAACGTCCTCTAGCTCGTGCTCGGCCCCCCTTATTTTTCTCTCAAGACTCTCTAACTTGCTTTCCTCTAACCTCCTAATTTCAGAAACTTTTTGCATGAGTATTTCTGTTCTACTGGCTTCTATAGGGTCTCTAGTCCTTATAAGCTTTTTATAAAGTTCATCTTCCTTTGCCTTAACTTTATCCAACTTCGCCTTAACCTCGTCTCTTTCTTTCCTCAGTTTTTCAAGCAACTCCTCAAGCTCTTTCTTTCTTCTGATTAATGCATCAAGTGCGTAGCTCATGTTCGACCCTTACAAACTTGTCCTAAGTACTTCTCCGATAACCCCTATTTTAGCTTTACCTTCCTTCCTAAAGGATTCTCTCTTAGAAGTACGAGAACCGCTTCCGAAAAGATTTTAATTCTCTGACCGCTATTAAATATAGAGCCCCGGTAGCTCAGCGGGAGAGCGTCCGGCTGAAGAGTGGACGCTCGTTGACGGATTTCCGGATGAAAGATTCAGAAACCGGAAGGTCGCGGGTTCAAATCCCGCCCGGGGCACTACTTCTTTGATGTTGTTTTTAAGTGTCTAAGATTGTTTAAAGGTTAAATACTCTTTGGTTTGATGAGTTATTTGAATAGACAGTATGGTTTATTAACATGAAGGGAGTTGAAGGTGGTTTGGTGGATATTACAAGAAGAGAAGTTGATTATCTAAAGGTTATTAATAAGTTGACGGAGAGTGGCGATTACGCTAGTACTCACAAAATAGCTAGACATTTAAACGTAAAGGAGCCAACAGTAGTGGAGGCAGTTAGGAGACTGAGCTCTAAGGGTTATGTTGTGTACGTTCCTAGGAGAGGTGCTATATTAACTGATAAGGGTAAGGCTCTTTTGATCAATATAAAGAGGAGGCATAGGATATTAGAGACGCTTTTGGTAAGAGTTCTTAATCTGGACTTAGAGAAAGCTTGTGATGAGGCTTCAAAGTTAGAGCTATACGTGTCTGATGAGCTTATAGACTTAATGTGTCGGTACTTAGGTCATCCGAGAAAATGCCCACATGGCTATTCAATACCAATAAAGGTTTCTTGTTGTAGCGTGTGCTCAAGTAGTTCTTCATGAAGCTTAGGTAGCGCTTCTCTGAGGACTTCTGTAGGAAAGCTTATAAGTAAGTTAGGGTCTACCTAAAAAGAAATACCATGAGATCCCTCACTTCTCAAATTGGCATGGTTGTTATTCTCTTAACATTACTAGCTATGAATACACGTCCAGGATACACTCAGCCAGAATCTATTAAAAAGAATAAAATTTTGATAGTAGCTACAATAGAGCCCTTAGGAGCTATAGCTAGAGAAATTGGTGGAGATCATGTAACTGTAAAGGTAATAGTCCCAGCCGGGAGTGACCCTCATAAATTCGTTCCAGAACTTAAACATAGGGAGTTAGTGTCTAGGTGTGACTTGTTCATATCTGTCGGGAAAGAGCCATTCTTAAAGATGCTGGGTGAAATTAACGCTTTAGAGATCTCATGGAATGAGTGGATTAAAGGAGGAGTCTATTTAGACGAAATGAAGAACCCGCACTACATTTGGCTATATCCTCCTAATGCCAAAATTGTTGCTAGGGTAATATATGAAGCTCTTTCAAAGATAGACCCATTTAATGAACGCTATTACTATGAGAGACTAGTACGTTTTGGAAATATGATAGACGAATTGACCTCTTGGACAAGCAAAATGGTTAAAGTGTTTAAGATAGAGAGAGCAAAAATAGTCCTAGCTGCTCCTCATTTTAAACCATTAATCGAATTCTTAAAATTTGAAATAATTGACATAATTATAGCAGGCGCTGAAAAGAAAGCTGGACCTAAGGATGTGGAGGAGGCTATAGAATCTATCAAAAAGTATGGTGCAGATGTAATTGTTGTCCTAATAACAGCTAGTGAAAGCGATGAAGGACGCATTGCTAAAGTAGTATCTGAAGCTACAGGTGTCCCCATAGTCTATTCAGCTGGAGTTCCATTGTATCCAAATGAAGATTACATTTCATTTATTAAAAGCGATATAATTTCGCTCTTAACAGCAATAAAGATAAGTCGAGAGCGTTACTTGTCTCGTCTTCCAGCAGAGATAGGAAGCAGTGACTTATGCTTTGAACTTCAGGTTTATACACTCCTATCAATTCTCTACTTAGTTACTCTTGCTAACCTTTATTTAGTAAGTAAAGAGAGGTGAGTTATTTGAAGATAGTTGAGGTGAGTTCTCTAACAGTTAAATTTGATGGGAGAATAGCTCTAGAGAATGTGTCGTTCAGTGTACCAGTCCCAAAGACTTTCTGTATAGTAGGCCCTAACGGTGCAGGGAAAACTACTCTTCTTAAGACTATTTTAGGGCTCATTAAGCCTGTATCTGGCTACGTTAGGGTGTTAGGATACAATCCTTTTAAGGAGCCTAGGAGGGTTAGAAGATTGATAGGATACGTTCCTCAAAGAGCATCGTTAAATTTAGATGCTCCTGTTCTTGTTAAGGACATAGTTTTGATGGGAAGGACTGTCGAGAGAAGTTGGAGAATTTTTTCAAGTGATGATTATAAAGTGGCTAAAGAAGCATTAGAGACTGTTGGACTTATCGATTTATGGAATGAGCCTTTTAAACATTTATCAGGAGGACAGCAGCAAAGAGTCCTATTGGCTAGGGCTTTATGCGCAAAACCTAGTATTTTGATGTTAGATGAACCCTTTGCTGGTGTTGATGCCGTATCTAGAGCGCTAATAATGGATACCTTAAAAAATATGATAAAACAGAATGTTACTGTGATATTAGTTTCACACGATATAAACGACGTGCTTGAGGTAGCCGACGAGGTAATGCTATTAAATAAAAGAGTCTTAGCAATAGGAAAACCAAATGAGGTACTAGACTTTTATTTGTCGAGAGTTAGAAGTATTCTCAAGAGGTGATATTAATTGATTCCAATGTTCTTAGTTAGAGCTATCGTGGCTGCAATGATTACGTCTATAACTACAGCTGTCCTAGGAGTATACGTAGTTTCTAGAAAATTATCTTCAGCTGGTGCTGCTTTAGCGCATACTGCATTAGCTGGAGCAATTCTAGGTCATCTGCTGGGTGTTGATCCATACTTAGGTGCTCTATTAATGAATCTAGTCTTGTCGATAATACTGGCTAATTTAAGTCTTAGCAATACTAAGGAAAGCGAGGCAATAATAGGTCTACTGTTTGGCTTCTCTACTGCATTAGCTGTTACACTTGTATCTTTAGTTAAGGAATACACTGTAGTTGCATGGACTTATCTCATTGGGGATGTATTAGGAGTTACAATGATTGATATACTCTTCCTAGCTTCTGTTTCGCTTATTACTTTAAATCTGATAGTTGTATGTTATAAAGAGTTTAAGTTCATCACATTTGACTTTGAAGGAGCAAGGGCTATGGGTTTGAACGTGATCCTTTACCACTTCTTAATGATAGCCCTAATTGCGTTGGTTACCACTATATGTTTGAGAACCGTTGGTTCTATACTGACTACTGTTCTCTTAGTAGCGCCTGCAGCAACTGCAAGAAAGATAACTCATAGCTTTGAAAAGACTATAGGGCTCTCGATACTTATATCACTACTATCTTCTCTATTCGGTATTTATACTTCCGTTCAGCTTAACTTAACCACCAGCGGTGTTATAGGACTAATCGCTTCATTGTCCTACTTCATAGTGAGCTATCTGGTTATTAGATTCAAGTACTGTAAGAAGTGTAGATTGTTAATACCTCCGAGAGTTAGCCAACAAACATCACTTAAAGTAAAAGATATAGATTAATTCTAAAGGGGTCTTTTTATGGGTAGCATGCCCAGAAAAAGCTTAGCTGAAATAGTGCTTTCAGAATATAGAAGAATTGAAGAGGAGGCTGGTGAAAAATATTTGGTAGTTTATGATTTCAAATTAACTCTTAGGAGGAGTATTCCTGAAAAATTCTACAGAAACCTTTCAAGAATAATGAAGTGGGGAAGGTGTGAATTCGTGCAAAAGAGTGTTTTACTATGTGAAGGCCTTTCTACAGCATTAGCAGTAGCCAAACTAGCTCGTCATTACGGTGCTGAAGTTAAGGTCTTTAGAGTATACCCTATAACTGTATGACTCGCCTTTACCCACCTAGTAGTTTGTAAGACCTGTAATATTAGTAAACTTTTTATTCTTGTATTACATGTATTACATGTGATACTATGGAGAGGAGAGGAAAAGTAACAAGCATTAGAGGAATAGATCAGACGCTGTACTCTAGAATTGTAGCATTAGCGAGAGAAATGGGGAAAACAGTAGGAGAGATAATGAACGAAGCTATGAAGTTTTACTTAGCAATGTGTGAACTGCCTTCTGAAGTCGGTAAATCACTAAATGAAACCGCAAAGGCGTTCATGGAGGGACTTAAAGAGGGGACTACTATTCCAATAGCGGATCTAGAAGAGGTGCATATTTCTAAGTCAGACTTAGAAAAACTGAAAAGAAAAGTTCGAATACATTTTGTTAACAGAGTTGTTTTTGGAAATGATATTGACGAAGAGACATTTGACAAGTATATAAGTTGTATAAGCCACTGCAATGAAGTAGTAGTTCCCACGTCCCTGCCAAGGCTCTTAGTTTACTCTAAGTGTAAGCGAGTGTCTAAAATAGTTTTTAGTGAGTAGTATTTTATTTATAAATTAGCTATTTTCTTGTTATAACTTTAAGCTTACTTATTTAACGTTTAAGAGAAGAACGTTAGATATTGAGGGCCCGGGCCGAGATTTGAACTCGGGATCTTCGGCTCTCTGCGCTTTCTAAGCGCCACAGGCCGACATGTTCCCAGACTACACCACCCGGGCCTTAGTCAAGACTATTATCAATTAATGTAAGATATAAACTTAGCGACTTTCATTTAAATGTCGACAAAAATTTCTCTAACTTTAGGTCAGTAGCAGAGTTTTATGAATTTAAGTTTTGAATTCTTCTTTTTTCTTTTCTCTGTAACTTGTACATAGCTCACGATACTCGCAGAAAGTGCATAGTGGATTCTCCTCAGCTTCAGGTATCTTACCATCTCTGAGACAATCAGCGAACATTCGAATTTTTTCTATCAACTTACTTATGATCTCATCATCTCTCAGTATTTCAAAGGTTTTTATATCTCCACTAGCTCTGCTGACGTATGTTAATAAGGCTCTGTTTTTGTCGAACAACCACATGTATAGTTGCACCTGATTTACATGAACATTGTAGGGTGATTCAGGAATTCGAGAGACAGTTTTGAACTCTATCACCACGTCCTCTAGTACTCTATCTGCTCTTCCAATAACTCTAATTGTTCCATCGATTAATTTTTCTGACGTGCGCTCTCCTTCCCCTAGTGGAAAGTAATCCTTCATAATATAATGTGCGCTATCTCCCATTACCATTAAAACTACTTTATTATCTGATGGCGGTGCCTTCAAGGTTCTATTAAACCAGCTCCTCAGTAAGCATTGGCAGACTTCAGTTACGTAAATAGTGTTTGGAGATGACACATTTCTTTGGTGGTCTTCCTCCCATGCTCTTCTAAATGACGAATATACTATCTTCTTGAGTAGGTCAGTAGTCAGATAACTCATGTAATGGTCACCGTTAGTTAAAGTGTTTTTAGTATTATAAGAAGGTCTTCAAGAGTATGAATTGAAAGTAACTGATAATTTGTGGAACTTTTCGAATTTCATCATTTTTAATAATCGTAACTCTTAAACATAATATTGGGGGATTATGCTCATAAAAGAGGTTGAAGCTATACCATTAGAGATTCCTTTTACTAAAAGCTTTAAGATATCCAGGGGTTATGTTGGTAAACCCGGATTGCCTGGGCGCCATGTTTATGTTAAGATAACTACAGATGATGGTTTAGTTGGTTGGGGAGAGGCAAGACCTATGCCTTCTTGGATGTATGAGACTCTCGAGTCCATATGTGTTGCTATTGAGAAATACTTGGGACCAGTTCTAGTAAATAAGGACCCATTTAATCTCAATGAAATTTATAAGGAATTCGATAAAGTGTTAGCTCCTGTAGTTAGCTCTGGTTGTCCCTTTGCAAAATCTGCAATTGATATAGCTTTACATGACCTAATAGGTAAGTACACCAACGTTCCATTACATAAGCTCATAGGCGGGAAGATAACCAATTATGTTGAGATGTCGGCGCTGATTTCAGGGAATGTTGAGGAGATAGTTAATACTAGTAGAGATATGAAAAAGAGGGGGTATAGGTGTTTTAAGCTAAAAATCATGGGGGATGTTGAAAAGGACCTTAAACTAATAGGCACTTTAATAGAGGAAGTTGGAAGCAACCGTATGATTTGGCTAGATGCTAATCAAGCCTATAATAGTTGGAGTATTTTGAAATTGTTAAGAAAGATAGAGAATATGGAGAACATCATATGCTTAGAACAGCCTGTTCCTACTTATGATTTTCATGGATTAAAGAGAATAGTAAGCAAGTCAAGAATTCCTATTGCTGTGGATGAATCCTTATTTTCTCATTATGACTTGTTAAAACTCTTAAGTATGGAGGCATTAGATATGCTAGTACTTAAAGTAGCCAAATCTGGAATTAGAAACTCTCTTAAGGTGTATCACTTAGCTGAGGCTGCTGGGATAAGCTGTCTAGGAAGTGGCATGACAGAAAGTGGTGTTGGGTTTGCTGCATCCATTCATCTCTATTCAACATTAGATATAATGGTTCCTGTTGATACTAATGGTCCTCAGTTTTTGAGTGACATGATAGTCAGGGGTTTAGAAATAGAGGGGCCATTAGTTAAAGTACCTGATAAACCTGGATTGGGAGTTGAAGTAGATGAGAGCAAGATAGAAAAATACAGGATCAAGGACCTCAAATTGTGGAAGAGTTAAATACTCATTAAGCGTTAATTAAGAACGAGTATGAGCGCGTATGAAGTAATCTTAAAAAGAAGAAGTATTAGGAAATATGTCCCTGAACCAATAGAAAAGGAGGCTTTGATTAAGATACTTGAAGCAGCACGTCAGGCTCCTTCTGCTGGGAATAGACAACCATGGTACTTCATTGTAGTCAAGGATCCTGAACTAAAGAAAGAGGTTGCTAAGGCATCAGCTAATCAAATGTTCATAGCTGACGCTGATGTTATAATAGTTGGTGTATCAAATCCCAAGGCATCTCCGCGATGGCATGAAAAGGACATTATGATAGCATTAGAACATATAGCGCTAGTAGCTACTGAACTTGGACTTGGAACTTGTTGGATTGGAGCTTTTAATGAGAAAAAGATCAAAGAGTTGTTAGAGATACCTAATGATTTAAAAGTAGTCGCATTAATGCCAGTAGGTGTTCCAGCTGAAAGTCCAGGACCAAGACCAAGAAAGCCCCTAGAAGAAATAGTCTTTTTGGATAAATTTAATAGAAAATTTGAAACTTAGATGTCAAAGACCACTTTAACTTCATATTCTTCATTTTTCTTTAATATCTCCATTAGGGAGTAAGTTACTGCCTTTACTTCAGTTCTCTGTTCATGTCTTGATGGATCAAAAGGTTCACCGTAGGCTTCTCCTATCGCTACATACTCTTCATTAGTTTTCTCTATTTTATACAGTTTGAAACTTGATAGGAGGACATTGTGAATGCTGTAGATTATAAGGAGGTTCTCAAGCCAATCATATAGCAGAGAATATAGATCAAAGCCTGATGCCTTTACTTCGAATTTACGTTCAGGTTTCACTTTTCTTGTATCGGTCATGACCTCGAACATTGCAAGAGCAGCGTTTTCAAAAGCTTCTTCAAGAGTTTTTCCATAAGCTGCGACATAGGCATCTGAAGTATGTTCAAGGAACTGGAACTTCTTCATTTTCTCCCTAGATCATTAACAATAAATGGTAGATAAAAGTATGGAGAAGTGGCGCCGGGGGAGGGATTCGAACCCTCGTGTCCCGTAAGGGACACCGGCTATCCGGGCTTCACACTCAAGGCCGGCGCCTTAGTCCACTCGGCCACCCCGGCTTACTCGATAACCCCTATTACACGACAACATATAAGCTTTATGAAAGGAGATGAACTTTTGCATTAATGGTAATTACTTCTTTTAATAAATATCTCTTTTCTTCTTTTTGCTTTTCCAAAGAGGAGGATAGGTGCCAGGTCTCATTATGACTCGCGTTACTCTTACGGCTATTCCTCTACGTGAACTCACCATCTCCTCACTTCGCATTGCAGACTTTCCTAGAGCCACCAGCTCACCCTTTTGGGTAAATAGGGCTACTAAGTCTCCTACTTTTATCCCTGTCTCAACTCTCAGTATTCCGACAACTGCTAAAGCTGCTCCATGACAGATAGCATCAACAGCTGAATCTTTGATTATTACTTTAGGTAAATGCGAAACCCCTGCTTCCACTGGTAATATCACCTTCCTAATGTATTCCTCTTCTCCTAGTTCAGTCCATATCTTATAAGCATCTACAACATCCTGAAGAGTTACTAATGTTTCATCTTCTTTAAATGGTCCAACTCGGGTTCTTCTAAGCTCCTGCATATGCGCACCGCATCCTAGGACCTCACCTATGTCATGACACAATTTCCTTATGTAAGTTCCTGCTTCAACGCCTACTTTCATTAAAACATCTCTGCCAGAGACTTCTAAAACCTTTATGTAATACACTCTTCTAACTCTGACTACGCGTTTGACAGCAGAGCGTAAAGGAGGACGCTGATAGATAGGACCTATGAACTCTTTTATGATGTTTTGTAGTTCGTTTAAATCAAAATCTCCATGGATCCGCATTACACAGACATACTCTTTACCTGCACTCATGAGTGCAGGTATTATCTTTGTTGCCGAGCCCAAGGCTATAGGCAGTACACCAGTAACCTTGGGATATCCCCCTCCCTCTATTTGAGGGAGTCTAGGGTTCCTGCATGTCCAGCTTTATCTAGTTTAAGTATTCTTTTAATCCATGCTACAACCTCATGACTTGTAGGACCTGGTGGTTTATCTAGGTTTATTATGCCAGCATTAAGCAATTCTTCAACACTCCTTTCAGAAGGCGCTTTTCCATACTTACCGCTTCCTGCAGTCTCCTCCCTAATAAGAATTTCTCTTGTAATGTCTATAGGTAATGACATTTTCACACCTAAAAAAGTCACATAAACTTCGGTTTAATTGGGCTTCTCATTTCCTCTATTAGATTCGCTTCTTGCAGAGCCTTTAAGACCTCTTCATCGCTAGCTCCTTTAGATATGTTAATCTTTAGAGGAGTTGGCTCTATGTGTTTAACATTTACTCTTCTCCTTTTAACACCAGTCAGAGATTTAGGCCCTGTTATCAGAACGTATTTCTCATCTATTATGTCAACTATTACACACTTTCTTCCAGCTTCTCTCCCTGCTAACTTGACACATATCCTGCCTACATCGAAAGCTATAGGCATACTTCCACCTCTAGTCTTTATGCTTCCTTATCTCCTTCATTTTCTCTCTTATATAAAGTTGTACGAAAGTTACTAACACTGTACTAACACTTTCAATTGAGAGCTTGCTAGTATCTATTATTAAATCGGCTACAGACCAGTCGTGAATATTCACTCCATAGTACTTCATTGCTCTGCTCCAGTTACTACGTTCTCTTAATTGGAGCTCTCGAAGAGCATCTTCATAACTAACTCCATCTCTTACCATAATTCTCCTAACTCTTTCCTCTAATGGTGCCTTAAAAAATATACAAATATCGGCTATATCCCTAAGAAGCCAGCAAGCTAGATGTCCTTCTACTATTACATTCCCCTTCATGGCTTCTTCTCTAGCACGTGAGTCAACAATTCTATCTATTTCCGGATCTTCCTCAGCAATTCTGTGAAGTTCTTGAAGAGAGACTCTTCTCTCCTTTGCTAATTCTCGAAACAGCATTCCATTTGATACATACCTAAGATTAAAAATTTCAGCAAGTTTTTTAGCGTGAGTAGTTTTTCCAGAACCTACTTGCCCACTCACGGCTATTACTAAC
>Ga0180302_10000868_pt1 | contig 14073 bp, 9 predicted proteins | sample GuaBasSediGuay17_FD_121794 | JGI IMG/M metagenome (GOLD analysis project Ga0180302, IMG submission 121794) | Subseafloor sediment microbial communities from Guaymas Basin, Gulf of California, Mexico - Guay17, Core 4571-4, 12-15 cm | ecosystem: Environmental > Aquatic > Marine > Hydrothermal... | reverse complement strand
TTTCTTCCTATGGGAATAGCGGCAGCTGGAATAGTTGCTTCGATAATCGGAATGTTCTTTGTTAAGGCTAAAAGCAAGAAAGGCCTGCATATGGCATTGAATAAAGGAGTTTTTACAGCTGCAGTACTTTCAGCTCTATTCTCTTATTTTATTGTCCGTTATTTTGTTGGCGAAATCAATGTTTTTTATGCAATACTTAGCGGTTTAGTAGCTGGAATTTTAATTGGACTTTCAACAGAATATTACACTTCGGCACACAGAAAGCCAGCGATGTGCATAGCAGAAGCAAGCAAAACAGGAGCTGCAACAAACATTATTGCTGGTTTGGCTGTTGGAATGCATAGCACGATTATTCCTGTTTTGGTTGTAAGTGCAGCACTGATTTTAAGCTATCTGTTTGCTGGATTGTTTGGCGTAGCTATGGCGGCTGTCGGTATGCTTTCAACTTTAGGCATAACTCTTGCTACTGATTGCTATGGACCTGTTGCTGATAATGCTGCTGGAATTGCTGAGATGGCGGGTCTCGGCGGAAGTGTGAGAAAAAGAGCAGAAGCCCTTGATGCATTGGGAAATACTACCGCTGCGATAGGCAAAGGTTTTGCAATTGGTAGTGCAGCTTTAACTGCTTTGGCTCTGTTTGCAAGCTTTATGCAGGTTACTGGATTAAAAGCGATTAGCTTAACACAGCCGACTGTGGTTGTAGGTTTGTTTATCGGAGGATTAACAACATTCATCTTTTCATCTTTGACGATGAAAGCCGTTGGAAGAGCTGCGTTTAAGATTGTTAATGAAGTTAGGAGACAGTTTAAAGAGATTAAGGGATTGATGCAGGGAAAAGCAAAACCTGATTATAAGAGATGCATCAAAATAAGTACAGGAGCTGCATTAAAAGAGATGATTCTTCCGAGCTTGTTAGCGATAGCGATTCCTTTGGCTGTTGGATTTATTTTAGGAGTTGAAGCAGTCGGAGGCTTACTTGCAGGCGTAACAGTAACCGGCTTTTTGATGGCTGTGTTCATGGCAAACGCTGGCGGTGCATGGGATAATGCAAAGAAATACATCGAAGAAGGACATTTCGGCGGTAAAGGAAGTTTTGCTCACAAAGCAGCGGTTGTTGGGGATACAGTTGGTGACCCGTGTAAGGATTGTAGTGGGCCAAGTTTGAACATACTGATAAAGTTAATGAGTATCGTTGCTTTGGTGTTTTTACCTTTGTTTTTATAATGGTCGGTTTTCCGACCAATTTTAGCAAAATTTAGTCGGTTTTCCGACCAAATTAAAATGTTGCTAAGACGATTTGTTGTCTTGGTTTCAGAATTAGGGTCTTTCTTTTAGGAAATTCCGCCAGTTGTGTTTTTGTTTTCGATTCGCCGCCGATTTCTGTAATTAAAATCTCTTTACCTTTCTTAACGACATAGTCAGGAGATTTCTTTCTACCTTTTATTGTATAAACATCATATCCTCTCGAAATAAAACTAAATACTGCCATTTCTTCTCTGATTGCTCCTAAGTTCGGTTCTTCGTTTACAGCTTTACAAATACATGTTCTTAAACAAGGATGTCTGAACATTATTTTTGGCTCTCCACGAACCACTTTGGGCCCTCTGCCGAAAGGACGTATAATGCGAATTACCTGCATCTCATTAAGAATGTTTATTATTTCGTACATAGTAAATTTACTTATCCCTAAATTTTTTGAACACGAATTTATGCTAAATTCTCCAAGAGGGGAAGTTGCGAGCATATGGAGAAAATTTTCCATGGCAACAATTTTTTCTCCGCTCATCTTGAGAAAAAAAACAGCATCCTGTCTTATTGATTTTCTAATTGAATTAAAGATTGCAGTGGTTGTTGCTTCACCATACTCAAAATATATAGGTAAGCCGTTGTAAAGTACTGTTTCCCAATTTTGCTTAAGTTCTGGATTTTTAATTAATATTTTTATCGAATTTTCTATTCTTTTCCATTCTTCTTTAGCCTGTATTCTTTTTCCTGTTTTAAGAAACACAAATTCTCCTAATCCAAGGAAATCTGCATTGATCTCTTCTTCTCTTCTTTCTGGCACAAAGACTAAAGGTGCGCTTCCTGAAACAACAAATTTTGCCTTAGGAAATTCATCATATAACGCCTTCACTTCGTTTCTCCAGTTTGGATACGTATGAGCTTCATCTATAAGCAGAATGCTAAATCCTTTTTCGAGAGAGGTCTTTCCGATCTGATATAGTCCATAGTTTTTGATTAATGGGTTATCCATACTAAAATACATTGCTTCCTGTTGCTTTTCTGCAAAGATCTGCAGTAATGCTGTTGTTTTTCCAGCTCCTCTAAAGCCTCTCAGAAGTTTTATTCTCGGCTCTCTTCCTAAAGATTTCATTAACTTCAAAAGAAAATATCTTTTCCTGTACTGCTTTATTTTCTCAATTAATCGTAATGCGATTTCTCTTAGTTCTATAAAATCCTCCGACGGAAGAAGTTTCGTTTTTTTCATATCTGCTTTTTGAAAATTCCGGAATTTATAAAATTTCCGATTTTCCGACCAATTTTAGCAAAATTTAGTCGGTTTTCCGACCAGTTAAAATTAAAAAAACCAAACTAAAACTTTTTATTTTTCTCTTTCCTGCTTTTTTTGAATGCAGCCTAAATGTTTGAAATGCAAGGGTAGAGGTTTTTGCGGCAGAATTGTTTGTCCTATGGTTGCGAGAGCGTCGGCTCTTTTTAGAATCGGCGAGAGAATCAAGCTAAAAGAAAATTTTTCAGGAGATGCACCAGCACCGTTTGTCGGAAGAATCGGATATCCATTTGTAAATGTCGGGGTTCTCGCTTTACAGGAGCAGAGAGAAGATGCATGGTTGTTCGATGCACCGAGATACTGGGCAATGAAAAGCTATAGCATCGATCGGATAATGATTTACAGAAGCAGTTTAATTAATTCGAGAACAAACTTGCATGTTGGTTCTGCTAAGTCTGATAAATCAAGGATTGTTGAGCTTGAACAGGAAATTGCTTTAGCTGAAAAGCCCGTCGATATTGAGGTCTGGCTTAAGAAAAGACCGGTTTTCAGGCTTAATTTTGATGCAGTGACAATGCCGAGCGGTCCTGTTGCATATCTGAAAAAGGCAAAACTGATTGAAAATCCGTTTATTCCAAGAAAAATTGAAAAAGCATACTCTGATTATGATTTAAAAGCGGAAGATGCTGTGTTTCAACTTTACGAGAACGGTTTCGACGAAAACCGGCTTGCAAAAGCATTAAGCGTTGGTTGTTTTGGTGTCAAAACACAAAGAAAACTTGTTCCGACAAGGTGGAGCATTACAGCCGTTGATGATATCATATCGAGAAGACTTATTGAGATCGTCAGGGATTTTAATTTCCACGATTATGCTTTATTTTTCGATGGATATCTAGGAAATTACTATATGATTCTATTCCTTCCTTCTGTTTGGAGGTATGAATTATTTGAGATATACGCTCCGAAAGTAAGCTGGAATCGATCGAATCAATTACAATATACAACCGATTATGAAGGAAACTTCGGCAGGAAAACATATGCTGAAAACTGCGCTGGCGGTTATTACACTGTTAGGCTCGCTATACTCGAAAAGCTAAGAAGCGTGAAGCGACAGGCAAGTGTTTTAGCGCTACGCTTTATAACAGGAGAATATTACGTTCCTCTCGGTGTTTGGGTAACGAGGGAAGCCGCAAGAAAGAGCCTGCGTGGAAGAGGTATTTGCTTTAGTTCAATGAATTTGATGCTCAAATACGCTGCTGATTTCGCGAAGAAAAAATTCGGGATAGACATAAATAAAATCTTCGAGCAAAGCAAACTGCTGAAAGAATTAAAAGAACAAAAAAGGATAGCCGATTTTTGAACTTATTTTACCTTTACTCTGATTTCTTTTTTCTTTTTCTTTTCCGGCTTTGCTCTCGGAATTACTATTCTGAGAATACCTTTCTCAAGCTTAGCTTCTGCTTTTTCCGGAATAACCTTTACTGGTAAGCTGAAATACCTTCTGAATCCTGCATAGCCTCTTTCCTGCCTGAAGTAGCCTTTTTTCTTTTCGATGATCTCCTTCTTTTTCTCAGCTTTGACATCAATGCTGTCTTCTGTGATGTTTAGCTGAACATCTTCTTTATCAACGCCTGGCAGCTCTATGTTTACAATTACTTCTTTATCTGTTACCTGGATGTCTGCTAAAGGTTCCCTAAATCCTGCTGTTACCGGCATGATCGGTTTTCTGAATTCTCTTAACAAGCGCTCCATTCTTTCCATTTCCTGTTTGAATCGTTTTTGCATTTCCTCGAAGATATCCCACATTTTTATCACCACAACAAAGAAATTTTAGTTCGGATTATAAACTTTTTTATAATTTGCCCTGCTTGAGTACTTGAGCGAGTAAATCTTTTAAAGTGGAAATCGAACCAAATAAATCTATAGCCCCGTGGTGTAGCGGCCAAGCATGCGAGGCTCTGGACCTCGCGACGGCGGTTCGAATTAACCCTTTCCGCTGCGAAAGCGTTAACGGAAAGGGAACGAAAATCCGCCCGGGGCTATTTATTTTTTTTATTGAGAAAATTTTTTAAACAGGACCAATTCTCCTAACTAAAAAATGAGACGCATAATAATCCTTCTTTTTTTGTTATCTCTTGCTGCCGTCAGCGTATATGCCCATCAGCAAGAATTAGAAGCATGCATATATTTTTTCTATGGAAGGGGATGCCCGCATTGTGCAAGGGTTGAGCCGTATCTTGAAACTCTTGAAAAAACATATCCAGGCATTGAAGTTCATAGGTTTGAAGTTTACAATAACAGAACAAACCTTCAGCTTTTGATGAAGTACTTTGATGCATACAATGTTCCTGAACATGAACGAGGTGTTCCTGTTGTTTTTCTCGTAAATAAGTATTTTGTCGGTGATAAGCCCATACTTGACCATCTGCTTAATGCAATAAAAGAAAACAATATGAGTGCTTGCCCGACGTTAGAAAAGCAGACCGAGGTGAAGAAAGCAGTTACAGGTCCTGCTTCAGCAGTTGAACAGCGCTTCGGAACAATACCGATGCTTACAGTAATTGGAGCGGCTTTAGTCGATTCGATAAATCCATGCGCTATTGCAGTACTGCTTATTTTGCTGAGCACATTGCTTGTAGCAGGTGAAAGAAAAAGAGCATTGAAAGCCGGAATTGCCTTCACCATCTCTATTTATATAGTTTATTTTCTTTTCGGACTTGGGCTTTTTTCTGCGTTACAGGTAACGGGTCTGAGCTATTGGTTTTACAAATTTATTGGTTTGCTTGCTGTTATAATAGGCGTATTAAACATAAAGGATTTCTTCAAATACGGCGCTGGAGGTTTTGTTATGGAAATTCCAAGAAGATGGCGACCTTCTTTACAACGCCTTCTTAGGGGCGTGACATCCCCGATCGGTGCTTTTTTCATGGGCTTTCTTGTTTGTTTATTCGAACTTCCATGCACCGGCGGACCGTATATTTTTGTCTTGGGATTGCTTGCTGAAAAAACAACGCGCTTAATGGCGACACCAATTTTGCTTATCTATAATCTTTTCTTCATACTGCCTTTGGTTATAATAACCCTTCTTGTGTTTTGGGGCTTAACAACGGTTGAAAAAGCAAAAGCATGGAAGGAAAGAAACATAAGAGTGCTTCATTTAATTGCTGGCTTGATTATGGTCGCGCTTGGTATTGTTGTAATGAGCGGATTGGTGTAAAGATTTCACAGGATTACGCCATAACCGATTAACCTGAATCTATTTCCAATTCTTCTACTTATTGTAACTTTGCTACCGATCTCAGCGCATACTGGTATTCTGAGTACGCACTCTATTTTGCTTCCCTGCTCCAAGATTTTTGTAACAATTCCGACGGTCGCAGCGACGTTGACATTAAGCATAAGCGGTTCGTTCATTTTGAGCGACTCAACCTTTAACTCTTCTTTTGTACCTACGACCCTTTCAAGAAGATGTACGTTTAGGGTTAATTTGTTCCAGACCGGGGGCATTCTTCCAGGCAGTCCAACTATATTTCCGGCAAGCGAATCACCCTTTGCTAAACTCGGATCAAGCAGGGTTTGTATTCCGAGATTTCCTCCAGGACCTGCTTCCTCGACTTTTTCGCCGCCCGTTCTGATTTCTACGATCTTTGTTGTGATTGGATTCCATTCTTTTTTTCCGTGGGATTCTGTTTCTATTCCTGGCCTTAGCTCAATCTCTTGTCCAACCCTCAGCTTTCCCTGCTTTATGCTTCCTCCGAGAACGCTTCCAACGAGATTTTCTGGTAGTGTTCCGGGTTTGTTCACATCAAAGCTTCTCGCGACAAGCATGATGGGATCTTTTGTCGGATCTCTTTTTGGAGTTGGAATGTTTTTTTCTATCGCTTCAACGAGGACGTCTATGTTTACTTCTTGCTGTGCTGAAACTGGAATTACAGGAGCGTTTTTGTACGGTGTGCCGGATAGAAATTGTTTAATTTCTTCGTAATTCTTAAGCGCTTCGTCTTCGCTAACTGTGTCGATTTTGTTTTGGACAACTACAATATTTTTTATTCCTATTATCTGTAGAGCCATCAGGTGTTCCCGAGTTTGTGGCTGCGGACAGGTTTCGTTTGCAGCTATGATTAATAAAGCACCATCCATAATCGTAGCTCCGCTGAGCATGGTAGCCATTAAGCTTTCGTGTCCCGGAGCATCAACGAAGCTTACTTTTCGCAAAGGCTCTGTTTCTGCACCGCATTTACATATCTTTTTCACACCGTATCTTCCGCATTTTGGACATTTATAGAAAATACAGTCGGCATATCCAAGTCTAATGGTAATTCCTCTTTTCAGTTCTTCACTATGCGTATCCGTCCAAATTCCGGATAATGCTTTAACTAAAGTAGTCTTTCCATGATCAACATGTCCTACCAAGCCGATATTAATCTCTGGTTGTACTAATCGTTTCATTTTTTTAAACCAACCTAAGAAGATTTAATAAAGTTTTTGATACGGGTCAATACAAAAATTTCTCCGTAAAATTTTTAAATGAGAAAAGAATAAAATCGCATCATGCAAAAAAGCTTTCTATCGCGGAGATAAGACTAAATAAGCTTTATCTCCGCCGATAGAAAGCAAATAATAGCGATCGCATGCAATCAGCACTCAAAAAAGCCCTGGTGGTGTAGTGGACCATCATGTGGCCCTGTCGAGGCCACGACCCGGGTTCGAAAGGGCTTATTCAAGAAAATGAAGGATAAGCCCTGGATGTCCCGGCCAGGGCGTAACGAAATGGGCCGGTAGCTCAGCCTGGTAGAGCACCGGACTTTTAATCCGGTGGTCGCGAGTTCGAAGGCATCTTTCAAAAGAAAGATGCCGAATGTCTCGCCCGGCCCATTTTTTAAAATAGAAAAAATGGGATTCGATGTAACGAAACACGTACTTGTACCGAAGCACACAAAGCTGAGCGAAAAGGAAAAGGAAGCCCTGTTTGCTAAATATAATATAACTTTCAGAGAACTTCCAAAGATTCTAAAGAATGATCCTGCGATTGCGCACTTAAATCCAAAGCCAGGCGATGTTATTAAAATCGAAAGAAAAAGCAAAACGGCTGGAAAAGCAATCTATTATAGGGGGGTAGTTGGATGAAGGACCGCCACAAGGTTTTGATTAAAAAGTTCTTTGCAGAGCAAAGTTTTATTGATTCGAATATCGAATCTTTTAATAATTTTCTTGATAAGGGGCTTCAAGAAATTATTGACGAGAACAAGGAAATCGTTCCGCCAATCATTCCGCAGGACGTTGAAGAATTCAAGATCAGGCTTGAAAAAGTCCGTGTAATGAAGCCGGAAGTTGTTGAGGCTGACGGCAGCAGAAGAGCGATCTTTCCAATGGAAGCAAGATTGAGAAAGCTAACATACGCAGCGCCGATCTATCTCGATGTGGTTAGCTATGTAAACGGCGTTCAGAGGGAAAGCTTTTCTGTTTTACTTGGAAATATGCCGATTATGTTGAAGAGCAAATACTGCCATCTTCACGGAATGCGAGAAGAAGAACTAATCGAACACGGTGAAGACCCAGACGATCCAGGCGGATATTTTATTATCAACGGTACTGAAAAGGTTATTATTTGCATAGAGGACCTCGGTGCAAACAGATTTATCATAGATAAAACTGCAGCAGGTCCAAGCCCTTATGTTGGAAAAATATTTTCTGAAAAAGGAAGCTTGAAAATTCCGCATACCATCGAACGAATGAAGGACGGAATCTTTTATCTTACCTTTGCGAGGGCAAAGAGGGTGCCGCTTATTTTAATTTTAAAAGGGCTCGGCGTTACAAAAGATGAGGATATTCTTAATTTTGTCTCGAAAGAAAAGAAATACGACGAGATTATAATTAATCTGATAAGCTTTGCAAATATAAAAAGCGCTGAGGAAGCTTTGGACAAGATCGGAAAGATGATTGGAATTACGCAGCCAAAAGAAACACGAATAGAACGAACCAGGGAAATGCTGGACAAATATTTGCTTCCGCATATCGGAAACAGGCCTGAAGACAGGATTTACAAAGCAGTAAATCTCTGCAAAATGGTCAAACGTTATATTGATGCTGTTAATAGCGGAATGATCGATGATAAAGATCATTACATGAATAAAAGGCTAAAGCTGAGTGGCGATCTGCTTGCTGATCTATTTAGGGTTAATCTCAAGATATTACTAGGAGATTTACTGTATAATTTTCAGCGGATGGTAAAGAGGGGAAAGTTTCCTTCGATTAAAAGCATTTTGAGAAACAAATTATTAACATCAAGGGTATATTCTGCAATGGCGACCGGAAGCTGGCCCGGTAACAGGCAGGGAATCTGCCAGAGAATTCAAAGGCTCAATTTTGTTGAAACACTAAGCCATTTGCAAAGGGTTGTTAGCCCGCTCAGCAGCGAGCAGGAAAACTTTGCGGCAAGGGAATTGCATGCAACGCATCTCGGAAGGCTGTGTCCTATCGAAACACCAGAAGGAACTCCGATCGGACTTAGAAAAAACCTTGCCTTATTTTGCACAATAAGCCACGATAGCGATGAGGGTGTTATATTAAATGAATTAAAAAAACTCGGTGTTAGAACCACGATTTAAAAATGCCAGCCGACGTTTATATGAACGGAAAATATGTTGGTGAAGTAGACGATCCTAAGTTCTTTGTTGATTTATTCAAAGCTGAAAGGCGTCGCGGAACTATTCCATCAAATGTTAATATCTATTACGATGAGGACCTGAATGAAGTTAGGGTTGAGGCTGAAAGAGGAAGGGCAAGAAGACCGTTGATTGTTGTAAAAGACGGCGTTCCTTTGCTGACCGAGAAGCATATTGAGCAAATCAGAAAAGGAGAGCTTGGCTGGAACGATCTCGTTCAGCAGGGAATAATAGAATTCTTAGATGCTGCTGAAGAAGAAAACGCACTCGTTGCTTTTAGCGAAGACGAGCTGACACCCGAACATACGCACTTAGAAATCACTCCTTTTGCTATGTTCGGTTTATCCACAAGCATGGTTCCTTTTGCCAATCATACGCCAACGCCGAGGGTTAATTATGGCGGAAAAAATATCAAACAAGGAATTGGGCTGTATGTAGCGAACTATTTGATCAGGATGGATATGGATGTAAATCTGTTGCACTATCCTCAAATCCCGATTGTGCAGACCTTAACTTATGACGTCTCTAACTATGCTGCACGACCAGCCGGACAAAACGTTGTGGTTGCCATAATGAGTTATGAAGGCTATAATATGGAAGATGCAATTATTGTGAATAAAGCTTCTATAGAAAGGGGTTTTGCCCGAAGCACGTATTTCAGGCCAAGTATAACAGAGGAGCTTAGATATAGCGGAGGTTTAATGGATAAAATATGTATTCCTGAAAAAGACGTTGTCGGATATAAGAGCGAGCATGATTATAGGCTGCTCGAAGAAGACGGTATAATATTTCCGGAAGCAAAGGTAAACGAAGGGGATGTTGTTATTGGTAAAACAAGTCCGCCGAGATTTTTGAGCAGCTTGGATGAGTACAGCTTGAGCACAGCGACGAGGCGTGAAAGCAGCGAGGTTATACCTCACGGTGAAAAAGGTATAGTTGATTTTGTTTTGATTACTGAAAGCGAAGAAGGAAACAAGCTGGTTCAGGTTAGGATAAGAGACGATAGACCTGCTGAAGTCGGAGATAAGTTTACTTCAAGGCACGGTCAAAAAGGCGTGATCGGATTAATAGTTCCGGAAGCTGATATGCCTTTCACAGCATCCGGTATTATTCCGGATATCATTTTCTCTCCGCATTCTGTGCCGAGCAGAATGACGATTTCTCATTTAATAGAACTTGTCGGCGGAAAAGTCGGCGCCCTTGCAGGCAGATACGTTGATGGAACGACATTCCATGCTGAAAGCGAGGCAGACTTAAGAAGGGAATTGCTTTCGCTAGGATTTAGAGAAAACGGTATGGAAGCAATGTACAATCCTATTAACGGAAAGATAATGAAAGCCCGAATCTTTGTTGGTAATATGTATTATCTGAAGTTAAAACATTTAGTTGCAAATAAGCTTCATGCAAGAGCGAGAGGTCCTATTCAGTTGCTGACAAGGCAGCCAACAGAAGGCAGAGCAAAAGAAGGCGGTTTAAGGCTCGGAGAGATGGAAAAGGATTGCTTTGTTGCTCATGGCGCATCTCTATTGTTGAAAGAAAGATTTGATTCTGACAGAACGGTTGTTCCTGTTTGTGAGAAATGTGGTTTGATTGCGATTCATGATGCTTACAGAAAGAGGCTTTATTGTCCTGTTTGCGGCGATGAAGGCGAGGTTAGTGAGATAGAAATGAGTTATGCGTTTAAATTAATTTTAGATGAATTCAAGGCTTTAGGTATCTATCCTAAAATAAAACTGAAAAACAAATTTTGAAAGGTGAAAAATGGCTGATCCGATGATCGATACCAAAATCGTGTATAAAATGATTGATAAAATAATCTTCGGAGTGCTCAGTCCGAAGATTATTAGAAAGATGGCAAGTGCAAAGATCGTTACTCCGGAGCTCTACGACAAAGAAGGTTATCCTGTTGATGGTGGTTTGATGGATTTGAGGCTTGGCGTTATTGATCCCGGACTCCGCTGTAAAACATGCGGTGGCAGGCTTAAAGAGTGCGTTGGACATTTTGGCTATATCGAACTTGCAAGACCTGTTATACACGTTAAATTTGTTAAGCTGATTTACGATCTGCTAAGGTGCACATGCAAGGATTGCGGAAGAATCCTGATTCCAGCCGATGTAATTTCAAGATATAAAGCAAGATTAAACAAAATAGAAGAAGAGGAAGGCATTGAAAGAAGGCGGGAGGAGGTAAAGGAGATTATAACCAAGTTAAAAACAATAAATAAATGTCCGTACTGCGGAGCTAAACAATTAAAGATTACATTAGAAAAACCGACTACTTTTTTAGAGAACGAAAAAAAGCTTAGTCCGATTGAGATAAGGGCTCGGCTTGAGAAAATCCCGGATGATGATCTTGCGGTTTTCGGTATAAATCCAAAGGCAATGAGACCAGAATGGGCTGTGCTTACTGTCCTTCCAATACCGCCAGTGACCATGAGGCCGAGTATTACGCTTGAGACCGGCGAAAGAAGTGAAGACGATTTAACGCATAAGCTCGGCGATATAGTCAGGATCAATCAGCGGTTGTTTGAAAATATAAATGCCGGAGCGCCGGAGATAATTGTTGAGGATTTATGGGAATTATTGCAGTATCACGTTACGACTTATTTTGATAATACTATTGCGCAGATTCCTCCTGCAAGGCACAAAAGCGGACATCCTCTGAAAACACTAACTGAAAGAATCAAAAGCAAGGAAGGAAGAATAAGGCACAATCTTGCTGGAAAGAGAACAAACTTTAGTGCGAGAACAGTGATAAGTCCTGATCCGATGCTTATGCTTGACGAGGTCGGCGTTCCTTTGGTTGTTGCAATGAAGCTAACGATACCAGAGAGGGTTACTGAGTGGAACATTGAATATTTGAAGCGTTTTGTTGAGGCGGGTCCGACAAAGTATCCTGGAGCAAATTATGTAATTAGGCCCGACGGAAAAAGGAAAAAAATTACTGATGAAACTAAAGAACAGTTACTCGAAGAACTCGCTCCCGGTTATGTTGTTGAGAGACATTTGCTGGATGGAGATATCGCTGTATTCAACAGACAACCTTCTCTGCATAGAATGAGTATGATGGCACACAAAGTTAAGGTTTTACCTTATAAAACATTTAGACTCAATCCTGCTGTTTGTCATCCTTATAATGCTGATTTCGATGGTGACGAGATGAATCTGCATATACCCCAAACAGAAGAGGCAAGGGCTGAAGCAAAGGAGCTTATCGCGATTCCGACGCAGCTGATTTCGCCGAGATACGGTTTGGCAATCATGGGATGTATTCAGGATGCAATCAGCGGCAATTACCTGTTAACAAAAGGTATGAAGTTAAAGCGGACAGAAGCGATCGAGCTTTTAGCAAGCATTGGAGTTGAAGACTTCAGCAGATTGCCGAACAGAGAGTTTGTTTCTGGAAAGGAAGTTTTTAGCTGTATATTTCCAAAAGATTTCTGTTTTGTTGGTAGTTCAAAAGGCGTTAATGAAGAAGGCGATTATGAGGTAATAATAAAAGATGGCAAGCTGATTAAAGGAGTAATGGATAAGGGATGCTTAGGTCCGGAAGCTGGCTTAATGTTAAGGGCACTTCACAAAAAATACGGTCCTGAAAAGACTGTTGAGATAATAGGATTAATGCTTCGGCTCGGAATAAAGGTTTTATTGATGCACGGATTTACTGCTGGTTTATCTGATGCTGATTTGCCCGAGGAAGCAAAACAGAAGGTAAAGGAGGTTCTCGATAAAGCTGAAGAAGAAGCAGAGAACGTGATCGGTTTATATCAGCAAGGAATGCTTGAGGTTTATCCAGGCAGGACTCTGCGAGAAACTGTTGAGCTGAAGATTCTCGAATTGTTGAACAGAGCAAGAAATAAGGTCGGTGAGTTGATAAGGGAGTATGTTTCTGGCTCATTTTTCCAGATTATGGCTGAAAGCGGCGCGAGAGGAAATTATCTAAATTTAACGCAGATAAGTGCAACGGTCGGACAGCAGGCATTAAGGGGAAAGAGGATTGAACGCGGCTATAAGCATAGAACTTTATCTTGTTTCAGAAAGCACGATCTAGGTCCTGCTGCACACGGATTTATTAGGAGAAGTTATAAGGAAGGTTTGCTGCCTCATGAATTTTTCTTTGCTGCAATAACAGGAAGGGACGGATTAATGGATACTGCACTTAGAACGCCGAAGAGCGGTTATTTGTATAGAAGATTAGCTAATGCTTTGCAGGACTTGAAAGTTGAATACGACGGAACAGTAAGGGAGGCAGGCGGCAATATAATTCAATTTACTTACGGTGAGGATGGCATTGATGTATCGAAAAGCGAAGGTGGAAAAATAAATGTTCAATCGGTGATCTCAAATGTCTGATTTAAAAGAATTTAAGGAATATACGAAAATACTTCCGCCAAGCATTATCGAAGAGCTTCAGCAAGCAAAGCTCAGTAAAACCAAACTGAAAGCCGCCCTTGAGAAATTGAAAGAGGAATATCTCGCTTCTTGCGTTGCTCCAGGCGAGTGCGTCGGCCTTGTTGCTGCTGAAAGTATTGGCGAACCCGGTACGCAGATGTCTACTTCGTATGATACAGAAGTTGTTGTTCGAATAGGTAAGCAGGTGATGGTCGTCAAGATAGGCGAATTAATAGATGAATTAATCGAACTCAAGGGAAGTTACAAAATAAGTGAAGAAAGCGAGATCGTTCCGTTACATGACATTGAGTTGTATGTTCCGAGTTTAAACAAGAATGAAAAGATCGAATGGAAAAGGGTCATAGAATGCAGCAGACATAAAGCGCCAAGAAAATTGATGAGGATAAGAACAGCGTCTGGAAGGGAAATTGTATGTACAGATAATCATTCGTTTGTGATAAGGAAAGATAACGAAATTGTTCCAATAAAAGGAAGCGAATTAAAGGT
>Ga0180302_10000866_pt1 | contig 14082 bp, 13 predicted proteins | sample GuaBasSediGuay17_FD_121794 | JGI IMG/M metagenome (GOLD analysis project Ga0180302, IMG submission 121794) | Subseafloor sediment microbial communities from Guaymas Basin, Gulf of California, Mexico - Guay17, Core 4571-4, 12-15 cm | ecosystem: Environmental > Aquatic > Marine > Hydrothermal... | reverse complement strand
GTACTACTGGTTCTCCTTATTCTTTACTCGATCTGGAAAAACTCTTTAATCACCACTTTATTACGCACATGATATTCTGATTTATAAGTTTGAGAATGATTCTCCAGATAATTATCAAATTGGTAAATATAGGGTGCAATTATTGAGCACTAATGAATTGGATGTAATTATACAGTCCTTAAATGAGATTGAGAAGGCAGTTTCTTCTGGAAATATAAATCCTCCCCCAGTTCAATATCGAAATGATGTAGATACTAGATTGGCAAATAAAATACCAAAAATCAAGATACTAGGAATTGGCGGTGCTGGAAATAATACTGTTACAAATCTCATGTTATCTAAGGTTTCACATGCAGAAATTATAGCTGTAAATACTGACGCTAAACAATTGCTTGCTTCGAAGGCTCATAAAAAGATTTTAATAGGAGAAGAAACTTGTGGAGGATTCGGAGCGGGGAGCGATCCTAGAGTGGGTGAAGCAGCAGCATTAGAGAGTAGAGAAATATTGGAAAAAACAATTAAGGGAACAGACTTACTGTTTCTCACTTGTGGGCTTGGGGGAGGAACTGGTAGTGGAGCTACACCCGTTATAGCTAAGTTAGCACAGGAAATGGGGGTTCTTACTGTCACAGTATGTACATTGCCTTTTAGTGCGGAAGGCTTTAAAAAGATGGAGATTGCTGCTCAAGCACTTAAGAAGTTAATTCCAGTATCTAATACCATAGTTATTATTCCAAATGATAAATTGTTGCAAATCGATCCGAAGGCAACTCTTCTAAAAGCTTTTGCTATGGCCGATGATATTCTTGTCAAAGCAGTAATAGGGATCGTGGATCTTGTCACTAAAACTGGGAAAGTAAATGTAGATTTTGCAGATGTGAGGAAGGTACTAAACTATGGAGGGACCGCAGTAATAGGGATAGGAGAAGCAGATGGTTCAAGTACGAATAGAGCTGAGTTAGCAATAACAAAAGCACTTACTAATCCATTAATAGATGCTAGATTCGAAACCGCCAAAGCGGCACTTGTTAACATCACAGGGGGCGAAGATATTACTTTAGAAGAAACAGCTACAATAATAGGATTGCTGGGCGGATTAATAGATAAGAAGGCAGAGATAAAGTGGGGTGCATTTATTGATGATGATTTAAGAGGAAAGCTTCGTGTCACGGTAATGATGGCTGGTATCGAGCTGCCATACTTAGATAACGAGGGGAATCTGATTTATCCTGCAATACTTCGAAGAGGAAATCAAATAAAGTTACGTGAGAAAATAAAAGAAATACTCGGTGCAAATGCAGAGTATCTAGAATAGGGGGATCAGAATCCAGGGGAGCTAACCTCATCTCTTTCGATCGGTTCCTGGCTGTATCGATCATCTCCCCAAATTATCTTTTTTAGTGCCTAGAATTTAAAAAAATTTATCCACATCTTCTGCAACGATTTTTTATTCATCTATTCCTCGTATTTTTTTGTCTTATATCGCGGCAAAAGATTTATTTATATTATATGTTAGAAGCTTCACTGACGGTCTTATTAAATTATTTTTACTCAATTTTATTAGTTGAGAATCAATTTTTATCGGGTATTTTGCAATGATTGAGAAAAAAATTGCTTACTTCGAAGAACCTGGCGAAAATAACACTGAGCTGACCCTAAGGTTAGCCAAAGAAAGAGCCGATGAATTAAACATTAAACACATCGTCATCGCCTCAACCCGGGGAAAAACAGCCCTTAAGGCTATAGAAATTTTTGACCCTCAGATATATAACTTAATTATTGTTACTCATGCAGTAGGCTTTAGAGAGCCAGGAGAAAGCGAATTTTCAGATAGTATTAGAGAAGAAATCATTAAAAAAGGAGCCAAGATCCTTACTTGCACACACGCATTAAGTAGCGTTGAAAGAGCCATAAGAAGAAAATTCAATAGTATTGGTCCTATGGAGCTTATAGCTATGGCACTTAGATTATTCGGAGAAGGAGCGAAAGTTGCGGTGGAAATTACTATAATGGCTGCTGATGCTGGACTTATTCCAATGAACCGGGATATTATCGCTATTGCAGGTACAGGTAAAGGTGCTGACAGTGCCTTCGTAATAAAACCAGCACATTCAAACAATTTCTTTGATCTCTTCGTTAAAGAAATCATCTGCAAGCCATTGAAACATTAGAATTGCAACTAAAAAGAAAAAAATGGTAATAACTTCAAAAAGCATGTATTATATCTGCTTAATATACTCAACAACCTCTGTTGGAAGTCTTGCTACTGGTACTCCAGCCTCGCCAAAAGCCTTAATTTTAGATTCTGGTCTTCCCATCTCACCTAGAATTATGGCTCCTGCATGACCTAAACTTTTTGATTCCACCTTTATATGCTTTCCAGCTATGTATGCAACAACGGGTTTAGTCACTTCCTCTTTCCTAATTAATTCTGCTGCTTTTTCTTCCTCCACACCCCCTATCTCTCCTATAATTACTATTCTTTTTGTTTGAGGATCTGATTCTAATAATTTTAGCGCCTCTGGTATAGTTAGACCCTTTATGGGATCACCTCCTATTCCTATCACAACACTTTGACCTATTCCATGATCACTTAAGATTTTAGATATTTCATAGGTTAAAGTTCCGCTTCTCGATATTACCGCTACATCTCCTGGTTTGAATATATGACCTGGCATAATTCCTAATTTTGTCTCTCCTGGCACTATTATTCCTGGACAGTTAGGTCCGATAATGTAAATTCCTTGTCTCTTTGCATAATTAACAAATTTTGCAGTAGTCCATACGGGAATTCCTTCTGTTATTACAACTATTGGATTTAGCTCGTTATATATGGCTTCCATTACCGCGTCCTCTGCGAACCTTGCTGGTACAAATATGATACTTGCATTCGCCTCGTGGTTATCTAAAGCGTCTTTTATCGAATCATAAACAGGAACTCCATGAACTTCTTGTTCTCCCTTGCCGGGAGTTACTCCAGCAACTATTTTTGTGCCGTACTCAAGCATTAATTTCGTGTGGAAAGATCCTTCTCTTCCTGTAATTCCCTGAACTATTACTTTAGTATCTTTATTCACGAGAATAGCCATTTTCATCACCCGCTTTTTGCTATTTCTACTGCTTTTTTAACTGCTTCAATCATATTAGTATAAGCTTTAATTCCTGCTTTTTCCAGCATTTCTCTTCCAATCTCCTCATTAGTTCCAGTAAGCCTAACCACCAGTGGAATATTCAAATTAAGTTCATTTAATGCCTCTAGTAAACCTTGAGCTACAAAATCGCACCTTGTTATGCCTCCAAAAATGTTCATTAGTATCACTTTCACATTCCCAAGCTTTAAGATTGTTTCAATAGCAGCCTTTACACGCTCGGGTCCGGCTCCTCCACCTATATCTAAGAAATTTGCAGGCCTTCCTCCGAATTCCCTTACTAGATCAACCGTTGCCATGGTTAGACCTGCGCCGTTGCCTATCACTCCAATGTCGCCTTCTAGAACTACAAATGATATCCCTTTTTCCTTCGCTTTATATTCAAGACTTTCTGTTCCTCCTCTTGCTTCTTTCAAATTTTTTATCCACGTTTGGCGGTATTCAGAATTATCATCAACCATTACTCTTGCATCTATTGCTATGATGTCCCCATTAGTTGTTTTTACTAATGGGTTTATCTCTGCCAGAATTAGATCTCTCTCTTTAAATACATTCCATAGTCTTACAAAAATTCGTGCAAATTTACTTGCTTCAGCTCCCTTTATTCCCAATTTATTTAGAATCTCCATTGCTAGGAAACTCGTCATTCCTAAATCTGGATCTATATATTTTTTAATAAGTGCTTCCGGTTTTGTTCTCGCGATCTCTTCGATCTCGATTCCTCCTTCTGTGGAGAAGATAATTATTGGCTTTCTTTCGTAGAAATCCATCATGTATGATAAGTAATACTCGTGAGAAATATCTACTTTTTTCTCAATCAGAACCCTACTGACCTTTTCTCCATAAAGTTCAAGTGAAAAAATCTCATTAACGTGCTTTAGTAATTCTTCATCATTCTCTGCAAACCGGATAGCTCCTGCCTTACCTCGTCTACCTCCTAAAATCTGGGGTTTTACTACCACTGGATATCCAATATTATTAGCAATCTTTAGGGCTTCTTCGGCAGAAAAAACAACTTCACCAGCTGGAATAGGAATTCCGAATTCTGAGAATAATTTTTTTCCTTCATGTTCATATAGAAACATTGTTCTTTCTCCCCAGACAATTTATTTCTCATTATTATGTATTTGTGGTAAACCATATACGAATAATACACTAATTTTAGGTTCTTTAAAACGCATTTGAATATATTTTCGTAATCTTCTTTCTATTCTACTTTCAAGAATCAAACAGTTTTTACAGTTCGTAGTGTTCGGGCATTTCCCTACAGGCAATAGAATTATTAATTTGTTATTCTTAAGAAAATGCTCATACAACTTAGCAATAGATCGATTTCTTGGCAGAACTTTTTTTAAATCACTATCATTTACTACCTCTATCGCCAATATATCATACTTATTTGGATTGAAATCTTCGCTAATAAGGGAAAATCTTATTTTCTCAATACAAATATCAGTCATTGTAGATACCGTGACTAGTGAGGATGATAATGATGATTAAATTTCATGGTTTCGTAGATTACACATTAAGCGCGACATTACCAGAGGATTTTCAATCAATAGTAACTGAAATTATTGATCACTTAAATAGTGACGTTCTTAAAAAAGGTGCCAAAGACGAAAAGGAGGCCGCAAGAATAGTATCTTATGCTATCAAAGATAATATATTGACAGTAGAAATTGAAAGTGGATTTAGAGTCCGTTTGCATCATGCTGCTCTAAGAACTAAAAACTACTTAGCTAATCTACTTGGAAAAAAATACAAAATTGGGATTCGAAATGTCATTCTGAGGAACTCTGAAATAATAATTGATGAGCCATTGAGTGTTTCTACTAGTTTACCGTTTGTAAAACGAGTTGAAATTAAAGATAATAAAACGATAGTATCGCTGGATACTTTAGTTGAAAGTGACATAAAGAGACCGATAATAGATAGACTCCTTAAACTACTTGAAACAAAAGAAGCACGAAAAAAATGGGGCGGAAAAGTCGAACACTGGAAATTGTTAAAAAGAAGTGCTGAAAAAGAACCAAAATTCACTGAGGATCCTAATGTAATTCTGGAAGAAATTGGGTGGATAAAACGATTTGCTCCAGGTCAATGGTTATATACACCTGCAATAACGCATATAATTAGAAAATTTGAACAAATGTTCATAGATATCGTACTCAAGCCTATTGGCTTTATAGAAGCTATATACCCTAAAATTGTTCCCCTCGAAGTAGGAGTAAAAACAGGCCATCTTAAGGGGACTCCCCATCAAATGATGTTTGCAAGTCAGCCAATTTCATATAATCTGGATGACTTTGATGAGTGGCTCGATATTGTCAATGTCCTTGACGAAGCTCCGCCTGAAAAATTGAGGGAATTTTTAAAGGATCCTTCATATTTTCTTTGTTTTGCACAATGTGAGCCATTTTATTGGTTCTTTAGCGGAGAGTTAATGGACAGAACTAGATTACCCATGAAATGGTTTGATCGTTCGGGACCAAGCTTTAGATGGGAATCGGGAGGATTAAGAGGATTAGAAAGACTAGTGGAGTTCCATAGAATAGAAATTACTTGGATAGGAGAAACCGAACAAGTTATTGAAATTCGAAATCAGTTGCTTGAAAGATATGAATATTTCATGGATAAGGTCTTGGACTTAGAATGGCGATGGGCATGGGTCACTCCCTTTTACTTAGTACACGCTGGAGAAATCGTAGCTGAAGATGAAGAGATTGATATAAATAGACCTGGAACCATTGATTTTGAAGCTTGGTTACCTTACAGAGGATCACGAAATGAGGATCATACATGGCTTGAAATAGGTAATATTTCTATTCACGGAACCAAATACTCTGAACCCTTCAGAATCAAACACCAATTAAAAGACAAAACCATCTGGACCGCTTGTTCAGGATTCGGAGTAGAACGTTGGTTAATAGCTTTTCTGGCACAAAAGGGATTTGACCCTGAAAATTGGCCCCCTATTGTTAGACAATATATTACTAGACCTCCAAAAAGTGTATTAACTGTAACATATCCTAAAACGAAAAAAGGAAGAAAATTACTGGAAGAAATAGAAGCAATGTTAAGTAAGTTGCCAGTTGAATAATCAGGTGATTATAAATGGCTAAGAAAACACGAGCTGATAGACCCGAATGGGAAGGAGGTATCCAATATCACATAGAATTAAAACCAGGAGATATACCTAGCTATGTACTCCTACCCGGAGATCCTGGCAGAGTAGATACAATCGCTTCCCTCTGGACAGATGTTCAAGAAATTGCTTTTCATAGACAATACAGAAGTGCAAAGGGAAAATATAAAGGCGTAGAAATTTCCGTAGTAAGTACAGGTATAGGCGGACCTGCTGTAGAAATAGCCCTAATTGAACTAATAAGGATTGGCGCACACACATTTGTGCGTGTAGGAAGTACCGGAGCTATTCAACCAGAAATTAGACCTGGTGATCTAGTTATATCCTCCGCCGCCGTGAGACTAGAGGGGGCTAGCAGAGCATATGCTCCCCTTGAATATCCAGCTGTCGCCAGCTTAGATGTCACTTTAGCTCTCATAGAAGCCGCAGATACATTGGGTTATAGATATCATGTTGGAATTACTGCAAGTACTGATTCTTTCTATGCTGGTCAGGAAAGACCATCTATCAATGCATACTTACCTAGTTGGCAACATGGATTAATTGAGGACTTAAGAAAAATGAATGTACTCAACTTTGAAATGGAAGCTGCTACTTTATTTACCTTAGCCAACATATTTAATGTTCGTGCAGGTTGCGTAAGTGCAGTTTTTGCTAACAGAATAACTAATGAATTTGAAAAAGCGGGAGAAAAAGAAGCATCCGAAGTCGCTTCAGAAGCTGTAAGAATACTATACGAATGGGATGAGGAAAGAAATAGAAAAGGAAAGAGAAAATACTGGTTTCCATTTTTCAGAGGTGAAACTTGATGAGTGATCTTAACGAAATTATTGAAAAACATGCATTAATAAATGCCGTAACTCATGAAGGAAAAGCCAATAGCAAAGCTGTATTAAAAAAATTAATTGCAGAAGTACCGGAAATAAGAGAAAGTGTCAGAGACGCAGCTAAACGGAATGAATTATTCCAACAAATTGAACAAATAGTAACAAATATAAATGAGATGTCACTAGATGAACAGCAACGTATCTTACAGGAGAAGTATGGAATAACTGTAGAATACATTATAGAAGAAAAAGCAAAGAAAACCAGAATCGGTTTACCTCCTCTACCTAATGCCGATAAAATAAAGCAAGTAGTTACGCGATTCGCTCCAGCTCCATCTGGAGCTCTCCATCTAGGGCAACTAATACGTGCTGCGTTTCTCAGCTATTTATATGCTAGAATGTACGATGGCAAGTTTATTCTGCGAATCGAGGATACTGATCCTAGGAGAATTAAGAAAATTTACTATGAATGGATTCTTGAGGATCTAAAAGCTGTTGGCATTGAATGGGACGAGTTAGTTTACGAAAGTGATCATTTTGATGCATACTATGAGTATACAAGAAAACTCTTCGAGATGCAGAAAGCATATGTTTGCACATGTACAACTGAAGAATTTAAGGAATATAAGGAGAAAAAAATGCCATGTCCGCATCGCGATACCATGGATACAATAGATTATTGGGAAAAAATGCTTCAGGGTAAATATATGGAAGGAGAAGCGGTTGTTAGATTAAAAACAGATATGACACATCCAAATCCCGCAGTAAGAGACCCCCCCTTGCTTCGAATAGTAGATTCTATACCCCATCCCAGAACTGGCTATAAGTATCGAATATACCCATTATACAATTATGCTTGTGCAATCGAAGATTATATGTCTAAGGTCACGCATGTTATAAGGGGAAAAGAGCACGAAACAAATGAAGCAATCCAGCATGAGATATATTTATCATTTGGCTGGAAACCTCCTATAACTATCCAATATGGAATGCTAAAATTACCCGAGTTAAAAATACACAAGAGGTACATTAGAACAGCTTTAAAGGAGGGTAAAATAAAGGGCTGGGACGATGTAACATTACCTACTGTAAGAGCATTACTCCGACGAGGAATCCATCCCGAGACGTTCAAAAAAATGGCATTTCATATAGGTATGACAAAAAGCGAAGCAACAATTAGTCTTGAGACACTATATGCATTCAATAGACAGATTCTTTCGCCAATTGCAAAAAGGATCTCTTTTGTAGAGGATCCCTTTGTCATGAAAATTATTGGAGTACCTCGGGAAGAAATCGAAGTTAATATGCCTTGGATACCTGGAGACAATACTGCTGGTTACAGATCCTATAAGCTTCGTGCCGAAAAATCTGACAAGAATGAAAATATTTTGATCGTATATTTGTCCTCATCTGATATAAATATATTGGAAAGTGCACGTCGAAGCAATGCTATTGTTCGACTTAAAGATCTATCCAATGTCATTATTGAGAAAATAGATACTAGAAAAAAGGAAATTCGTGCTAAATTTCATAGTTTTCCGCTGGTTCCTGGAGTTAGTAAACTACATTGGGTTCCCTATGAGGAACTAGCAATCAATGCTTGTGTGATCATGCCCGACGGTTCGGAGCGGCGTGGGTTAGTGGAATTATTAGCTCAGCAATTACCTGTAGGTGAATACGTACAGTTAGAAAGATTTGGCTTTGGAAGAGTAGACGACAATCAGGGGGAACTAATAACTTTTACATACGCTCATCCTTAGAGGGATCTCCCTTGTATAAATATGTAGTAAAAATCAAGCCAAATACAGATAGTAAGGTAATTAAAAGAATTAGAAGAAATATCATTAGAGCATTTGCAAGGGCCTTACTATGCCTAGGTTGTGGACTCTGCGAGCTGGCTTGTCCTACTGGAGCTATAAGAATCGAAAAGAGAGAAAGTAAAAAATTTGAGGTGATCATAGATAGTGAAAAATGTACTGGCTGTTTGATATGTAATGATCTTTGTCCCGTTGGGGTCTTCTATGAAATAGCTATTAAAGACTGAACTCTCGTTACAAACCACTTAGAGCGACTTTCGATAGTTCCTTTATTTCTTCTACTATTTCACTCAAAATAGTATAAATAAACCCTACTTTTACTCCTCTTTTGCCGTATAAAAGCAATACTACTCCCGCTTCCTCCATGGGATGGAGAATCGCCGCACCTTTGTCTCCTTCGATCAAAACCCTTTTAAGATCCCCTAAATTCAGTCTGTCTTTTGAAATTAACCTTTGTATTTGATCGAAACTATGTAAAATTGTTCCCCCCAACGCTTCTTCTTCCTCCCCACTCGGTCCAACATCCACACCGAATGCCTCTGATTTTGGTATAAAAATTAGTGGTAGTCCCTCTTCCATATCTACTAACATAGCACCTAATAAGTTATCATCACTTTCTACAATTAGGCGTAATATATCTTCTAGTTTTTTTCGAGCCTCAGCGACACTATTCATTGATGACAAAATGATCACCTATCTAAATATCTAAAATTAATCTTACAAATTTTTCCCCGTTTTTTTCGCCTATCTCCATCCAGTGATAAGAAACTGCTTTAACTTCTAATCCAGAAGTATGCTTTTCAAAATCGAAGGGTTCACCATATGCTACACCCTTCAGAATCCATTTATCATTTTCTTTTCTTATTTCTACCTTAAAATCGGAAAAAATGATGCCTTCCGCATCAAAATAGAAAAGAAGCTCTTCTAACCACTTCTTTAATAAACCTTTTAAATCTTCATCCTCTACCTCTATTTTTCTGAATTCTTTTTTCTCAACTTTTGTAATATCTGTCATGACATTGAACATCGCCTTAGCAGCATTAGCAAATGCTTCATTAAAATCACGCCCGTATGCTATGAATGCTACGTCTGCCGTGTGTTCTTCTAAGTATTCAAATTCCTTCCGTTTTTCTCCTTCATTCATAAAAAGCATCACCTATTTTAATCTAATCCTTTTCTGGCTCTTATTTCTCTTAAGATGTATTCTTTTGCTTTACCAGTTGCTATAAGATAGTTATAGAATCTTAGTTGTATAAAAGCACTCCCATGTGCTAATGATCTCAAAGCACTAGATAAGCCTAAGGAACTCCGCACTGGTATTAAACCTTTAACTTTTATTAATCCACCTGTACTTGCTTCCATACTATTTACCTTTCCTCCCCTTCTATTAATTTCCGAAATCAAGGTTCCAACATAATCAGGTTTAGTCGTAAATTCAAATTCGTAGTATGGTTCGCAAATTTCTGTTTTCGCATTCGACATTACGTTTGATAATCCAGTTAAAATATCATTTAAGTTTATAGACTCATCTTCTGTTGCTATTTTCTCAATTAGTATTTTAGCTCCAATTATAGGTTCTCCAATTAACGGTCCATTTTTGAGCGCGCTGAGAACTATTAATTCAATTGCATCTTTTTCATCCCTAGAAAAACCTTTTATCACGAGAATATTTCCATCTTTTGCGTACAAAGCTTTGCCTGCTAATATCTCCCTCAATTCCCTTTCATCACTTACCGGCTCTACATTTATTTTTATACCTTTTTCCTCGATTTCCGCGCCAACAACAAGTATTTCCCTATAGGCAATCATCGGTTCGGAATAGTATATAGCTAATCTTTTCTCAAGCTCTTTAATAACTATTTCTAAGTGCAACTCGCCTATTCCACCTAATAAAATCTCTCCGGTTTCTTTGTTTATTTCAATGGAGATATTAGGATCTTCGATCTTTATAATTTCAAGCTCACGCATCAATTTCTCAAAATCTTCGGCTCTTTTAGGCTCAATTGCGATAAATACAACTGGAACCGCAATATAACTTGGTAATTTAAAGTGACCATGTACATATTCTGTGGCATATGTGTGACCAGGTCTAGCATCAATAAATGCTCCGAAAATATTTCCCGCAGGGATTTCTCTCACGACCTTACTTGTACTTCCAAATAAAATATGTAATGCGTCAATTCTCCTAATTTTACCATCATTGAGACACAGATATTCCCTTCTAGTAAGCTTCCCAGAAAAAACTCGTCCTACACTAAAAATTCTACCAGCTTCTAGTAACGTCTTACTTATATAAAATACTGTTGTGACATCACTTAGGCAGTTTTTCAAAAATTTTGGTACTTGTTCTTTATTTACCCAGAGGAAATCTAAGCGTCTAGCTTGAGCTTCTTGGGGATTAGGAATCTTATTAAATATTATTTTTGCAAATACCCTGCCAAGTGGAAACATTTTTGCAAGATTTTTTGGATTCTTCTTGAATAACTCCATAATATCATTAAACTTGATGCCCTTGTTAAGAACCTCCGGTATTGTAAAGCCCCAGCACCCCAATGCACATCCAAATATTACAGTTTCGTCCATAGGATTTACTTTCCATTCTCTTTTCTGATAGTCTACACCAAAAGTATCTATAAGTTCGTTAAAATTAACTATTATCTCCTCCAACCTATTTTGGATCTGATAAGGACTCATCGAAAGCTCGCTGATTAACCTATCTATCTTATTTATGTAGAGTATCGGTCGGACATGCTCTTCTAAAGCTAATCGTAAATAAGCTTCTGTCTGGGCCATGATTCCCTCCACAGCGTCCACAACTATAATAACCCCATCCATCAGCCTTAATGCTCTTGATACCTTACCAGAAAAATCCACATGTCCAGGAGTATCAACCAAATTCAAAATATACTTAACATCATTTTCTAACTCAACAAGAAGAGTAATTGCTGCTGTCTTGATCGTTATACCTCTTCTCTGTTCCATGTCTAAAAAATCTAGATAACGCACCTGCCCCGCTAAATCCGGAGCCACTATACCACAGTAAGCCAATAAGCAATCTGAAGCCGATGTCTTTCCATGATCAATGTGTCCTGCTAATCCTGCATTTCTAACAAATTTGGGATTACTCATGAGTTTAAGGTACTCTTCTAATTTGTATTTCATTTTTAGTCCCTTTGCACTCCTTAGAATTAATGTAACTAAAAAAGTTGAGAACGAATAAAATTTACTCCTCTAGAAAAAGCATGAAAAGAGTAATAAGTAGATAAAAAAAGTTGAAATTTTAACTAGCTCTTCGTTCTAGTCGTTCCCTTATTCCTAGTTTAAGATACTCATCCAGTTTCATCACAAGCCAATAAATAAAAGCACCAACTAGCACTATTATTATCCCCGCTAGGAAATACCGCATTCCAGCTACTTGCCAAGCTTCTACAACTATCTCCCCTGAAATTCCCGCAGACACATATCCCCAACCTGGCCACGACACTCCTATTACGGTTTCTCCAAACAAAATAACTTGAAGAACCGCTATTAATGCAAAAATGATTCCTCCAATAACTGAAAATATAAGGATATCTCTGCTTCTAAGTTTATACACATGTGCAGCTACAATTCCCGCTATTATTCCAAATATATCCAGTATTGGGATAAAGACCTTCGCTACTAATGGCGCTCTCACTCTAACGCCTGTTAACCACCATATAATATTGAAGAAAAGTCTTTCATTATCTCCATAACTGATGTAAGACTGCCCCGTCCCATATATTAGTGCATCACTGAATATTTTTGACCCCCCGCAAATAACTACCTTACCGCCTTCAGTTTCAATCGCCACCAACCACGGAATCTCGCCACTAGCGTGAATATTTCCTTGTGTATCTTCTGCATATGATGTTGATGGGGAAGTCGCTACTATAATATCTGGATCAGAAACTACAAGGGAAGGGCTGTTTACTGCTACTTTAGTGATTCCCACACTTATGATATGGGGTTTAAATTGTTTCGACGTAACTAATACTTGCCAACTTCTTCCTAAATTATTTACATTATCCTTTATTTCATCTCCGTTATCATTTGTTCCCCAGAAACTTACTTTATTTGAAATTCCTATGTAATCAAGTAGGTTATTCAAATAGTCTGGCTTTCCATAGTGTCTGTCATCGTACTGGATATCACCCATAATGATTAGATTTCCACCCGAATCGAGATATTGCTTTATCAATGCTAGCTCATTCTCTTGAAAATCTGTACCAGGATTCGGTATAACTAAAACATCATATTGTGAAAGGTTCTCTAATGGGGGTAACGATGCACTTGCATTGTACTTAGATACTTCAACACCTATCTTCTTTAAATCGCCAATTACCGTTTTGTACAGAGCTGTCGTGTAATATTGTCCCGCGGACTCACGGAAAATTATCTTTACTTCATTAGTTTCACTATGAACAGGAGAAACGATAAACACTACTAACACTGATAGTAAGAATAAATATGCAAGAGAGAGTCTCTTATACATACAATCACCAAAGGTAAGAACTAAAAAAATAGAAGAAAAAACAAATAAAAAAGATATGAAAAATGAAGAACTATGCAGCAGCTTTTTTCTTTACCACAAAGAAGTACCCAATAACCACGATTATGATGATTATCGCCGCTATACCTCCATACAAAAGCCATGGAACTGGAGCTTCAGCTGTTATATTCACTAAAGCAGATCCCTGATTTCCAGCATAATCATAAGCTACTATGGAGATTGTGTGTGCTCCAGGAGTTACTCTTAAAGATATCTCATTCGCTGTTGCAGGAAGTGTAGCTACTAAGCTGCCATCTAAATATACCTCAATTTTCTCTATACCTATGTTGTCAGTAACATTAAATCTCACAGTAATATTACCTGCTGTGACCTTTGCTCCCTCCGTAGGAGATAATATTGTAACAGATGGATTCGTGATATCTACAGTAAAACTAACAGTATCTTCAGAAGATAAGTAAACTCTATCGTATACTACAACTTTAACCTGATGTTCTCCTTCAGATAAACCAGTTATCGTATAGCTTGTTTCTGCGCCAAGAACCGCCTCTAATTCCCCATCTACATAAATCATAGTTATGGTTATACCGCTGTCATCAGATGCACTCCAGGAAAT
>Ga0180302_10000865_pt1 | contig 14085 bp, 16 predicted proteins | sample GuaBasSediGuay17_FD_121794 | JGI IMG/M metagenome (GOLD analysis project Ga0180302, IMG submission 121794) | Subseafloor sediment microbial communities from Guaymas Basin, Gulf of California, Mexico - Guay17, Core 4571-4, 12-15 cm | ecosystem: Environmental > Aquatic > Marine > Hydrothermal... | reverse complement strand
ATATATGCAACTACAGAAAAGGTTTGGTCAGCTATACTAGATATGAGAGATTTCAATAAAATAATAACTATTGAAGAGTTTTGTCAGAAAATTGGTGCAAAGCTATTGACGTGTAAAGATCTCGCGTGGCAGCCGGTATTAGGATACACTGTTGTTGACGGAATAAAGGCCTTAGTAGAGGTTCCTGCTCAAGAATATACTCGGTTCTATGTTTCTACAACGCAGAGAGCGATAATATTTACGAGGGTGACTAGAGGTAGATCACCTATTGTTGCGTTTAAAGCTATGCAAGTAAGCATGGGCGGGCTCAAGGCAGCACTTCTAGTTCTTCACGGTAGCGAATTAACAGAAGATAAGGTAGATAAATTTGCGCTAAAAGTAGCGGAGATAGAAAGAATACCGGTTGCTTTAGCGAAACCAGAGCCTATTGAAGTATTAATAGAGAAATTAAGAAAAATAGCTACATAATAAATTAATATTCCCGTTTCATAATATAGTCGATTAGTTCAGTAAAGAACCTCTTAGAGTACTCGTTGATGTTGCACAGAGATAAGCAGTGGAGAGCCTTATTGGAAAATTTTGTCATATATTCTTCAGCCTTATTCTTCACATTGTATTTAATTAAAATTTCTCGTGCCCATTCAATATCTTTTAGTGAAATATCCTCTTTTCCTAATAACGATAGCAGCCTATTTCTTTCATTTGAAGGAAGCGATTCGGAAGCTAGCACAGTAAGTATAGTCGCTTTACCTTCTCTTAAATCACTTCCAATGGGTTTACCTAACTTCTCTTCAGTGCCGTAGAGTCCTAAAATATCATCCTTTATTTGAAATGCTTTAGCTACATTGTCAGCATATAGAAGCATACTGTGTATATTTTCTTTACTAGATTCTGCTAATATTAAACCTATTTCAATGGATGCTTTAAATAATGATGCTGTCTTTAGTTCTATTAACTTGAAATAGTCTTTTAGCGTGGCAGTTCTGCGGATTGAGAAGTATATGTCTAGAATTTCTCCGCAGACTATTTCGCTGTAAGCACGAGTATAGGCGTTCAAAGCTCTTAAAATTAATTCGCGTTTAAATGGGGCGTTAGCAAGTACTTTGAAACCTATATTAAATAGCTCGTCTCCTCCAAGAATAGCATATGATATTCCTATATGAGGAGCCTGAGGTTGGTCAGAGTATCTGTTTTCAAATATGACGTGAAAAGAAGGTTTTCCTCTACGTAGTCTATCTCTGTCTATAATATCATCGTGAATAAGCGTAGAGTTATGAAGAAGCTCTACACATGTAGCTACTTTAGCTAATTTATCTTCATCTTCTTCTGTCAGGTTTTTAACTGATCGATAAGCCATTATAAGAGCTATAGGTCTGAGTCTTTTGCCCCCTCTTAGAGTGAATTCTTCCAGTGAGGAATAAAAGTACTTTAGTTCTTCAAATGGTCCTTTGTAAGCTTCCTCATAGAATACTTCCTTAAGCTTTCTTTCGATCAACGGCTTGTATTTTTCTATAACTTCTTTAAGCACCATGTTTTAGCACCGGCCTGAATTTAATACCATATTCTATAATCCCTACAGGAGATTGTTCAGAATACTTTCTGAAAACTGCTTCAACATCTAAGCCTACTTTTACTTCATTTTCATCTATGTCTGTCAACTGAGCTAATACTCTAGCTCCATTTTCTAGCTCAACTATAGCTATCACGTAGGGTGAGTACTTTTCAAAGCCTTTTGGAGGAACGTTAATAATGGTGTATGATAGGATTTTACCCTTTCTGGGAAGGAGAATTTCTTCTACTTCCCTAGAGCTGCAATAGGGACATACTTTTCTCGGAGGATAGAAGCTTCTATTACAGGTCTTGCATTTTCCTCCAATAAGGCGGTATTTAATTTTTCTTTCTCTCCAATATCTCGGGACACTCATATTCTCACCCTCTTTTCAGTATGTTTACAACAACCGTCCCGCCCACACCTCCCGTGGACTGAAGGAGAGCTAATGTAGGATTATCTACTTGATTCTTTCCAGCTTCGCCTTTAAGCTGAAGAATAGCGTCTACTGCTTGATAAATGCCTGTAGCGCCTACAGGGTGTCCTCTAGCTTTTAATCCCCCCATAGTATTTGTTGGAAGTTTACCTGAGAGAGATACATCCATATTCTCTATCATTTTCCAGCCTTCACCTTTTTTCGCGAAGCCTAAGTCCTCTAAAGCTATTGGAGCGAGAATGCTGAATGCATCGTGGACTTCTAAAACATCTACGTCGCTTGGCTTTACTTTAGCCATCTTGTATGCTTTCTGAGCAGCCTTAACTGAAGCAAATAAGGTAAGTAAATCAAGTCTTTCGTGAAGACTCATAATGTCAGTAGCTGCTGCGGAGCCAGCAATCTCTATATACGTGTCTTTTGGGCTTTCTTTTGCTACTTCAGGTGAAGAAATAACGAGTGCGGCTGCGCCATCGCCTATAGGTGCGCATTCAAGCAAGCGAATAGGGTCTGCTATTATAGGGGACGATAAAACGTCTTCTACGCTTATTTTACGCTTAAGCTGAGCATGCGGAGCATTGAGAGCATTTTCGTGAGCGATAACGGGGAATTTAGCTATAGACTTCTGGCCAACATTGAATTTCGTTAGATATAGTCTATAGAGAAGAGCATTTAGCCCTACAAATGTAGCGCCAGTAGAAACAACGTATTCACGGTCTTCTGCCATAGCGAGAGCAAATGTTACCTCGCTTGTCAGCTTATCTGTCATTTTTTCTACACCTACAATCAGCACTGTGTCATAGTATCCGGAGGAAACTGCTAGGAAAGCTTGATGAATAGCCATTCCTCCTGAAGCACAAGCAGCCTCTACTTTACATGCAGGAGTACCCTTTAAACCGAGATATGTTGCTATAAGAGAGCCCAAGTGTTCCTGGTCTTGAAGAGCACCGCTCATCATATTACTCACATAAATAGCGTCAACTCGATTTACTCCAGCGTTGTCTAGCGCCATTAAAGCTGCTTCGACAGCTAGATCTCTAAGAGACTTCTCCCAGTGTTCTCCTATGCGTGTATAACCAACACCAATAATAACAGGTTTTTCCATAATTACCCCCATTTTTACATATTTATTTTTCCTCTGAAATATATGTATATAGAATAGTCGATATATTTTCTTCTATTAATGTAATCCAATACAAGAGGAGCTAAGTTACGCTTTTCCTCAATGGTGTCTTGGACAATTATACTGAATGCGTCGCTGCCTGCGCCAGAGCCGTATGAGACTAAGAGAATACGGTCTTCTGGTGTAGCTTTATCGAGAACGGCGGCCAGACCCATGAGAGAAGACGCAGCGTAAGTGTTTCCTACAACGTTTACAACAATTCCTGGCGCTATTTGTTCTTTCTTAAAACCAAGCTTGAGGCCCACTAACAGAGGAAATTTTAGATTCGGTTGGTGAAAAACAGCGTACTTAAAGTCGGATGGCTTTAGTCCTAGCTCATTCATGAGCATTTTTGCTGCTGAAATAATGTGGTGGAAGTATGCTGGAGCACCTGTAAATCTGTGTGCGTGTTGAGGATACATTTCACCGGGGCGTCTCCAGAAATCAGGTGTATCTGTGGCATATGACACAGAGCCCTCAATGTAAGCTAAAGTGCTACTAGACTTAAGAGAGAAAATATATGCAGCTGCACCGCAGCCAGCAGTATATTCTAGCTCGTCTCTCGGACGGCCTTGAGCAGTGTCTACGCCAATGGCTAATGCGTATTGCACCATACCGCTTGCTACAAGAGCTATACATGATTCCATAGCCTCTGTACCTGCCTTACAGGCAAATTCTAAGTCAGCGGCTGCTACTTTTGGAGATGTGCCTATAGCTTCAGCCACGATAGTAGCAGTTGGTTTAACTGCATACGGTTTACTCTCAGTACCTAGGCGAATAGCTCCTATACTACTTGGGTCTATTTGAGCTCTTTTGAGGGCATTTAAAGCCGCTTCTACAGCCATGGTAGCAGAATCCTCATCTAAGCCTACTACACTTTTTTCTTGTATAGGCAGCTTTCCGCCCCTTTTCCATATTTTAGCTATTTCTTCAGCCTTAATGCGATACATTGGTATATATACACCATAGCCCGCTATGCCTACTTCACGTAGAGGTTTCATGTTCTCACTTCGTTAATTGTTGAAACATATTACGACAATAGACTAAATAAACTTTTCTCTGTGATTAAAGTTTTAACCCAAATGACTCTATGAATCTCACTATTCTTTGATATTCTTTGAGAAATTCTTCACCTTTTTCTGTTACACGGTAGTATGTTCCTTTTTCATCAAACTCCTTTTTAACAAGTCCTGCTTTCTCTAGGTCTGATAAATATCTAGTTAACCTATCATAAGATAAATTTGCATAAAGTAAAATTCTAGTAATACGGCATTTTCTTTCTTTCTTAATTGCTTCAATTATTGATGCATATATTTCAAGTTTTGAACGTCTACTTTTCTTCATTTCTCTCTACCCATTTTATATAGTTGTATTGATATTATTGTAAAAGCAGCTAATTGAATGAGTCTCGAAAGCAAATAAAATGAAAAGTTTCTGAAACAAAGGAACATTAATCCGAGGAAATGATGTAGGAAGAGAAGTATAAATCCCGCAAAAATAAGTGATGAAGGTTTGCTACCTGTTATCATTCTAAAAATTATATAAAGTAAAATAGTGCACGAAATTATTTCTGAAAGAGGGTTAATTAAGAAAAATATTATAGCTTGCACAGCTTTCTCCATTTCTTCCGAGGAATAGCTTATAGCAATGAGAAGATACGATAATGATATTCCAACGGTATATATTAAACCAAGATTCTTGAATATAATGAGTTCTATCCTCCGTGGAGCAAGAAATGCAAGAAGTGAGACAGTACCTCTAATAGTGAAAATAGTTCCCAGTAGCAAAAAGCCTGCGTAGAAGAACATTATGCTTTTTATTGCAGTTAGCTTATAGATTCTATAAGCATAATAAGCTATACAGATAGCTATAATCGCTGAGAATATATCTACTATAGTGGCTATTACCGGTAGAGGTAGCATCACTAATTCAACTATCAAATGAATAATAAGTTTGCTATTTTACTTTTCTCTCATTTATTTGCTTATACCTTTAAAAGCGGAACTTTAGCGAGAGGTAAGCAGTATCTTTTGGAAAGCGGCAATTAATTTAAGTAAATTCTTGGAAATTATTAGTGAATAGGCATGGCGGTAAGAAAAGCTATTATACTTGCTGCGGGGCTGGGCACAAGGTTACTTCCTATAACTAAAGAGCTACCCAAAGAAATGCTTCCATTGTATGTAAGAGAAGGAGATATAGTTTTACTAAAACCTGTACTTCAGGTAATATTTGAGCAATTATATGATGCTGGTATAAGAGAGTTCTGTTTTATAGTAGGCAGAGGCAAAAGAGCTGTTGAAGATCATTTCACGCCAGATTGGGATTTTCTGGAATTTCTCGAGTCTAAGGGGAAGAAAAGTCTGGCTAAAATGTTGCAAAACTTCTACGAGAAAATAGAGGATTCTACAATAGTTTGGATAAATCAACCTAAACCTCGTGGAACAGGTGAGGCTCTCTTAAGAGCACGTAAGTTTGCAGAAGACGAGCCCTTTGTGGTCTGTGCAGGTGATAACATATTACTCACGAACCGACCATATATGAGGGAACTTATAGATTTCTTTAGCTCTCATGAGGTATCTTGTGCACTAATTGTCAAAAGAGTTCAAGAGCCTAGGTTATATGGAGTAATTAAAGGAGAGGAAGTAGCTAAAGGAATTTATGTGGTAAGAGACATTGTAGAGAAGCCTGAAGTCCCTCCTTCAAATCTTGCAAACACGTCGATATATGTGTTTTCACCAATAGTTTTTAAAGCTCTTCAGCTCATAAAGCCTAGTCCTAGAGGTGAACTTGAACTAACTAGCGCAATTGAGCTTCTTTTAAGCTGGAATCTCCAGGTATATGCGCTGGAAGTAAATGATGCTATATGGATAGATGTTGGGAATCCTTCAAAATATTTAGAAGCACTTCTTATGTCTCATCATTACGCTATGAGTAAAATTAGCGACTTAAAAGAGTACATGGAGTATCTTTTAAATCTCCTTTCAGGACAGCCTTAAGCCTACCTTTTACGGTAATATTTACAAACACTACTTTTACTCCTAAGGAAGCAGCGTAAATAGCCTCTCTCACTTTAAAAATTATTCCGCCAGTAACATCAACTCCTCTTTTTAGGTGATAGTCATTAAACTTCATTAGCTCGTCTATTTTTGAAATAGAAATCTTTCTAACTAATTTATTATTAACTAATATTCCATCAACATCCATTCCATAAACTAAGTATTCAGCCTTAAGCGCTACTGCCAGTACTCGTGCAAGAGTATCTCCAGACACTATTGAGAAGTTATAGCTGTAGTCTAATACTACGTCACCATGTAGCAATGGAACATAGCCGTTCGCCAATAAATGCAGTACTGGATACAGATCTATGTAGACTAATTTTCCTCTTGAAGTTCTAAGAATAGTAGAAGGATGTAAAGGAAATGCAGGAATTTTCTTAAGTCTTAAATAGCGTAAAACTATATTGTTAAGTCTTTCTACATATTCTTTTGTTTCAGATATTTCAATTAAAGACTTTCTATTGATCAAATTTATCCATTTTGCTGCCTGAGGATGTCCGAAAGATCCCGCGCCGTGAATGAGCACTAGGTTTATATTGTTTGAGGTGAGGGCGGAAGAAATTTCCTCAGCTATATTTTCTAAGACATTAGTTCTCAGAATAGGCCTTTCTCCTTTAACAGTTATCGCGGAGCCTCCAAGTTTTACTACAATAGTTTTTTTAGCTAGTAAATTCTTCCTGAGAGAACCCAAGGCGAAACCCCTGTTTTATATTCTATTTCAACTTTTCTCTCTTTTATTTCGATTTTACCGACATTTAATGGAGAGATTTTCTTAGTCTTTAGAAATGTTGTACAGTAGTTTCCGCTAACAAAATCTCTATCGCAGAGTATAGCATAGAGGAACGGTATGTTTGTTTTAATACCTTTAACTACATACTCTTCAAGAGCTAGCTTAAGGCGGTTAATTGCTTCAATTCTATTTTCTCCCCAAGCTATAACCTTAGCTATAAGAGGGTCATAGTAAGGAGGAACTTCATACCCAGGATATATGTAGTCATCTACACGTATCCAAGGACCTTTAGGAGGGAAGTACTCTTCTACAAGGCCGGGTGATGGTGTGAAGTTGTTTTCAGGGTCTTCTGCATAAACTCTCACTTCAATAGCACAGCCTTTGGTGCGAATATCTTCTTGGTCGTAGTCAAGAGGTTTATCTGAGGCTATTTTGACTTGCTCTTTTACTATGTCTATGGCTGTGATCATCTCAGTTACAGGATGTTCTACCTGTATTCTGGAGTTTAGTTCCATAAAGAAAAACTGTTGGGTTTCAGGAACATATAGGAACTCTACTGTTCCTGCGCTAATATAATTTATTAGCTTGGCAATTCTGACGGCAGTTTCACATATTTTTGTTCTTAGATCGCTATCTAGTGCAGGTGAAGGAGACTCTTCTAAAACCTTTTGGAATCTTCGTTGAATACTGCATTCTCTTTCAAATAAGTGTATAACTTTGCCAAACTTATCTGCTAGTATTTGAACTTCTATGTGTCTTGCTGATGGAAAGTATCTCTCTAAGTATAATTCACTGCAACCAAAAGCTGAAGACGCTAGTTTAGAGGCTATCTTAAAGTTTTCTTTAAGCTCTTTTTCACTGCTGCAAATAAACATTCCTGTACCTCCTCCGCCATATCTAGGCTTAATTATCACTGGATATCCTATCTTTTCAGCAATTTCTATTCCCTCCTCTACGTTAGCTATAGGTTTAAGTGTTCCAGGAATTATGGGTATCGAGTGTTCTTTGAGATATGCTCTTGCACCCACTTTATCGCCTGAGAATAAATGAACTCTCGAAGGAGGACCTATGAAAATAATCCCTTCTTCTTCTAGGCGTTTAACAAAAGTAGGGTTCTGCGATAAAAAACCATATCCCGGGTGAACGGCATCTACTTCGGCCTTTTTAGCTATCTTAATTATAGACTCGATATTTAGGTAACTTTGTAGAGGGTCAGGAGGACCTACACAATAAGCTTCATCAGCGAGCATTACATGCAAAGAGCTTTTATCTGGACTAGAGTATATCGCTACAGTTCGAATACCCATGGTCTTAAGAGTTCTGATAATACGTACAGTTATCTCGCCCCTATTAGCAATGAGCACTTTCCGTATCTCCACTTTATTCACCTATTTCAGCTACTGCGGAGCCGCTTTTAATAAAGTCTCCTTCTTTAACAAGTACCTTTTTTATTATGCCATCCTTATGAGAATAAATTTCGACTTTAGTCTTCATAGATTCAAGTACAGCAATAACATCTCCTTTTTTAACAGCAGTTCCTTCTTTTACTTTAACTAGAATAACTCTACCAGAAATAGGCGAAATTACACGTCCTTTAAGTGAGATTCCGGAAGGTCTTTGCTTGAAAAATTCTCTAAATTTATTTGAAATACTCTTCGGTTTAATAAAAGATTTAGAGCTAGATGTGACTCCAGTAAGAGAATATTCTATCTCAACATCTATAACTCTATCCCCGAGAAAAACCTTGAACCTTTTTCTCATTAAATCACCTTAAACTGAGGCTCAAGGATATTCTTGGATTTTTAGCTCGTATATTTTACTCTCTGTTTTAACTCTCACTATAGTAGAATTCTCTTGAGGAATAAGCTCTATAAAACCTTTAAAAACCTTATTTTTATTGAAAGAAGAGTCTTCGGACAATATCCTGAGCACAGCATTTACTTTTAGTATGCTGGGGGCCTTAACATTACCTGAAATATTTAGCTTTTCAGGCATTACCATCTTAAGAGCCATAATGACACCTTTTGTCAGTAGTCGAATTGTTGTTAAGCTACTGTCGAAAGGATATTTAAGCTTTATTTCATGCATGTGTAATATGCTTCAAAAATAATAGTAAATAAAATAATTATATATAGTAAGATATATATGAAAAGAAATGCATATAAGAGCATTACTAGGAATATTATATTAATATAGATAATTTCTATAAATAATTTAAATGTATATTTTATATAAGAATTTACATATGACCTAATACTTGATATATTATATTTCATCATAAATTTCAATAATCATATAAAAGGATTCACTTAAAATTATCAAAAAGGTCAGCTCGTCGTGAGGTCTTCACCTGTCTAGACTGGAGCGGCTTCCATCATCCCTTTTTACCAACGAGTAGATGTAAATAAGTCTTTCCTTAAATGTTACTTTTTCTTCTTTTCTCTTATACCTAATCTTTTCTCGAAGTATTCATCTATTTTTTTCTTAATATTTTCCGGTATTTCTCTCTTAAATGGTATTTCTTCAGCGTTAATCATTCTTTTGATAAATTCCTCCGCTAGTATGCCTGGCACTAAAAATCCCTCAGGTCCTATATAGCGCAGGTCGTCGTCAACTGTATGCGTATATATGCCTCTTCCAGTTGATCGAAAAATATTTAGTGCAGGGACTCCTTTGTCCGCAAAAGAAGTTCCGTCAGAGCTCATTATATCGTGCGCGACGTTTACTCTTATGCCTAGCTCCTTAGAGAGAGATTCAACATAACTTTTCATATCTTCGGGTCCAGTAACTATGGCTGAAGTTTTGCCGATGCTAGCTCCATGGACATCAAAGTTCACTACCAACTTCACTTTTTCTAGTTCTTCTTTATGCTGCTCAGTATAAGCTAGTGAACCCCTTAGGCCGAGTTCTTCGGCCGCGAAAAACGCTATTCTAATGGTTCTTTTAGTATCTATATCTGATAGTATTTTGGCAAGTTCTAGCAGTATAGCTGTTCCGCCAGCATTATCTAAAGCACCTACTACGCCATAAACGCTGTCGTAGTGTGCACAAAGTAGGATTATTTCGTCGGGATACTTTTTACCTATTTTCTCTGCTATAATATTATATGATGTAGTTTCAAATTCTTTCTGAAGTAGAGTAATTATAGCTCTCTTAGCCCCCGATCTCACTAATCTAAAGCAAGCATCGTACGTAATTTTTATCATAGGGCATGTTCCATGTTTTTTCCATTCATAGGGTATTTCTACATGCGACGGTTTGCGTGCAGGAGATTCTTCTGAAGAAATAATAGCTGCAGGCTTAAGTTTCATAAGGTCTTTATATAGCTCTAAGTTAACTGAAGTAGCGAGAAGGAGAATATAGCCTTCGCCTCGAGGCCAAAACCTTTTACTTCCATCTTCAATATACTTTAAATCAGCTTCAACTCCATTTTCGGGAGTACATCCAGTGAAGCCTACTCCTGCACATTCTACTTTTTCTTTAAAAGGCGCGATTACTTCAAGTTCAGCTTTTTCAATCCTGTAAGTATATACTTTAAAGGGCTCTTCCTTTACTTCGTAACCATATTTCTTAAGAGTGTTAACGATATATTCTTTAGCTCTTTTTTCTCCATCAGTTCCAGTAAATCTAGGATAAGCTAGGTTCTTTACATGCTCATATGCTCTGTAAGGATTAAAGGACACTATACTTAAGCAAAATCGGGCATATAAATTCTTCGAAAATAAATTTCGGAAAATTCTTAAAGACGAAATTTTTCAATATTTCAGTGATTTTAGCTAGTCTCCTAGCTTACTATATTGACAGGAACTATAAATGCGTTATCGAGGAAGCTGCTAAAAGGCTATCTAGCTTAAGCCCGCTAGAACTTTTGATATTAACAATTCTATCACATAAAACAACAAGTGTAAACACTATTAAGGCATTCAATAACTTAAAGCAAATCATAGAAATAGATGTTGAAACAATAGTTAAAACACCTTCAGAAATAATAGAAGAAGCTATAAAAATTTCAGGCTTATATAAAGTAAAAACCAATAGAATTAAAAAAGCATGTGAATATATTCTTAAAAACTTTGGTGGATCATTGGATTTCATTAAAAATGTGCCGACAAATTATGCAAGAAAAGTACTACTTAAGATTCCCGGTGTAAGCTATAAAACAGTAGATGTAGTGCTTCTATTTTCCTTCAATAGACGTGTTATGCCGATAGACGTGCATATAGCTCGCATAGCTTTTCGCACGGGTCTTTCTGAAGGGCGTAGAGACTACGAGTATATTAGACAGAAAATAGAGAAGTGCTTCAATAAATACGATTTTAAAGTAATTCATTTAGGTTTAATTGAGTACGGTAGAAAAATATGCAGAGCAAGAAAACCTAAATGTTCCATTTGTATTATTAAGGATTACTGTAAATATTATTGCTCTTTAGTCAAATAGTCTAAAGCATTTTTATAGGTATTCCATATCGCCTTAACGGCTTCGTTAAATGCTGCTTTCTCTTCTTCGGTTATTTCGATTTCTATCCTCGGACCTATACTTTTTCCAATTACTACTGGCCAGCTCACGTGAATAGGTTCTTCAGTTATATTTGGATCATGATAAGGTGTAGCCACAGAGAGTATCTTTCTCTCATTGAGAGCTATACTTCTGACAACTTCAGTAAATGCTCCCGCAGGACCGTAAGATGCCCCGCCAATGCTCGAAATTATTCTTCCACCAGCTGTCTTCACTCTCTCTGAAATCAGCTTCTTGTCTATTGTCTTATTCGTCTTCTTCAAGTAGTCTTCGAGAGGTAACCCATCTATTTTAACAGAAGACCATAGAGGAACCATAGAGTCTCCGTGTTCGCCTATAACATAACATTCTACACTTGTTACCGGTACTTTCAGGTGATAGGCTATTTCAGCTTTGAATCTAGCAGTATCCAGGGCGTTACCTGTGCTTATTACGAAGTTTTCTTTCGAGAACTTCTTGAATATAGAAGCCATAGCATCGACAGGGTTAGTCACGATAATATACTTGGCTCCCGGATTCCTAGAGGGTAGAGTTTCAGCTAACTCTTTCATTATTTTAGCATTTTTGCCCGCTAATTCTCTTCTACTTATCTTAGCTGTTTTCCTAGGGATGCCAGCTGTTATAATGAACAAGTCAACGCCAGAAATCTCCTCTGCTTTCTCGTACTCAAAAATTTCTACATCTCTCCGAAGAGCGGCTGCAGCATGCCTTAGTTCCTCTGCTACTGCATGAAGAACTTGAGGAACTACGTCCATTAAGTGTAGTTCCTCAACATATTCTTCTCTCAGCAGGGAGAAGGCCGTTGCTGACCCTACCCTACCTACACCAATGACACTTATTTTCACAAAACCCTTTCATCGAAAATAGATATATGCTTAATGGTTCAGCTGAGCTGTTTTCTAAACCACTTAATGGTATTCAGCAAACCTTTTTCCAGAGAAGTTCTAGGCTTCCACCTTAAAAGATCCTTTGCTAATTTTATTGAAGCATAGCTTTCTCTAATGTCACCGGGCCTTGGTTTCTCGTACTGAATTAAAAGATCTTCTTTTTCTGTAAGCTTTAAAACAAGCCTCGCCAGCTCTATAATTTTAGTAGGTTTTCCTGTGCCAATATTTGTGGTTATAACGGGCAAATCAAAGTCTCTTTCAATAGCCTTAACAATAGCTGAAATAACATCCTTTATGTATATAAAGTCTCTCACTTGGTTGCCGTCTCCGTGAATAATCAAAGGCTGATTCTTCAAGGCTCTTGAAATGAAAATAGAGATTACTCCAGCATATTCTCCGCTCTGTCGTGGGCCATATACATTAAAAAGTCTTAAAATAACTCCTTTAATATCGCAGCTTGAGCTAAAAGCGTGAATATATGCTTCACAAGCCACCTTAGTTGCACCGTAAGGATTCTTAGGTCTCAGCGGATGATCCTCCTCGATAGGAAGCTTAATAGGCTCACCGTAAACAGCCGCTGATGAAGCAAAAATGATTTTCTTAACATATTGTCTCTCCATAGCCATGAGTAAGTTAAGAGTACCAGAAACATTAACTTCATGATATCTCCTGGGCACAACAACGCTTTCCTCAGCACTAATTAACGCAGCTAAATGAACCACGCAATCGACATTTCTAACTACTAAATCCAAAGGCTCTCTACTAATATCTACTTTAAAGAACTCTAACTTAAGGTCTTTCAGATACTCTGGCGGATCCCTTATATCGAGTGCTCTCACTTTGTATCCTCTCTTAGTTAATTCCTCACATAGCCAGGATCCTATGAAGCCACAAGCGCCGGTAACTAGTACGTGCACAAAAGAGAGGAACTCTACTCAATTTTAAATTTATCCAAAACAACTCAAGGTCTCTTCCATAAAGTTTTATATTCTACAAAAACGCTATTCATTATCAAATAGTACATGTTTCATACTGTAAATAAATAAAACTACTAATGGACCATCTATTAACACCACTAACAGTGCTTTAATCAGAATAGGTAACTTAAAAACCTTTGCTGTTATATCTATATATGTGAAAAGAAGTGCTATGACTGCAAAATAAGTTAGCACTGCTGCAGTAAATTCAAGAAACTTAGTAATCTTTCGCATACTAGTATTCTATAGTGAAAAAATATTAAAATTTTTAGGTAAATATACTCGAATATTTCGTACCTTGTTTTGTTTACTGTCGAATATTATCAAGGCAGATATTATTACTACTGTAGTAAGAATCTTCTCTGTAGGTGTTAATCTCCAGCATTCAGCTGCATCTACTTTTCGCCTTACTTAAAGAAAATGATATTGTTTTCTATAGAATATTCCTAAAAGTTTGCCCTAAAAAGGTCATATATTATGCTGTTGACTAATATGTGCTCTGCATAACTATTTGGCTCTAAAATAATATATTTGTTAAAGTATAAGAAATAAATTGATAATAAAAATAATTAAAAATAATATGATTAGAGCTATTTGCGCAGCGTCTTAATAGTATTCTTCTTCCTCGAAGTAGTCGATCCTGCGCGGTCTAGCCTTAGGTATTCTCTTGTTAAAGAGTGTCCATTCAATGTCCTCGTCTCTACGTTCAACACCTAGTGCTTTCTCTAGAAGAATTCTTCTCTCAATGGATGCTACTAAGTGTCTTGTCTTTACT
>Ga0180302_10000864_pt1 | contig 14087 bp, 13 predicted proteins | sample GuaBasSediGuay17_FD_121794 | JGI IMG/M metagenome (GOLD analysis project Ga0180302, IMG submission 121794) | Subseafloor sediment microbial communities from Guaymas Basin, Gulf of California, Mexico - Guay17, Core 4571-4, 12-15 cm | ecosystem: Environmental > Aquatic > Marine > Hydrothermal... | reverse complement strand
GCGGGGGTCTCCAAGGTCTCTAAGGAAGTACCAAAGCTCGGAGATACAGTCGTTTTCTCGTCCTCGATATGTGGATACGACTAAATTAAATTCTTTGAGCATTTTACCCCGCCTATTAAGTCAGCATCTCACATTATTATTTCTTTCATCTTTGTACGGAAGCTAAATATAGTTGAATTTTCTTTTTCCTGTATTTTCAAGCTTAAATAAACCGCAAAGGATAAATAGATGTGGTAATGCTTCATTACTCGCCAGGTGTCCTCCATGGCTTTTGAAGAGGAGGAATGGGAAGAATTCGAAGAGGAAGAATGGGAAGAAGAAGAGTGGGAGGAAGAAGAGGAAGAGTGGTAAGAATTCGTGGTGGAAATGGTAGAGTTTTGTCCTAAATGTGGAACCATATTAGTCCCGAAGAAGGATAAAGAAAAAATATTGCTCACGTGTAACCAGTGCGGTTACTCTAAGGAGTTAAAATCCGGTAAAGGATATAAGAGTAGACATAGAGTAGAAGAAGATAAAAAGATAAAAATTATGGTTATGGAACCCACCACTATGGATAAAGAAAAGATAACAGCGCATAAAGAACTATTGCAAGAATATTATGAAGTCTTGCTGGAGACTATGGAGCAGGAAGAAATAGAACAGGAAGAAATATAGCTTGTCTTTCTTTCCTTAGAGCATTCTTAATCCTACTTTAGGAGGTGCCAGACCTGAGAATAGCCGTTATTGATCCAGCACTGTGCAAGCCGAGAAAATGCAATCACGAATGCGTTAGGGTGTGTCCTCTAAACAGAACGGGTACAAAAACCGTTTGGATAGACGAGGAGATTAATAGAGCTATAATTGAGGAGAATCTGTGTACAGGATGTGGCATATGTGTAAAAAAGTGCCCATACAAGGCTATAAAAATCATTAACCTTCCAGAGGAGCTAGAAAGAGACTTGGTATACAGGTATGGTCCTAATACTTTCAAACTTTACCGGCTTCCGATCCCTAAAAAGGGAATGGTCGTCGGGATTATAGGACAGAACGGTGTAGGGAAAAGCACAGCACTTAGAATACTAGCCGGAGAAATACTTCCAAATATGGGAAATTATGAGAAAAAACTCGAGTGGAGAGAAATTATTAAATTTTTTAGGGGGTCAGAGCTGCAGCCCTACTTTGAGAAATTATCTAGAGGAGAAATAAAGGCTGTGCACAAAATCCAATCTGTGGATAAAATACCGCGATATGTTAAAGGCATAGTAGGCGATATCTTGGAGAGAATAGGTGAGAGAGAACGCAGTGAAAGGATAAAAAGAGATTTAAATCTGGAAAAAATCTGGAGCAGAAAAATGAATCAATTGAGTGGGGGGGAACTTCAGAAAGTGGCTATTGCTGCAATGGCGTTAAGAGATGCCGATATATACCTTGTTGACGAGCCAGCCAGCTATCTAGATGTTAAGGAAAGACTTAGAATTGCTAAATTAATCAGGAGCTTAGCGGCGGAGGATAAGTACGTGGTTATAGTCGAGCATGATCTAGCTGTACTCGACTACACGTCCGATTTGGTTCATATAATATATGGAGAGCCGGGAGTTTATGGAATTGTAAGTCTGCCTCGAGGAATAAGAGCGGGAATAAACACTTATCTAAAGGGTTTTCTTAGAGAAGAAAATATACGAATACGAAATGAGCCGATAGTGTTTCATTTAAGGCCGGCACCTACAGAGTGGAAGCCCGAAGCCACATTGATCTCCTGGACGCGTCTTATAAAGAAGTTTAATGGCTTTAAGCTGGAGGTGGAGCCGGGGGAAGTACATATTGGAGAGGTTGTAGGCGTGCTCGGACCTAATGGGATAGGCAAGACGACTTTTGTTAAAATACTTGCTGGAATTCTTGAGCCTGAAGAAGGACGAGTAGAAACAAAGAAACCCGTTTCAATAAGTTATAAGCCTCAGTTCTTATCCGAGATTAAGTATGAGGGATCTTTTAGAAGTTTTTTCATTCGAGAAACAGGAAAAGATCCAGAGGATCCCTACCTTAAAGCAGAAATAATACGTCCTCTAAGACTTGATCCGCTGTTTGACAGGGATTTTTCAGAAATGAGCGGTGGAGAACTACAAAGAACTATGATAGCTATAACTCTTGCTAAGGACGCCGATATCTACCTCTTAGACGAGCCAATGGCTTACTTAGACGTGGAGCAGAGATTCGCTGTCGCGAAGATCGTTAAAAGATTGACCGAAGAAAGACAAGTCACCACATTTGTAGTAGAACACGATATTATTGCTCAAGATTTCGTGTCAACGAGTGTAATGGTCTTCTCCGGCGTTCCTGGGAGAGAAGGACACGCTTACCCGCCTCAAGGGTTAAGGAAAGGAATGAATTTATTCTTAAAAGAGGTTGGAGTAACTTTTAGAAGAGACCCGGATACTAAGAGACCAAGGATTAATAAAGAAGGATCGTGGCTCGATAGATATCAACGTGAAATTAACGAATATTATTACGTTTCTCATCAAGGCAATATAAAATAGGATTAAATTTCTTTGCTGTTTAAAAAATCGAAGAACTGCTCTTCTTTAAAGAAAATCCTTGTGGAGAAGTACTCAAAGAAAGGACTTACCCTATTCGAGGGCGTGAAAACTAAATATACGTCTTTGTTATTCGTAAAAGAATAGATTATTTCTGATAAGACACCTGGAGATAGAGTAGGTAGCGTGTAGTAAACGACTACAATGTCGCTTTGATCTATCAACATAAAATCTCTTCTCACAGTTTGATCTCTCAAATCTTTCTCTACTTCCATTACCTCACTGAGTGATATGCGGAATCCATTCATATCTACATATTCTTTGTCTTCGCCAAGGGCTTTATAAGCCTCGACTAAGAGTCTATAATCGTCTATATATCCTGGATCAAAAACTACGAAGTATTCAGATAATCTTTCCTTGAATTTTGATACTCTTTTTATGTAGCTCTCATAGTCTTCGACGTGAGTCATGGGATAGCTTAGATAAACCCTCTTTTTCTGGCTAAAAAGTATATCATAAAGAGTAGAAGGAGGTTGTTGTCTAGGGATTACATAAAAAGGTTTTCGTTGATATTCCGCCAAGATTTTCGTGATAAATACTTCTTCTTCTTGCCATGTAATTATATCTCGGAATCTCAATCTTCCTCTCCACTGTCTCGTATTCTCCAGTCTTTTTTTAATGTCAACTATGCTATCTATCACGGTTATAAATAGATCAGGTGAAAGTTTATTAAGATAGAAAAAATCAAAGGCAGGAAGTAGGTATCGCCGCCATCGGAAACTGGCGTGGGTGCTCACAACATATATTCCTGGCTTTCTCTCAACTTCCCCAACGACTTGCTCAAAGACGGCGGCTCTAAGCCATTTAAGTGTAAGCTCTGATAAATCGAGGATCTTTTCTTCTTTAATGTCTTGTCCAAGTTTTTTCGCTGTTTCAAACATTAAATCTCCTATATTTATCATCTTAATTTTCTGCGAATGTTTCTTTTCGCTCCATTTAACGAATTCACGAAGATATTCAGCTCGACCACTACCACTTATTCCAGTGCAGAAAATCTTCATAAATCCTCCCGAGGACAGTTCTAAGAAATCGGCTTATACACTATTCCGAGTTCATCGGCTATTCGGTAAGCTTGTTCAATCTCCTTGTACGTTAGGCGGCGAGCTATATCCTTATACTTGTCAGGATATCTTAAAACTAGGTGTTCAGGTCGGTACTGATCCATAATATTCACTAAAGCTCTGGGACAATTCTCGGCTATCCATTTCAATACAGGTCTCGTACAACAGTCGATATGATTAGGTAAAACTAGGTGTCTTATGATGATATCACCCGATTCGCAAGCAATTTTATGATTTCTAGCTACTATATCAAAGTAATTTTTAACCTTGGATAGTCTAAAAGCGCACTCATTATTGCCATATTTAAAATCAGGCAGCCAGATGTCAATTATATCTTTTAAAATCTCCATAGATTCTATTGTCAAATACATATTACTATTCCAGAGCAGAGGAACATTCGTAGACATGTATTTGAGAGATCGGATTATGGTATATAGCTGCTGGTCCGGATTTCCTCCTACATAATTTATGTTTCGAGCTCCTCGAGCACGTAGTCCTTCAGCGATCACCGCTAATTCTTTTGGCGATACCAGGCGGCCATTTTCGGGATTTGTCGATATATCCCAATTTTGACAGAAAACACACTTGAAACTGCAGCTTGTAAAGAATATAGTTCCAGAAGGTACCAGAGGAGCCTCCTCGCCTATGTGGAGGAAGGCCGAGGCTACTCTAGCATTAGAGTTAAGTCTACATACGCCTTTTTCTCCCTTTAATCGGTTGACGCCGCATCTCCATTCGCAAAGACGGCATTTCGAGATCATCCTCTTTACTAATTCTATTTTTAAATCTAGGAAGCTATATTCCGGTTCGGGGATTTCTTCCAGTTTTTCCTCTCCCCGAATGATGTCATAGTAGATTTGTTTAAATGCTTTAGAGGATTTTCTATGAAGACTCCAAAGTTCTTTAGTTTCAAGGTTTGAAGGTTTATCTTCTACATCTATTTTCTTTACGACTCTATACTTAGCTGGTCTGTGATCCTTCATTACTTCGTAGTAGTGGTTGAGCCTTCTCCTAACTTCTGGATTTCCCCAGACGTTTAACGCATCTGGCCTGACGAGTATCCACATATCTTCTCGTTTATCTACGGAACCTTCGCAAATATGTATTTCCTTATAATCCCTAAGATTTATTAAGTAGGGTATTTTTTCATCATGAGGTGAAATCATGATCAAGTATCCTATAATCTTAATAAACTTTAAGGCATACCAGGAATCTAGCGGCAAAAAAGCAGTAGAGCTGGCTAAAATAGCTGAAAAGGTATGGAAAGAGACAGGTATAACAATCGGTGTAGCGCCTCAATTGACAGATCTTGCAATCGTCGCCCGCGAAGTCGAGATACCTGTATTTGCTCAACATGCTGATGCTGTAGAACCGGGTTCGGCGACAGGTCATGTCACTTTAGAAGCTATAAAAGACGCGGGGGCTATAGGAACTATGCTCAATCATTCAGAGCGGAGGATAAGAGCGGATCAAGTAGATTTTCTAGTTAAGAAAGCTAGAAAATTAAACCTGGTAACTGTCGTATGCTCTAATACTCCAGAAGTTACAGCCGCTATGGCTTCTCTCTCACCAGATATGGTTGCCATAGAGCCGCCGGAACTTATAGGAACCGGTATACCCGTCTCTAAGGCAAAACCGGAAATAGTCTCAAACTCCGTTAAACTAGTAGAAAAAGTTAATCCAGAAGTTAAGGTCCTATGCGGAGCAGGAATAACTACCGGAGACGACGTCAAAGCCGCCATTAACCTAGGTACAGTCGGAGTACTTCTGGCTTCTGGCGTAGTAAAGGCCAAAGACTGGTATAGCGCTATAATGAACCTAGTGGAGCCTCTATTAAAATAGCATCGATGTTCTTTACTAATAATTTTAGTTTTTTCTGTACTATTATTAAACCAAAATCTTAAAAACTTATAGTAGCATAGAATCATTGGGTCCGATGCCACGGGGCCAGGGAACCCCTAACGTGGCCCAGCCAGGAAGGGCGGCGACTACACTGCCGTAAGCCTTCGGAGCCGTAAGTCCCGGGTTCGAATCCCGGCGGGCCCGCTCATAACTATTTATATTAGAGATATTCAGTGATGTGTTAGATAAGTAAAGTTATAGTCTAAGCTAAGGTGAAAGCTTGAAAGTATATGTAGAGACGTACGGATGCTGGCTGAGTAAGGGAGAGAGTAATATAACACGTACGATCATAGAGGAGAATGGAGGAATCTTAGTTAACAGTATAGCTGAAGCTGATGTCATTGTGATACATACCTGTGCAGTTAGAGGAGATACCGAGCGTAAAATGCTTGCGAGGATAAAGCATCTTGCTAAGATTTGTGAGGCTAAGAACAGTAAATTACTGATTACTGGATGTTTAGTAAATGTCAGACCGGCCACGCTGTCTCGAATAGCTCCTTCAGCTAGCCTAATCGAACCGGGATACCTAGATAGCATATGGGAGGTAATAATTTCCTCCGAGAGAAAGTTAATTGTGAGAAAATACGGATGGGAGAGATGTCGTTTACCAGTCTATAGAGAAGGGATTTGCTATATCGTGCCTATTCAAAGCGGATGTCTAGGCAACTGTGCGTTCTGCATAGAGCCTATAGCTAGGGGGAAGCTTCACAGCTATCCTCCGGATTTGATAGTTAGTGAAGTATTTAAGGCTGTGAGGAAAGGCGCTAAAGAGATTTATCTTACCGGTCAGGACGTCATATGCTATGGACTAGATATAAACACTAGTTTACCTGAGCTTATCGAGAGTATATTGAGAAAAGTTGAAGGCGAATATTTTATTAGAATAGGGATGCTTGAACCTGGTCTTATGGCTAATTACATAGACAATATACTGGACTTAATGAAAGATGAGAGAGTCTATAAATATTTACACCTACCCCTGCAGGCTGGCAGCAATAAGATATTAAAATTGATGAACAGGAAATATTCTGTCGAGGAGTACCTCAGCATAGCTAGTAAAGCTCGAAAATGCATACCGGATATCACCATAGCGACCGATATTATCGTAGGATTTCCTGGGGAGACCGAGGACGATTTTAAAGAAACCATTATTGCTTTAAAGAAAATAGAACCAGATAAAACGCACATAGCCAGATATACTATTAGACCTTTTACAGCAGCGGCTAATATGAAGCAAGTACCCGAACCAATTAAGAAAAAGCGATCGAAAGTTCTCTCAAAAATAGCCGCTGAAATAGCTTATAAGAGAAATCTCAGACATGTAGGCAGGATCGAGAGAGTTTTAATAAACTCTATGGGTCATGATTCGTGTTTTATAGGACGAACTTTAAATTACAAACCGGTTGTAATTCCACTAAAGCCCCGGTTGGGAATAGGCTATATAGGATATTTTAAGATAGAGTCAGCTACACCGATTTATTTAAAAACTGCTCTTTAGCTTGGCTTAGTTTTATAAAAATCGTTATATTCTTCTGCTACATGATTGCTAAGGGATGAATTATGATTGTGGTTGCTGGACCTGCTTCAAATGGTATAGGCTTTAGACTCAGCAAGTTACTAGGAAGTAAGTATACTAGAGTACTGACGAAGGTTTTTCCGGATGGAGAGACGTATATAAGGATTGAGGATGAAGTAAAGGAAGAAGATGTTATCGTGGTTCAATCTCTTTATCCACCACAAGACAGGCATTATCTGCAATTACTGCTCATAATAGATACAGTAAAGGATTTAGGCGCCAAAAGTTTAACCGTGGTAGTACCTTACATGGCATATGCGCGGCAGGATAAAAGGTTCCTGCCCGGTGAAGCTATTAGCATAAGGACTGTTTTAAGGGGTATAGAGTATGTGGGGGCTGAATGTCTGATAACAATAGATATTCATAACGATAAAAGCCTGGAAGAATGGCTTAATATAGACTATGCAAACCTCTCTGCGGCTCCGCTTTTAGCGGAATATTTTAGGAGAAAAATGGAGAACCCCCTGGTTTTAGCACCTGATAAAGGCGCCTTAAATAGAGCTAAAAAAGCGGCGAATATTTTAGGTTGTGAATACGATTTCCTAGAAAAACGCAGAGATAGAGTGACGGGAGAAGTTGCTGTAAAACCTAAAAAAATAATGGTTGAGAATAGAGATGTGCTAATAATCGACGATATTATAAGCACAGGAGGAACTGTCGTACTAGCTACTAGAGAGCTTTTAAAGTTGAATGCTAACCGTGTCTATGTAGCTTGTACACATCCACTTTTTGCTGGGAATAGCTATGAAAAAGTCCTATCGTCAGGCGTAGAAGATATAGTAGCTACAGATACAATACCGTCTCCTGCATCGCGTGTATCCGTAGCGCCTTTAATCGCGGAATATCTTGAGGGAAAAGTATAATGGTGTATTTTAGCTTTCAAAATTATCTACATTCTCATCCAAATAGTCTTATCTTTTGAATCCATGAGTTCGATGCCCATTTCATGTAATTTATCTCTTATCCAGTCGCTCAGTTCATAATCCTTTCTTTTCCTCAATATACTCCTAACTTCGACTATTAAATCTACCAAATCTTCGACGTTAATGTCAGTGAAGGTCTCCGCCAGATGCTTATCCAATACTCCGAGAACTGTGTTAAATTCTTTAAGCAGAGTTAGTGCCTTTAAAGCCACAGCATTTTCCGGTTTCGCAGAAATCTTGTTAAAAACTATGTTCGTGAGCTTGTATACGTAACTGAAAGCTTTACTTGTATTAAAGTCGTTATCCATTGCATTATAAAAACCGCTTCTTAATTCATCTAGTTCTTTTATTATGTCGAGTCCGTAATCACTCAACTTGTAGCTAACTTCGGTTTCTTTAATTAATTTTCTAAGGGTGTAGACCGCATTAACAAGTCTTTTATAGTTGTGCGCTGCTTGTTCTAAAGCTTCTTCCGAGAAGGATAGTATAGTCCTGTAGTGCGCGGTAGCTAGCCATAGTCTAATAACTTCTGGACTCCATTTCTTAAACGCGTCGCGGAGAGAAATTATATTGCCAAGAGATTTACTCATTTTTTCCTCTTTAATAGTCAACATACCAGTATGTATCCAATACTTGACCCACCCCCTTATTCCTAGCGCAGCTTCGCTTTGAGCTCTTTCGTTTTCATGATGAGGGAATATTAAGTCCGAGCCTCCACCATGAATATCAAATTGTTTACCCAAGTACTTACTAGACATAACGCTGCACTCTATATGCCATCCCGGTCTGCCAGGCCCCCAGGGAGAATTCCACCAGGGTTCTCCGGGTTTGGCAGCCTTCCATAAGGCAAAATCGTATGGTTTTTTCTTCTCTTTAGCGAAAAGTTCTTGACTCCAGAGTTTTTTCTCATATCTTCTACTTAGTCTTCCATAATCATTATATTTGTCTACCTCAAAGTAGACGCTACCGCTAGGTGCGACATAAGCATAGTCCTTATCGATTAGAATTTGTATGAACTCTATAATCTCTTGTATATGCTGAGAAACGCGTGGATGTAGATCGACCTTTATATTTAATTTTTCTAGAGCATCCATGTAGTCCCTAGTATAGGTATTTACTATTTCCTCCCAGTCTACGCCCTCTTCCCGTGCCCTATTTATAATTTTATCATCTATATCAGTTATATTCTGTACGTAGAAGACATCGTAACCTCTTAACTTGAAGTACCGCCTTATAACGTCAAACGCCACATATGTCCTTGCATGGCCCAAATGGCTATAATCGTAGACTGTGGGTCCGCATACGTACATTAAGACTTTGCCTTTATTCACTGGGTTAAAAGGTTCAAGTTTTCTGCTAAGAGTATTATATATTTGCAACACAATACTGACCACCGGACATCGTCATTTACGTAAATTCCTTCATATATAGTTTTCTTCGAAATAGGATTTAACGCCTAGTTCAGCTGTAAATAGCCTTAACATTTAACGTAATTCAACTGCATTTTAGTATTACACTTTTTCATAAAAGATATCTTAACGATTTTGCCGAAAAATGTTAAAAAATGACGTCATGAAATCAGCAAATTAGCGCTGTTTTCCTATAATGCTAGATAAGATTGGCGTAATATCCCCGTATTTCTATTGAACATTGAGTGACATTCTCTTTAAATAGTTATAAATGATGAGGTTCGGTGACAAGATGGGTGGTCTATCCAAAGTTACAAAAGTAGCCTTGCAGATAAGAATTCCAGTGGACCTAGATCAAAAATTTAGAGCAAAAGCTGCTGCTAAATACGGTCTACGCAGAGGGGCTCTCGAAAAAGCATTAACAGAAGCCATTTCACTGTGGCTAAAAATAGATGAACAAGGTGGGTTAGCGAAATGAAACGTCAATTATTCATATTAGCTATCTTATTAACAGCATTGTTGATACCAAGTCTAGCGCACGCCTCTCCCGGCGGAGAGGTCTACTACGCCAAAGTGGATTACGTAGTCTCAAGCAAGTTTACTGTAAACCTAAACTTTCAAGAAAACGATGTAAAGGAAGTAGCAGCTCCTCCTCCACCGGCCGGCTATAAGCTAGCCTATATGGAGATAACCATAGCCGAAGGCATTCCTGGCGATCTCGTCGCGATAAAATTTGATAGGAAAATAGAGAACAATGGTGCTGTAACTTCACTAGTATCCTTTGATGGTTACATTAAATTAGCGTATGGTGGTAAAGGTAACCTAACAGTATCGGCAGAATTGAAATGTTCATATGTTAAAACGGAGTGGAAAGCCATACCTAGTAATGGAAGGGTTATAGTAGACGTGTATCCTCCCGACGAGCCTTTCAGCCTAGAAAATCTAACTGTAAGGGTATCAGTCGATAATTATGCACCGTATATTATCGGTGATGTTAGATCTCCGAGCGGGGAAAGCATATTGGCTCCTGAGTTTCAAGAGATGTTGCATCCCGATGCAGTTAAGGCTGATCTGAAAAACTTAGAACTGAATTTTGAGTATGGGCTTGAAGATGGAAGTTATGAGGTGATATTCAAGTACGGTGAAGAATACGAGCTTCCTAACGTCTTTCTAGCCAAAGAAGTAGAATTCTATAACGGAACGATAAACGCTTTTGAAACGAAAACTTTCACTGCATCTGTGGCAAGTGATTGGACAACTATAGGATATATAGTCGTGTTATACAGCCTGCATCCTGCCAGTGGAGGCAAAACTGAGGTACACGTAGAAGCGGGCATGGCGGATTACGTGTATTTCGAAGATAAGATAATTAGAATAGAAGGAGTCTCCTATTTAATTCCGCCATTAAACTTTGAGTTATGGGTAAAGGCGTATATCGTATATGGTTCGTGGTTCAAAGTAGTGAACAGGTTTAAGAAACCAGTTAGTATACTCTACGCGCCAGTTACAATTAAGAAAGTCGGCGAATGGACTAGACAAGGGGTGAAAATCAGAGTATCAGAGAGTGATATCAAGGATTCAACGTACGCATACCTAGTCGTTCAGCTTCCATCATATGGAAGAATAAAGAACGTAATAACTCCCGGTGGCGGAGCTCTTGGTGAATATAAGGATAGCTTATTGCCATGGTCTTCAACTGTGAGAGCGATCAGCGTAGCCGATAGACAGGCATATATACAAGTTAAAAATGGTGAAGCTTTCGAAGTCGGAACCTACTTCATAGAAGTAGAGTGGTCTCCAATACAGATAAGAGCCGTAGATGCTGATGGAAAACCTTTGAGAAATGCCGTTGTTAGGCTTAAAGGACCTATAGAACTTGAGGGTGAAACGAATGAAGACGGAATTACCGAACTTTTGGTTTATCATCCAGGCGTATACGAAGTAAACGTTGTGTATAAGTCTGTACACGTAGGGGAGATAAAGCTCTTTACAATAACGAATACTGTTATAGAAATCGAGTGCAGAGTATACAGCTTAGAAATTGAAACTGTAGACGTGTGGGGTAATGCTCTCTCTGGTACCGAGATTGTCGTAAGGACGAAAGCAGGTAAAACCGTATTTTCAGGAGAAACAAACGAGGGAGGTCTGCTAAAAATAGAACAGATACCAGGTGGCGAGTATGACATAGAAGCTTACTATAAACGTATAAAAACAGATTTCAGTGAGACCGTAGACTCCAGTAAAAGACTTAAACTCGAACTTGACGTAGTGTTTGAGATACCGTTCTTAGGTATTCCTCTGAGCAAACTAGAAAGTGCAGTCGCTACAGTAAGTACGGTAGGCTTAGGATTTGCCAGTTTCCTGGTATCTCGTAGAAAGAGAAAGAGAGAGGAAGAAGGACTTATAGAGCTTGAAACTTTCGAATAAATAACTTTTCTTTTTCTCACCATGTTATACGAATATAAATTAGAAGGTATTGAGCTGAAAATAGAGGAAGAAGATGACTTTTTAAACTTTATAGGCGGAATGCTTAAGGACGTATATGGGGAAAGCATAATTTACTTTGATAAATTTGAATATAGAGGCATTCCCAGTCTTCTAATTCAATTAGGGAAAAAAGGCAGGGCAGATGTAGAGATACTAATCATAGCTCACAGAGTGCCGCATATAAGGATCGTTGCTTTAAACAGAGAAAATCATGTCAATGTACGAAAGATTCTCAATACGATAAATTCGCTGGCTTTTTCTTATAGACGAAAAAGCACGTTATATTATGTCTATGTCTATGGAGAAGAGGTGCATCCTTCAAGGCTAAAATGGATGGCCGGCAAGATTATAGGGATCATGTTTTCAAATAACATGGTGTTCTTTTTTGCTTTTTCCATGGTTCTATCTTCAATAATTCATTTATTCCTAAATAATTTCTACACGTTTATGGCGCTCTTCTTCTTTCTTTCATTTATTCAATTTATTTCATATAAAATTCCAACAATTATGTGCGATTGGAGTATTTCTTCTAAAGAAAAAACCATATTCATCATTGGCATTTCTTTACCATTAAGAACTTACAATATGTTAGTGAGGGATAAATCATTTAGGAGAATGTATGATATCAAAAGGAAGATTTATGATTTTGTAATAAATGAAAAGAAAAAAGAGATAGCCGAATTTTTTTCTAATTTTTGCAGTGTAACTCTCAGCGAAAATGACGTATTTATCATAAGAAGAGATATTTTCACATTAGTCAGAGAAATTTCTCTGAAAATGAACATATCCCCTCCCAGAATTTTTCTAAAAAAATCTTTAGATTTAAATGCTGTAGCCATGGGTTTTTTCCATAAATTTTCTACCTTGACCGTTACAGCTGGCTTAGTGGCGGAACTTAGAGAAGAGGAGCTTAAAGCCGTACTAGCTCATGAAATTAGTCATATAAAGCATAGAGATACCCTCATCCTCTATGCTTTAACTAGTCTACTATACCTTATACAATTTCATCTATATTTTACCGAGTTACCAGTTCTATTCACAATAAGCATACAGGTAATGATCATATTAGTTTTCTTGACTATTTTCTTCTTCATAGCTAAAGTCATGGAGATAAGAGCGGATTTAGAAGCTGCAACAATAAGTAATTCACTAAATCTTGCCTCTGCGATACAAAAAACTGTTCTTTTGGAAATTGTTAAGCATCGTGCTAAGCTGAGAGAGTGGATATCGTGGACTCCACATCCCCCGCCAAGCTATAGAATACATCTATTACGTAGAGAGTTCGTAAAGAAAGGCGGATGGATGCAGGCACTTAAATTCTGTTTAAGGGGTTTATTGAAGAGTATTATATGATGCATGTATATACTATGGCATAATGTACCGTATTGTATTGATTAATTGTTGAAAAATGTATTTACTGAATTAATTACATCAACATTCGGTGTCGTAATGTACTCTAGAATAAAGGAAATAATAAGCATAATTGATTCCGTAATAGCGAAGGAAGACCTAGATGAAAATATTCGAAAAAATTTGTTGATGTCGAAAAAACTATTAGCTGAAGTATTAGATGACCTACTCTGCTTACGGGGTTGTCTTAGAGAAATGAATTTCGTCTTTAATGAGACCATGAGAACTGTAGGTATGGAGAAAGAAAATAGAGATCTTGCATTTGAAATTCTGAGAGATAGCATGTGCTCGGAGCTGAATTTTAAGTGGGAAGGTGACAAAAGAGTCGTAAAGATAGAGAATATAATTGGCTAAATTCTAATGACCTTCAGTTTTAATTTCTCCAATATAGGAAGAAGGCGATCCCTATGTTTTTTCTTCATACCTTTCCAATCCAGTAAAGCATATTTCACGATTCCTCTAGTTCTCTCCACCATCTGTCTTACCATTTCTATATCAATATAGTCTAGTACGTATTTTGGCGCTATGTGACCAACAGGAAGATCTCTTTTCAAAACCTCTCTAGTTATCTTAGGCGCGTAATGAGGTCCGCCAAAAGCTATACATACATCTTTCTCTTTATTTTCCATAGCCGCTGCCATTATAGCGGACGCGGCAGCAATACCAGCGGTCCTGTTCCTCCATTCCTCATATCCACTGCCTATTTCAACGAATACAACCGCTGTTTTTCTAAGATAGGGACCATGATG
>Ga0180302_10000862_pt1 | contig 14091 bp, 15 predicted proteins | sample GuaBasSediGuay17_FD_121794 | JGI IMG/M metagenome (GOLD analysis project Ga0180302, IMG submission 121794) | Subseafloor sediment microbial communities from Guaymas Basin, Gulf of California, Mexico - Guay17, Core 4571-4, 12-15 cm | ecosystem: Environmental > Aquatic > Marine > Hydrothermal... | reverse complement strand
CTCTTGGGGCTGGTAAGGGCTTCCGCTGCCCCAAGTGCAAGTATAGGAGTAGGGAGGCTGGGAAGGTTCGCCTCAAAGTTGAACGTGAGCTTAGGCCAGGCCTATACCTTGCGGCCCCCCGAGCTCATCGGCATCTAACCAAACCCAGCGAGAGGTATGGCCGGGAGAAGGGGGAGTTCTCCATCCTGAAGCTGGAAAAATTTTGGGGGTATGGCTGGCCTCCAAAAATTTAATGTAGCCTCCCCGCAGCCTCGTAGGCTAGGTCGAAGCCTAGGAGGGCCGGTATGGCTGCAAGCGAGAGGAGGCCTGAAAGGGCTAGCACGACCACTCCAACCTTTAAGGCTGGCCTGTGAAATGCTATTCTACCCAGCGTCCCCATGGTTTTTTCTCCCCACCCATGGAGGAATTCGTCAACCATCGTGAGAATGGTCATGACGATGAGGGGTAGAAGAAGGGGGGGAGCTAAGCTTAGGAGTAGGGCGAGCAAGCCTACGACGGCTAGGCCGAACCAAAGGTTTAACCTGTCAACTTTTAGGGCTGCAAGGGAGCCTAGGATTATGGCGAGGCTTAACGTTGAACCTGAGGGTGAGGCTTTCATGAGAAGCCAGAAGCCTGAAGCCGCCCCTCCAGCCGCCAGAAAACCCTTCAGACTATTTCCTTCTTCACCTAGTTCGTCTGCTAGCTTAAGCAGGAACCCCGTTGGCAGGGCTATGGCGGGAAGGATTAAGACTTCGGGGAGAAGGTTCAAAGCTTAAAGCTTAAACTTTCAAGGTTTAACTTTAACTTTTAGTTTCCTTTAGGGGGTGGTGGGGGTGCCTGTTAGGGCTCACGTCTACGTTTCAGGCCTGGTTCAGGGTGTCTTCTTCCGCTGGCATACGAGGGAGGAAGCCCTAAGGCTTGGCGTTAAAGGCTGGGTTCGAAACCTGCCTGACGGGAGGGTTGAAGCCGTCTTCGAGGGAGAGAAGGAAGCCGTGGAGCAGATGCTTGAATTCTGCAGGCGAGGTCCCCCTGGAGCCGAGGTGGAAAACGTTGAAGTTAGGTGGGAGAAGCCCACCGGGGAGTTTTCAACCTTCAAGATTAAGTATTAAGCTCTTGGGGTGGAAGCTGGTCTAGCGTGCACTCGCTTGGAGGCTTATCAAACCTCACCCTAAGCATTCTTGGAGCTCTAAGCCCCGTTTTGATGAGGCTGTGGTAGGCTACCTCCACCACGATCCTGGGCTCAACGTACACGTAGTCCTCATCCTCACCAGTTTTGAGGAGGGGTACAAGCCTTGTTATAATCTCCTTTATCCTTCTCCCTAGGCCGCTGGAAACCTTTGAGAGGGGTTTAAGCTCACCCTTCTCGTCGTAGAGGCCTACCAGGAAGCTGTTGTAGGGCTGCCCCCTCCTCCAGCCAGGCGTTTTCACCGCAGCCATGATCACGGCGTCGAGGCTTTGCTGCTTCTTAACCTTACACCAAACCTTATCCGTGTAGGGTAGGTTTAAAGGCTTCACCACAACCCCTTCAAACCCCTTCTCAACGGCTTCCTTAAAAGCCTCTCTAACCTCCTCAAGCGTATGGCAGATTTTACCCTCGCAGAGCCGGACACGCTCGTTTGGCTTGATAACCTTTTCGAGGAGGCTGCGCCTCCTGCTTAGGGGGAGATGCCGCGTGGATTTGCCGTTAACCTCTAGGAGGTCGAAGCAGATGAGCCCAAGCTTCCATTTCTCCTCACCTCTCCTAGCTGAGAGGAAGCTGTAGAGGTCTCCGCCTAAGGCTACGAATTCCCCGTCTATCAGCACCCTCCTAGCCTTCACCGCTTGGAGGAGGGCTTCAACAAAGGCTTGGGGTAGATTACCCCTATCGTAAACGGTTTTATACCTATTGGCTAGGACAAGCTCGCCACGGCTTTTAAGGCAGAAAACCCTTTCCCCATCATATTTGGGTTCAACTCTGAAGGGTGGCTCATACCGGGCTACAAACTTCTCTAAGGGTTCGGAGGTAAGGGTAGCCGAGTAGGTTTGAACATACCTATTGGTTAACATGTTTCTGGCTAGATGGGTTCGAGTGGCGCTTCAAAGTCTTGGAATTCGGATAGGGGTGTAACCTTCACCACGCCAATGGCTAGGTCTATGACGTGCTGGTGGACGTCGCAGAGCTTTTTACGCACTAGGTAGGCGATGAGGCTTATTTTCCCCTCCTCCAAGTAGTCGGCTGGGGCGAGGAGGGCGTGGTAGCGGTTATACCCACGCTGGAAGGTGAAAACCCCAACCATATTATTGTCCTTCAAGTCCTGGAAGATTTTCTGGAATTCTGGGATAAGTCCCGGCACCTCTGGGTCAGGCCATATTTCCATGATTCCCTCCACGAACCAGTCGTTTACGATTTCTCTGGGCCTGTGAAGTTTCACTTCGAACACTCGGGTGGTTTCAGCCTTAATCGGCTTGTCGCTTATTCGGCCGTCGGGGAAAACCTGGTAGTCCACCACCTCTTTGGGTGAGAGTTCCCTACCCGTTTTGGCGTCGTAATACTTAGTGGTACCCCTTATCCTTTCAACTCTAACCTCCCCACCGTCCAGCGTACGCTTTACTGTTTGAATCTTAACGTCTGGAACCTTCAGCATTTCATGTCTTATCGGCATGGTTACGGAGAAGTCTCCCTTACAGGAGCGGTAAACCAGCGTTGCCTTATAGCCTCCAAACTTCACACCCTTCCCCAGATCCTTCAAAGCCTTCTCTGCTTCCTCCCTCTTCTCCTTTGGGAGGATCTTCACGAAGGCTTCCCTAATGTCTGTCTGAGCCTGATCCACTGCGGGCTTCCCCTTCTTCCTCGGCATCTCCAGTCACCTGTGGAATGGTCCCCTTATCTACAGCTAGTCTACTATTATTCTACATTTAAAAGCTTACTGTCGATTAGCAGCCAAAAAAGTCAACAAAAAGAGGGAAGAAACCGCTTTAAGCCCCTTTCAGCGTGGTCTTCTTAAGTCTCCCCGCATAAATCTACTTTGGAGGTGAAAGAGCTGGGAGCATTTTTCAGGCCAGAAGAGTTGACTGGTGGGAGAGGCTTACCCAAGCCTTCTGACCTTAATGCTGGGGTGCCTGTTCATCCTTTAAGCCTTCAAGCCCTCTATGAGCAGGTTAGAACCTTGCGGGAGGAGTTAGAAAAGGTTAAGAGGGCTCTGCGGAGGCATGGTATAGTCTTGGAGGAATGAAGTCGCGGGCTGTGAGGTCGTTCAAGGTTTCTCCCCGCTGAACCATTTCAATGCCATGTTTGCTCAGCATAACGGTTGGAGGTTTGGGCTGGGCGTTATGCATCATGTAGGACGACTTACAGTAGGCTCCAACGCTTAGGATGGCTATGAGATCTCCTGTTTCAATCTTAGGCATCCTCCGGTTAACGGCAATGATATCCTTTGTGAAGCAGAGGGGGCCTGCGAAGCTAACCGTTTCCGAGGGTTCCATGTCAGCCTTATTCACCAAAACCATTTCATAGTATTGGTCTACCAGCAGCACGGGCGACAAGTGGTTTGTTGAGGCGTCGAGGAAGATGAATTTACCCGTGGGAGTTTCCTTTACGCCTAGGACTCGGGCTAGGAGGATTTCAGCATCAGCCACTAGCCTCCTACCCGGTTCAAAGATGAGTTTGGGAAGCCCTAGGCCAAGCCTTTTAAATCCGCTGGTGATAACCCTGGAAACCCTACGGGCTAGGAGGTTTAAGTCAAAGGGTTTTTCAAATTCCTCAGGCTTATAGGGTACGCCGAAGCCTCCACCTAAATCCAAATATTCAGGTTTAAATCCAAGCTTCCCGTTCAGTTCCTCGACGAAGCCTACGAGGCGGCTTGCAGCCTCAACGAAGGGCTTAACCTTCATAATTTTAGACCCGATATGGGTGTGGATGCCTAAAACCTTAACCCAGTTGAGGGCTAAGGCTTCCTCGAAGACTTTGAGGGCTTGACCGCTTGGAATGTCCACTCCAAACTTGGCTCCCCTAACGCCTGTAGCTATGCTTGGATGGGTTGGAACCCTCATTGCGGGGTTAACTCTTATTAGCACCCTTGCCTCCACCCCCAGCTCTCCTGCAACCTTCTCAAGCCTATGAAGCTCTTGGGGGAAGTCGACTACGATGAGTCCTACCCCAGCTTCTAGGGCCTCCCTAAACTCTGCCTCAACCCTACAAGCACCCGTTAAAAGAATTCTCTCCGGCCTAACCCCAGCCGTCAAAGCCATGTGAAGCTCAGGGCCTGTAAAGGTTTCAGCCCAAGCCCCCTTTAAGGCTAAAACCCTGATTATGGCGAGGGTGAAGTTGGCCTTAACAGCATAAGCTATAATGGCTTCCCCCGTGTAGTGGGTTTTAAAGGCTTCCACGAGCTCTTCATAATTCCTTTTTAGTCTCTCCTCGGAGACCACGTATAGTGGGGTGCCAAACCTTTCAGCTATCTCCGCGAGGTCGTAGCCGTCTAACGTCAGCCTCCCCATCCTGTTAACGGCGAATCCACCATGAGGCAGCCTGCCATTCAAGCCAAACTCCTCCATAAATTTCTAAACCTACACAATCAAAAAGGCTTTAACAGGCCCCACCATACATTCAATAGGTGATGATGAATTCAGCCTTAGCGGAAGCCGTGAAGAATAAACGACGGGCGAACTGAACCATCCCCTACAAGAAAAATAGAAAGAAATTAGGGGAAACTCCCCTTAAAGCCTTAAAAAGTTTATAAGCCTCCCACCTTCCAATTCTCTTAGAGCCTTATACGAGTTAAACCGAAGCGGGGTGGGGTAGCCAGGTTAACCCGCGGGGCTCATAACCCCGAGAGCCGTGGTTCAAATCCACGCCCCGCTACCAACATCCGTGGTTAAACCTAAATTCCTCCCTCACTTTTCTAGCGAGGAAGTCTTGAGTTTGAAGCCTTATTCGCCTTGAGATGTGGGAGGTTGTTAACGATCTGATGGTTCAACGGATGTTATCTCAGAAAACTTTAGACTTGCAGTAATAAAAGAAGGTTTGAAATCATAAAATGATAAATTTTCTGGCTATGTTTACTTGTCCAGCAAGCTTAAATATGTTTTACGTTATATTTTCTCCCTGTCGGTGGGTGAGATGAAGCGCCAATACGATGTGATGAAACGCCAATTTACGAAGACAATTTAAGGAAACTTCTGCTTAGGGCTCTCAATAGGAATCAGCTCATTATCCTCCAGGGAGTTGCCAGCAACTCCAATATGACAATTAGCTCCCTTGTCTCAGAACTAGAAAAAAGGTACAAGATACCCCTATCCACTCTCAAATTAAACGCCAAAATACTCAGAAATTTAAACCTGATAAGTTATGGCAATAATTCCGCAGCAAGACTAACAGCCTTCGGCAGGCTAGTGGCTAAAGTCATTAGTAATGGCAGTGAAAGTGTAACCCCTACCTGTTTGAGGCCTCTTCCGAAAAGTAAGAATCTTAAAGGGGAGGTGGGAAATTGAGAGGAAAGGATGCTAGGTTAGATGAGATTTTAGAAGATGGAAAAGCCGTAATAGTACCTATGGATCATGGAGTAACGGAGGGTCCAATTAAAGGATTAACTAACATGGAAGAGATCATAAGGAAAGTTGAAGAAAACGCTACGGCAATTGTTCTTCATAAAGGCATTTTGAAAACGCTTAAAAGAAAGCCAAAATGTGGAATAATAATGCATCTTTCAGCATCGACAACGTTAGCTCCAGACCCAAACGCTAAGGTTCAAATTGCTGAGGTTGAGGAGGCTATCCGCCTAGGTGCTGACGCTGTCTCAGTGCATGTAAACATAGGTGGGAGTGATGGAGAGCCTGACATGCTAGGGGTTCTGGGAAGAGTTGCTGGCGAATGTGAAAGATTTCAGATTCCATTACTAGCCATGATGTATCCTAGGGGTAGAAATGTTAGGAACCCGCTTGATCCCAAATTCGTAGCTCACGTAGCCAGGGTTGGAGCTGAGCTAGGAGCAGACCTTGTAAAGACTCTATACACGGGCAGTATTGAAACCTTTAAGCAGGTTGTAGAAGGATGTCCAGTACCCGTTGTTATAGCTGGAGGCCCTAAATGCGAAAACGATATAGAGGTTCTTGAAATGGTAAGAGGAGCTATTGATGCTGGAAGCATAGGTGTATCAATCGGAAGAAACGTCTTCCAGCATGAGAAACCTGAAGCCATGCTTAAAGCCATCAGAAAAATAGTGATAGACAACGCCTCAATTGAAGACGCTTTAGAAGAATTGAGGTGACAAAAATTGAGAGAAATCCTCGTTAAAACAAGTAATGAAGCTGTTAGAGAGCATGCCAAAAACATGAACATAGAAACGGTTGAGAACGATGAACCAAAAGTCATTATAGAGTGTAGGGAGGATGAAGAGAAGGCTGTTAGGATGGCTGAGAAATCAAACCACATATTCATACAATCCCCTAACTGGAAGATAATTTCGCTAGAGAATCTGGTGGCAAAGGTTAAAGGTAAAACAAAACTAATTGCTGAAGTTAAAAATTCAGAGGAGGCAAAGCTAGCATTAGAAGTTCTTGAATTGGGAGTAGACGGCATCCTTCTCGAGACAAACGACTTAGGTGAACTAGAAAAAACCGTTAGAATGCTTCAAGAGAGAAGTATGGGGATTCTAAAGCTTGAGGAGGCCGTAGTAACTGAGATTAAGCTGCTGGGTTTGGGTGCTAGGGCCTGCATAGACACATGCAGCCTTATGAAGAATGGAGAGGGCATGTTGGTGGGCAATTTCTCTCAAGGCATGCTTGTTGTCGAATCTGAGGTTGAAGCAACACCCTTAACCAATCCTCGCCCCTTTAGGGTTAATGCTGGTGCTATATCGCTTTACACCCTAACACCCAACGGTAAAACCAAATATCTAAGTGAAATTAAAGCTGGAGATCAAATATTGATAATTGACAGGGAAGGAAGCACTAAACCAGCCTTCGTAGTACGCTCTAAAATAGAGATTAGACCGCTAGTCCTCATTAAAGCTGAGGCTGAAAACAGGGAGGCTGCAGTAACCCTACAAATGGCTGAAACAGTTAAACTTATGACTAGTAAAGGTAGTAAACCTGTAACCGATCTAAAGCCAGGCGACAAGGTAATAGCTCATTTTGAGCAGGGAGGTAGGCACTTCGGAACACTAGTTCCAGAAGAGTTTGTGCTTGAGAAATGACCTTTAAAATTTGTGTTTCAATACCCGTAAGGGACATTAAAAAGATCCATGAAGATGCTGATAAGGCTAAGTATGAGGGGGCAGACCTAATTGAACTTAGATTCGACTTCTTAAACAGCATAAGCTTTAAAGATGTTAGAGATGCTGCAAAAATAGTTAGATCAGAGGGCTTACCATCAATATTTACATTACGTAGTAAGCGCGAAGGAGGTTTCTTCCCCGAAACAAAAGAAGCTGAAAGAGCAAACATAATTTTAGAAGCATTAAACCATTTCGATTTTGTCGACATTGAACTTGAAACTAGGAACAAGCTTCTAGGTAGAATCATCAAAACAGCAATGAACCATGGCGTAAAAACAATCATATCTAAGCATAACTTTAAGAGAACACCAAAGGTTGAAGAAATTTTAAAAGTATTGAGAAAAGAGAGGAAACTTAACGCCTACATATGCAAGTATGTGAGTATGGCAAGAAATTTACGTGACAATTTAACCGTGCTAGAGGCCTGCCTTAAGTTTAGTGGGAGAAAAATATTATTCTGTGCGGGTGAGCTTGGAATATTTTCAAGGGTTATTACACCAATCTATGGTTCTGAATGGACTTATGCCTCTTTAAACGAGCATACAGCTCCAGGCCAATTAAACCTGCAAAACATGAGAAACCTAGCTTCACTATTTTCCTCTATGTCATCGAATTGTTTGCATTAATGGTTGGCAGCTATGATGCCTGGAAAAGTTGAGGTTTGCTGCTTAATAGGTGATCCCGTAGAGCATAGTTTATCACCATTAATACACAATACAGCCTTCAGAAAGTTAAAATTAAATTTCACCTACATAGCCTTTAAAGTAAGTAAAAATGAGCTGAAAAAGGCAATTGAAGGATTAAAGGCATTAAACGTGAGAGGCATAAACGTAACAATCCCCCATAAAACTGAGGTAATTAAATATCTTGATCAAATTGACTGCAGAGCATTAGAAGTAAACGCAGTAAATACGATAGTAAACTATAACGGTGTTTTAAAGGGCTTCAATACCGATGTAGCTGGTATTCTGAGAACTCTGGAAGAGAGGAAGATATCTGTTAAAGGGAAGAAGGCTGTGATAATGGGGGCTGGAGGAATAGCTAGAGCTGCAACCTATGCCCTGGCTATGGAGGGAGCCAGAGAAATCATAATAGCCAACAGAACTTTAACAAATGCTGTAAAGCTGGCTAGGGAACTTAAGAAGTCGGTGAAAGTCAAAGTCAGAACTTTACCGTTAACAGTAAAAGCTCTAAAAACCGAATTAAAGGTTTCTGACATGGTGGTTAATTGTACACCAGTGGGGATGTCACCCCATACCGATAAAACCCCAATTCCAAAAGAACTTTTACATGAAGACCTTGTAGTCATGGACGCTGTTTACAATCCTTTAAGGACTAGGTTGCTGAGAGAAGCTGAGGAGGTTGGAGCTAGAATCGTAGATGGTTTAAGCATGCTGATCTATCAGGGAGCCGAAGCCTTTAAGCTCTGGACTGGAAGGGAGCCACCTATTAATTCTATGCGAAGAGCTGCCCTCAGAGTCTTAAGGGGTGAAAACTGGTGAAAGAAGACAATGTGGCTCTCATAGGCTTCATGGGCGTAGGAAAAACCTCGGTAGCACTGCAACTATCTAAGAGGCTGGGCAAAGGCTACATCAGCACAGATAACCTAGTAGTTAAGAAGGCTGGTAAACCAATTAGCAGAATCTTTGAGGAAGATGGCGAAATAAGGTTTAGAGAATTAGAGATTGAGGCTGTGAAAGAAGCGGCTAGCATGAGGAATATGGTAATAGACTGTGGAGGAGGGGTTGTACTAAACTGGATAAATGTAGAATATTTGAAAAGGTCTTCAACGATAATCCTTCTCAAAGCCAGGCCTGAGATCATTCTTAAAAGGATTTCAAAGTGTAAAGGGGTTAGGCCTCTCCTCAAAGATTTAAGGTTGGAGAATCTTGTGAGGCTGCTTAAATTTAGAGAGCCATTCTATGAAAGAGCTGCCGACTACGCTATAGATAGCTCAAACCTGAGCATAGGTAAGGTGGTTGATGAGGTGATAAAGCTTTATGAGAGCAGTAGTTACGAGAAGCAGCGTTGAAGGGGTGGTGAAGGCTCCTCCCTCAAAAAGCTACACCCATAGAGCCCTAGTATGTTCAGCATTAGCTTCAGGGAGAAGCCTAATATTTTCGCCATGCCCTTGCAGAGACACGGAAGCCACAATCAATACTTTAAATAGGCTTAGCATTGAAATCGTTAAGCATTCCCCCCTCCTGTGGGAGGTTAACGGTGGAACTCTAAGAAAGACTGATGCCTATTTGGATTGTGAAGAGTCAGGAACCACGTTGAGGTTTATCTCAGCTCTATGCTCGCTAACTGGTGAAGAATTCATAGTCTCAGGTTCACCCTCACTCTTAAAAAGACCAGTAGGAGAGCTGGTTAACGGGTTAAGGCAGCTAGGTGCTGAATGCTCGTGCAGTGGAGGTTTTCCACCAGTATTTGTTAAAGGAAAACTTAGGGGTGGTGAAGCAAGGATTAGAGGTGATGTAAGCTCCCAGTTTGTGTCAGCCCTACTCCTAGCAGCCCCCGCCGCTGAAAAGGAGGTCCACCTAACATTAACCACCAAACCCAAATCTAAACCTTACATACTGATGACTCTCAGCCTTCAAAGTGAATTTGGCATCAGAATAGAAAGCTCTAGGGATCTTACAGAGTTCTGGGTGGGCTGTCAAAGCTATAAGGCGAGGTCATGTAGGATTGAGGGAGACTGGTCTTCAGCCTCCTACTTTTTAGCTGCAGGAGCCCTTACAGGTAGGGTGAAGGTTAAAGGTTTAAAACTTGATAGTCTTCAAGCCGATAAGGAGATATTAGACGTTTTGAGGCAGATGGGAGCTAAAGTAGCCACATCATCCAATGAAATTATAGTTGAGGGGTCTTCACGTCTAGAGGCAGTCGAGTTTGAGGTTTCAGACTGTCCAGACCTTTTCCCCCTGCTTGCAGTTTTATGTGCGGTGGCTCGTGGAAGAAGCCTAATTCGAGGTGTTGAAAGGGTTAGGTTTAAGGAGTCAGATAGGGTTGAAGCTGTAGTGGAAGGACTGGTAAAAATGGGAATAAAAGCACTATATAGGAATGGCCATGTAGTTATTGAAGGGTCAAAACCTAAAGGAGCTGTCATAGATCCCAGGAACGATCATAGGATTGCCATGGCTTTCGCTATTCTAGGGCTTACTGCTGATGGTGAGACCATAATTGAGAATGCTGAATGTGTATCGAAATCCTTCCCAGACTTTTGGGGTAAACTGGAAAGTCTTAAAGCTAGCTTAAAAATAATGCCATAATGTTTTGGTGGTTTACATGTCAGCAAACTCTTTTGGTAGACGCTTTGTAATTACCTGCTTTGGGGAGTCTCACGGTGAAGTGTTAGGTGTTGTCGTTGACGGCTGCCCGGCAGGCTTACCCCTTTCCGAAAACGACATACAAGTACTCCTCGACAAAAGAAGGCCGCAATCCACCACGTATAGTACGTTGAGGAAGGAAAAGGATAAAGTTAGAATTGTCTCAGGTGTTTTTAGAGGCCATACAAGCGGAGCGCCAATATGCATGATTATTGCCAATGAAGATGTTGATTCTACGCCTTATGAAGCCTTTAGGAGAAAACCCAGGCCGGGTCATGCTGATTTTACCGCCATGGTTAGGTATGGTGGCTTTAACGATTATCGTGGTGGAGGAAGATTTTCCGGTAGGATTACGGCAGCCTTTGTGGCAGCTGGAGCCATAGCTAGAAAGCTTCTATCCATGAGGGGGGTAGAAGTTTATGCACATGTGGCACAGATAGGCAACATAAGAGTTAGAAGGCAGCCCAAGTTAGAGGAACTTAAAAAAGTCTATGAAAATGATGTTAGGTGCGCTATTCCTGAAGATGTAAAACTCATGGAGAATGAGCTTAAAAATGCTGTGGAAGCTGGCGATAGTGTGGGTAGCATGGTGGAGGCTTATGCGTTTGGTATACCCCCAGGCTTAGGAGACCCCCTATTTCACAGCTTGGACGTAGACATTGCAGCATTAATTTTTGCCATACCTGGAGTTAAAGCCGTAGGCTTCGGTTTAGGCTTTGATTTTCCCTCCATGAGAGGCTCTGAATGCATAGACGAATTTACTGTGAGGGAAGGCGAAATAGCCACCAGCACTAATAAGTCTGGTGGAGTGCTTGGGGGCTTATCGACGGGAAGCCCCCTCCACATTAAAGTAGCATTTAAAGCCCCATCCACAATAAAGAAGAACGTTAGAACCGTTAACCTTGAATCCTTAAGTGAAACTATACTTAAAGCTGAAGGCAGATATGATCCATGCATCGGCCCTAGGGCCGTACCTGTAGTTGAAGCCTGCCTCAGCATAGTTCTTGCCGACCACTATCTTAGTCAAGGCATCATACCCCCTGTTCTAGGCGATTAAAGGTGATTTTAAAGAAAATTAGGAACAAAATAGACATCATAGATGCGGAGATCCTGAAATTACTAAAACTTAGAGTTGAGCTGGCTAAAGAAGTGTATAAGGTTAAGCGTGCTCTGAATAGGCCCCTAGTTGACCGTCAAAGAGAAAACGAGATTTTAACAAGAATAAGGGAGGAAGCCAGTAAAATCGGGATGGATCCCATGCTGACCTTAAAAATCTTTAAAGGTATTATAAGACTCTGCCATGAAAGTCAGAGAAAGCTTACCACGGTTTCCCCAGGCCATAAAGAAGCCCTTAATAGGGAGGCTACGCTAAAAACTTCTCCACCTCAAAGGGTCACACTTAACCTTACAACAGTAAAAACTTCAGAAACGGTTGGAGAAGACGGTCTGCTTAAAGATTCTGAGTTCCTGAGAGAAGCTAAATTAATGGTGGTTGGAGCAGGCCGCATCGGCAAATTTATTGTTAAATTCTTTAGGGGAAAGGTGAAGGAAATCACCCTGATTTCCCGTAATCCTAGTAAGGCTGAAAGACTTGCCAAACAGTTTAATGTTAACTATTCCATAGATTATAGTTATGCTTCCCAGGCAAATCTGATAATTATGGCCATACCCCCACATAACCTAGCCGAAGTTGCAAGTAGGCTGAGGGGCTTCCTTAAGCCTGGAACAATCATAGTAGATACTTCCTCGGTCAAAAAGGGGGTAGTAGAGTCAGTCCTCAGCATCCTACCAAATCATATAGAGTATGTAAGCATTCATCCGCTTTTTAACCCCGCCCGTATAAGATCGTTTAAAGGACTAACAGTAGTGGTTATTCCGGTTAAAGGTGAAAGGGCGTGGAGGCTGATAGCTGAAGTGTTTAAAGATGCCGGATTAAAAGTTGTCATATCAAAGCCTGAAGAACATGATAGGGTAATGAGCGTGGTGCAGGTAGCCCATCATCTAGCATACCTAGCCTACGCCCTCACAGCCTATGAACTTCTAAATCCTCGAGAACTACATGAGTACCGTACAAGGATACTACAGTACACCCTAACCGTGTTAGGCAAATTAAAGGATAACCTAGAGGTAATCAAAACCATTCAAGAGTTAAATACCTATGGAAATGAGGCTAAAATTAAACTTCTAGAAAACATGAAGCAGTTGAGTCGCATTAGCGATGAAAACTGGACCAGGCTTAGAGAGGCACTGTCAAAACTAAGTTAACAACTTAGCTTTCGAGAAGCGGTTAGGTCTAAAATACGGGATAAGCCCATTTTGAACGTATATTGCTCTTAAGGGTAGAAATAGCCATGTTTGAGAGAGTTCCTTTAATTCCTCCTATCTTAATGCTAAATCGACTACAAGCACTACTCAAATATGTACAGCTTGGTATGAAGTCTTTCTTCATAAAATCTTAGAATTTTTTGTTCCGTTTCTCTATTTAAATACGGTTTTATAGGCTTTCCACTTATGTTATGAAATAGTACGAAACAATAATTCCAGTCACCACTCAAATAATTAAATGATGCTTTTGCAAGAGCCACCTTAAGTCTGGAACCAGGTATTTCTGGCCTTCCTATTTCAGAATGGTCCAATTCAATTGCGATTCGCTCCGGTCTTAGAATTCCAATATCTGGATATACCCCTCCAGAACCAAAAAGATCATAAGGCTTCTTCCACAATACTGGAGGTCCCTCCCCTTCAATATAAAGAGCTTCTTTAATTTCTATCTCCGGAAATAGCTTTCGAAACATATCTTTTACCACAGAGCCAACTCTTTTCCTTGCAACTTGATCCCATGTTTTCTTAGTTTGCTTTACATCTTGTAATATGGCATCAAAAGTGTTCTTACTTTTTATATGCTCAACTAATTGCTCTATAAACTCAAAAATTTTTATGTTATTCAACACTTTTTCCCTCCCGAAACTGATTAACGCTAAAATAAATTAAAAATTTAACTTACAAAACAGAGCTCCTAATGTAGTAGCGAATTTGATCTGTTTTTTCTAGTCACTTTTTGAATTCTTGGTGAAATGATGAAAACCACTTCTTTTTGTAAGGTCAGGTTATTCAAATTCACGTTCCACCACCCAACTTTTACCATTAAGGCTGTAAACGTAAAATTTGGGAAGTTAAAGATTTGTAATAATTGAGGCTAAACGTTTAAGGTCTAATTTTTCATGGTTCGTTAAGCATCCGGCAACAGCATAAATATGCTCGGAATTCCAAACAATTTTTTGTTTTAAAAAATTGTTTAGCTTTTCTGAGTCTAAACCTACGGCAGTAAAAGAGTATCTCATTTCCTCTGGGTGTATGCATGGTTTACCCTCTTCATCCTTACATTTTTCACACAGCCTGCATTGACCAGCTATGAAACATATTCCATCAAGCTCTTTCTCAAGCCTCCTACCATAATCATAGGTTAGTTTTGCTAGAATTTCCCAGTTGTCTAGGCTTTTACCGTAAACATAGAAAAGGTAAACTAGGATGTT
>Ga0180302_10000861_pt1 | contig 14094 bp, 8 predicted proteins | sample GuaBasSediGuay17_FD_121794 | JGI IMG/M metagenome (GOLD analysis project Ga0180302, IMG submission 121794) | Subseafloor sediment microbial communities from Guaymas Basin, Gulf of California, Mexico - Guay17, Core 4571-4, 12-15 cm | ecosystem: Environmental > Aquatic > Marine > Hydrothermal... | reverse complement strand
GGTTTAGACAACGTTGATGTAAACGCAGCAACTGAGTTGGGCATAGTAGTCACCTACTGCAGGCACACGGGCGAGGAAATCTCTGTAGCTGAGCATGCCGTAGCCCTAATGCTGGCATGCGCCCGTAGGCTAGTTGAGGCTGATAGGTGCGTGAGGGAGGGTAGATGGAGGGATAGGGTTAAGCTAGTTGGGGTAGAGCTGCGAGGGAAGACCTTGGGGATCATCGGGCTTGGCGCTATAGGACGCGAGGTAGCTAGGATAGCCTGTAGAGGGCTTGGAATGAAAGTGGTAGCATACGACCCCTATGTTCCAGATGAGGTTTTTGAGAAGCTGGGTGTTAGGAGGGTCGGGCTCGAAGAGTTACTTGAAGAAAGTGATGTCATAACTATACACGCTCCCCTGACTCTCGAGACTCGTGGCATGCTGAGCCGTGAGCGCTTAGCTAGGGTGAAACGGGGGGCTATACTGATAAACACGGCTAGGGGAGCTATAGTGGATGAGGAGGCTCTGTATGAAATGGTAATGAAGGGACACATCTTCTACGCTGGCGTGGACGTCTTCTCTGAGGAGCCTCCAAGTCGGAATCCGTTGTTAAAGCTTGAGAGGGCCGTCCTCACCCCTCACATAGCTGCTTTTACCAGAGAGGGGCTATACAGGATGGATATGGCTATCGCCGAGGACCTCGTAAAGTTCTTCAGGGGGCAACGCCCGCTTCACGTAGCTAACCCCGAAGTATTCAAAAAGAGGCTGAGGGCTACTTGGCTCCGCTAAGTGCCTCATTAATACGTGAGAAGGAGTTAAGGGTATGACGGCGCCATGGTCCTGAAGGTGCTTACAGTAGATGTGGGCACCACGAACGTAAAGGCAGCTGTAGTAGACGAGAATGGGAGGATCCTGAAAACCTCCTCGAGAGAATTGAAGTTACTCACCCCCGAGCCTGGAGCAGCTGAGCACTCACCCCAGGATATAATGAGGGCAGTTGAAGAGACCGCCAAGCTCGCCGCGAAGGGATTTGAGATTGAGGCTGTAGCTTTGACTTGCTACCAGCATGGCTTGATGCTGGTGGATAAGGAGGGCAAGCCGATCAGCAACGCCCTCACTCACATGGACTCGAGGTCGGGGCCCTATACAGCGATCATTGAGGAACGTTGTAATCCCAGGGAGTTGTATGAGAGGACTGGGTGCCCGCCCCTCTTCGTCTACGCGCTACCAAAGGTACTATGGTTTAAAGCTAAGTGCCCCCACTTAGTAGAGAAAGCCAAGTACTTCCTCCTAGTAAAGGACTACTTAATCCTTAACGCGGTAGGAGAGCCTTACATAGACTACGGGAATGCATCAGGCTCTCAGCTGTTTAACATAAGGCAGTTAAAGTGGGATGATCTGGCTTTAGAGATAGCTGAGATCGCTGAGGATCACCTAGCTACACCCGTTGAGGGAGCTGAAGTGCTCTGTACGCTTAATGAGAGAGGCGCTAAATTATTCGGAGTCAGTCCTGGCACACCACTAGTACTCGGAACCTTTGACGGAGCTGGCCAGAACTTCGGGTATCTGATTGAGGGGCCCAAGACGGCGGTAGTCAATCTGGGCACGACCGCGGTGCTAAGGGCTATAGCAAGAGAGCCCCTGCTCGATGTCAAGGGGATGAGGATTTTCTGCTACTACGCGGCGGCTGGCCGATGGGCCTTCGGTGGTAGCACTAATAACGGTGGCTCAGTACTCCGCTGGTTCAGAGACGTGCTGGGAGCTGTGGAGACCTTAGTAGCCGACCTGATAGGCGTGAGCCCCTATGAGCTCCTGATGCGGGAGGCCGAGTTAGCTCCTCCGGGCTCTGAGGGCTTAATGTTCCTCCCCTTCATGGCTGGAGAGAGGTTTCCCTTCAGGGATCCCTACTCTAGGGGAGTGCTATTAGGGCTTAGGTACGATCACCGTAGATGCCATATAATCAGAGCTTTTGTGGAGGGAGTGGCACTAGTGCTCAAATCGATACTCCTAGTGCTGGAGGAGTTGGGGGTAGCCCCTCAAGTACTTGTAGGAGGCGGCGGTGGCTTAAAAGCACGGCTATGGGCTGAAGTCATTACTAATGCGACATGTAGGCGGCTACTCAGGGTCAGGGGAGGTGAATATGCATCAAACAAAGGTGCCGCTGCACTCGCGTTTAAGGCCCTCGGAGCAGTTAAGGACTTAGGCGAGCTAGGATGGGAGCTGGAGGTAGAGGAGGAGATAGTGCCCGACCCCGAGCTCTGCGCCTTCTACGAGAGACTTTACGAGAGGTTCATAGAGGCGTACGAGACGCTATCACCGCTGTTTAAGAGTTGGACGGCAAGTTCCTGAGAAGAGACGCCAGGAGCGCTCATATACCTCTTCGCGACATTAGAGCCGATATGGCTAACGAGCTTATAACACTGGCGCATGGAGCTGGAGGCAGAGAGATGAGCGACCTCTTAAGTAAGCTCGTATTCTCCCGTGTAAAGAGCGAAATCTCGGCAGTTGACGGTGGTGTAGGTCTGGAGGCTACCGACGACGGCGCCACCATACCATTACCAGATGGGAGACACCTGGTAATATCCACGGACTCTTACACGGTGCACCCACTCTTCTTCCCGGGCGGGGACATAGGGAAGCTAGCAGCCTGCGGCTCGATAAACGACGTAGTTATGATGGGTGGCAAGCCCCTGGCTATGGTAGATGCGATAATTGTGGCTGAAGGAATGGAGATGAGAATGCTGGAGAGGATTTTTGAGTCGTTCCTTAACGTGCTTGAGGAGGAGGGGGTGGCTCTCATCGGAGGCGATTTTAAGGTAATGCCACGAGGCTCGCTAGATTCCATCGTAATCTCAACGACGTGCGTTGGGATAGCCGAAGAGCCTATCGTAGATCAGAATCTTAAGCCTGGGGATAGGATATTGGTTAGTGGTTACCTAGGCGATCACGGAGCGACCATACTAGCCCTGCAGCAGGGCTTAGAAGTGGAGGGTGGGGAGCTTAAGAGCGATGTGAGAGCTCTTACACGGATCCTCCCAATCATGCACAAGTGGAGGGGCTACATCCACGCTGCCAGAGACCCGACCAGAGGTGGATTGGCAGCGGTGTTGAATGAATGGGCGACTAAGACTGGGACTGTAATAGTGCTAGAGGGTAGAGAAGTGCCTGTTAGACCTATCGTGCGCAGCTATGCTGAGATGTTGGGGCTAGACCCACTGTACCTGGCCAGCGAGGGAGTAGCAGTCCTGGGAGTTGATGGAGAGGTGGCCGATGAGGTGCTCGAGGATCTTATAAAGGCGGGTTTTAGAGATGCGCGGATAATAGGAGAGGTGAAGAAGGGGGAGAGGCATCCAGGCCTAGTGTTATACAGGAGCGAGGTTGGCGGTCACAGGATACTGGAACCTCCCACCGGCGAGCTAGTGCCTCGCATATGCTAGGGGGTTAAAGCCGTAAGCTTAAGCCCCCCTCCCTAGGCTTTAAGTGCTTCCAGTCACTCACGACTCTCACCCTCTTGCCCCTAAGCCTCATTACGTAGCTGTAAGCTGAGAGAGCGGCTGTGGCCCCCATTCCAGCTGCGATCACAGCCTGCTTATAGGGCATGTCCGTCACGTCGCCTGCGGCGAAGATGCCAGGCACAGACGTCCTCCCCTCCCTATCTACCACTACCTCGCCTCTCTCATTTAACTCGACGACGCCTTTCAGGAAGCTGGTCTTAGCCTCATAGCCCACCTCTATGAAGACGCCGTCGAGCCGTAGCTCCCTGACCTCGCCGCTCCTCCTATCCTTCACAATTAGGGCCTCAACTCTCCTCTTCCCCCTTATAGCGAGAGGAGTAGAGTTGGGGACAAGCTCAACATTGCCTCTCGCTAGGACGCTGGCCACTAAGTCGTCATCCTCGTACGGCTTCTCACTCGGGAAGATCCAATAGACCTTCTTGGCGTAATTCGAGAGAGTGGAGGCGTTTTCGACTCCATGGTACCCCCAGCTGATTAACGCTACCACCCTCCCCTTAAAGAGGGGGGCGTCACACACTACGCAGTACGAGACCCCCCTACCCCTAAGCTCCTTCTCCCCCGGAATACCCAGCTCCTTAGGAGCTTTGCCGCAGGCCAGGATCACAGCTAGACATCTGTACTCCCCATTCCTGCCCCTAACCACGAATCCTCCCTCCTCTCTGCGCACTTCGATTACCTCATCGAATACTATTTCAGCGCCGTAGGACTTGGCCTGCTCCTCTACCCTCCTGATGAGCTCGAAGCCCCTAATGCTCTTAAAACCCGGGAAGTTCTGAATCTCAGGCGCTAAGAGCAGCTGACCACCCAGATCAGCTCCTACCACTAGAGTCTTGAGCCCTTGTCGAGTGGCGTAGAGCGCAGCCGTGAGGCCGGCTATTCCCGCCCCCACGATCACTACATCATACTCACGCTCCCTCACGAGTGCTCCTGCCAATAAAGGCCAATAAACGTTTGCCTAACTCCTCGTGAGCGTTATCGGCTTTAAAAATATGCGACAAGGGTAAAAATGGGGCAGCTCAATAGTGATGGAGAATGCTTAGGCTTGAGTGGAGCGCTGGTACTATACTGCTCAGAGGGGGGAGCCCGCCACCTTCGATAGCTGCCTTCTTCAAATACGATCCTAGAGTAAATTGTTATCGTAGCCTTGCCATCCAGTATAGGTGGATAGTAGAGGAGCTAGAGAGGGCAGGCTTAGAGTATGAGGACGACGTAATCCACGCGCCGCCCTGCCGTTTCAATAAGCCACGTAACCTAACCTTAAGGGATTATCAAAGAGAGGCGCTTGAGGCGTGGTTAAGGGAGAGAAGGGGGGTGGTAGTCCTGCCGACGGGAGCTGGCAAGACGATAGTAGCTGTGGCAGCAATCGCCATGCTTCAGGCAGCTACCCTAGTAGTTGTGCCGACGCTTGAGCTGATGGATCAGTGGGAGAGGGCTATCAAGAGGTTCTTAGGGGTAGTACCGGGGAGGTACGGCGGAGGAGACAAGGAAGTCAGGTGCGTCACTATAGCGACATACGACTCCGCGTACCTAAACGTCGAGCAGCTGGGTGATAAGTTCATGCTCATAGTCTTCGACGAGGTTCATCACCTTCCAAGCCCAGGGTATAGGCAGATAGCCGAGCTTTGCGCAGCTCCCTGGCGCATGGGGCTTACAGCTACTCCAGAGAGGGAGGACGGGTTGCATATTGACTTGCCCTACTTAGTCGGGCCAGTAGTGTATAGGAGGTATGTGAGGGAGCTAGCTGGGAAGTGGCTAGCGGAGTTCGACATCGTGAGGGTATACGCTAACATGTCGAGGGAGGAGCAGGAGGAGTACAGGAGGCTTACCTCAAGGTATAGGAGTTTCCTGAGGAAGAGGGGGCTTAAGATGCGTGGACCCCAGGATTTTGAAAAGCTTATAGCTATGAGCGTCCGCGATATCGAGGCTAGGGAAGCCCTGCTAGCGTGGCATAAAGCTCGGAGAATAGCCCTCCACGCCGCTAAGAAGCTGGATATACTCAGGGAGATCCTATCCAGGCACAGGAATGATAAAGTATTGATATTCACGGAACACAACGATGTAGTTAGGGAGATCTCCTCACGCTTTCTCATACCGGCAATTACGTACAAGACGCCTGAGGAGGAGAGGAGGGCTATCATGAGGATGTTTAGAGAGGGTAGGGTTAGAGCAATAGTCACTAGTAAAGTGTTGGAAGAGGGGGTCGACGTGCCCGATGCCAACGTCGCTGTTGTGCTGAGCGGCACTGGTAGCCGGAGGGAGTTCATTCAGAGGCTGGGCAGAGTATTGAGGCCTAAAGAGGGGAAGAGGGCTATATTGTACGAGGTGGTAACGGCTGGCACTAAAGAGGTGAGGGTCTCTAGAAAGAGGAGGAGGGGCTTATGAGGGGGATCTTTGCGCTCCTATGGGCCCCTCAACAGCTTTTGACTACTGGGGGTGAAGCTTGAGATGCTGCCCTCGAATTTACTGGTGGTCAGGGTCTGGAGGGGGCGGGTGAGGCCTCTACTCCTAGAGCCTGAAGGTCTGCCAGTAGCCTTAGCGGGCGAGATACTAGACAGGTTTAGGGAATGCCTGGGCAGGAGCAAGGAAGAGATACTCGATAGTATGGGCGATTTGGAGGAGCTAGCTCTTGAGGCTGGCCTAGACATGAGAGTTGTGAGAGCCCTGACAACGCTGGCTGCGAGAGCCGCTAAATTTGAGCCGTTAAAGTTGTCGGTAGATCCCGTGAAAGCTAGATTAGAGATCTTTGAGGAAGCTTGCAGAGAATCGGGGTTTACCCTGAATGAGGATGAGAGGAGGAGGGTGTTAATCAGGGTTGCCGACAGGCTCAACTGCAGCGTAGAGGAGCTGGAAGAGGTGCTCCGACGCTACCAGGAGGAGATCTTAGTGGCGCCGCCCAATATGAGCCCCGAGGAACTCATCAAAGAGTATAATTTATCAATGGTTCAGACGCTCACGTTCAAGGCCTTAAATTTAGATGTGAGGGTAAGGGCCAGGGGCTTTCAGGTGAAGAAGCTACTTAGAACTGTTAAGCGCCTTGGTTTGCTCTATATGGCTGAGGAATTGGGAGACGGTGTTCGCATAACGATAGATGGGCCTGCCTCACTATTGCGCCAGACTAGGAGGTATGGGACTAGGCTGGCTAAGCTAATCCCTTATGTGTTGCAGATGGATGAGTGGAGGATTTATGCCAAGATCTTAACGAGATCCAGGGTACTTTACTTTGCTTTAGATGACTCTAGCTCGCGTCTCTTTCCGAAGAAAGAGGTCGAGGTTGAGCCCGTCTTCGATAGTGAGCTAGAGGAGGAGTTTTACAAGAGCTTGCTTAGAATAGCTCCAGCCTGGAGGGTTGAGAGAGAGCCAGAACCTCTAGTAGTTGGTAGGCATATATTAATACCCGATTTCTCAGTCTCGTCAGACGGGCGCAAAGTCTACGTTGAGATAGTTGGCTTTTGGACGAAGGATTACCTCGAGAGGAAGCTGAGGAAACTGAGAGAGCTTAAGGGAGTGAGGATGATAGTAGCCGTTGATGAGGACCTTGCGTGTTCAACGTTCAAGACGCTACCTCATGAGGTAGTGGTGTTCAGGAGGAAGCTCAGGGGCGTGGACTTGTACCCAATATTGAGGAGGATCTTGGGAGAGGCTCGGCGCGAGAGTTATGAGCCATATATCGACGTAGAGGCTTTGAAGGGGAGGTTGCCCGACTTATCAGGTAAGACGTTCGGTGAGGCCGTTGAGGTGCTTAAGCAGGCCGGTGTGAGTGAGCGCGATGCAGCGGCGGTCCTAGAGATGCTGGGCTACAGGGTTGAGTGGACAAGCCTAGACCCTAGGCGAGCTAGGGTTAAGAGGGTAGCTGCGCGCTGAAACTAGAGAGGACCAGGCACCATTAATGAGGGACCATGCTAGTAACTACTTGTGAGTGGAGTACGCGAGATCGACCACCTACTGATCTCGCCATGCCCTCCCCCCACGGCAGTGCGCGAGGCGCTGGACTTGGGAGTCGTCCTCATATTGAATCTAGAGCCCTCTTGTAAGGACTATTATGAGGAGGCTAGGAAAGGGGGGATCGTAGTGCTTGAATACCCGATGCAGCCGCTGGGCATTAGGCCTATAGAGGAAGTCAACGAGTTGGTGCGGAACGTTCTCCAAGTAATGAGTTCAGGGAAGAAGGTACTAATACATAGTGGAGACTCTGTCGATGATAGATGCGTTACCCTAGCGAAGATGGTACTCGCAGCTAAAGGGGTGAAATTGGAGGACGTGGAGGGGCCTCAGAGCTTGGTGCAGGAATTGGCAGTATCATGGTATACCCGCTTAATTGAGTTGATAAGTGTAGAGGAGCTCCACCTGCTCTACGGGATTGGCAAGAGGTACGACTTCGGCGCAGGGTTGGAGCACGCATCCACCGTGGCTAATGTAAGCCTAGATATAGCGTCGGTACTGAAAGACAAGCTGAATTTAGATGAGGCTGACCTCATAGCAGTGTACGTGTCGGGGCTCTTTCATGATATAGGGAGATTTTACTCAGAGCGTAGGCACGAGGAGACAGGAGTGGAGATCCTCAGGACTCACGCTAAGGCGCTCCGCGACCTAGTTGATGTAGAATTAGTTGAATTCTGCATAAAACACCATAGGAGGCATACTAAACCCTTTGAAGATCCTCTGCTGGAGAGTGTGGGTGAGAAGGGGCTCCACTTAGCCGCTATCGTTAGACTTGCTGACTCCTTCACTAGCGTCTACAGCAAGGAGGAGTACTGGGGAGCTTACTTAGAGGACGATAACCTGGTGATAGTGGCTAGGTTCGTCAATAAGCATAGGTTCGGCGAGAAGGGCAAGCTTATGGAGAAGGCTTCAAAAATACGGCCATTAATTAGAAGTTAAGATTTGATTAGCAGCGTCGACTGCAGATATTCTGGGGGGCCTGGCATCCTCCACCTCTTGGCTGGATCCGTAAAGCTGCACATATATGGCGCTGCAGAGCACAGCACAACAGAATCCTAAAACGCTCACCGTCCAAGATGGCACATAAAAGCGCCTTGTGAACCAGAGCATTAAGTCCAGCAGCGAGCTAAGTACCAACAGGGGGATGGCTGCTAGTATAACGTACTTCAACGCCCTCACTTCAATCACCCTACGTTGATCGCTACCGCGGAACTCCTGGGATCCCTACTATCGGGCGAGATAGCGTACAATCTCATATTCCTAACTTTCGGGGGATGGTAGGACTTCAGCAGCCCCACTAGCTTTGATACCAGAGATCTATGCTCGCCGCCCTCTATCCTAACCCAGGCGCACTCTACAGGACCTTTATAGACGACCTCTTTCCAGTGGGCATCTGTCACAAGCCAGTCCACCATCTCCGTATCTGGATTCACCCACACCTCCACCCTCTCAGCATCTGGAGCTTCATCAAAGACGCTCTTATTAAGCCAGAAGAACCACGTCCTTACAACCCAGTAGCACCTCTTACGCTTCTCGAGATCTACAGCTTCGGCTATATAAAGGTCCGTTAAGACACGTATTTTACCTATGTGCATGAAGCCGCTACCGACATCTCCGGTAATAAGAGCTACCCTCTTGCCCTCCAGTAACACCTCCACCCGAGGTCGTGGAGTTCCAAGGGCCCAGACCTTTGACTCAACCTCAGGCACCCCATACTCCTCCACTGCTCTCTTAACGGTATCTAGTAATTCTTTATGAATACGTGGCGAATACCTAGATCTATACACATAGCTCATTAGCCCCCTCCCCAGTACTCGAATCTTAACCGAGAACCTCTTCACAAGCCTACCCTCAACAAGCACATCGAGGGGAACATCGACTACCCTTGGAGAGGTTAGCTCAGGATATACCAAGAAGTAAACTACACCCTCCTCGCCAGGTCGCATCTCTATCCTATCGCCGGGGAGGGTCACTAAAGCCCCCTTATCGTAACCTCCTCCCCATAGGAGTTGGAGACCGCTATACCTCCCCTTAACCTCCTCCCTCTCCCTATAGAGGGGAGGGGGAGCCAAGCAGACCTTACGGAGTATTCTTTCAGATTCATTCCTCACTACGAGCTTAAGGGTGGAGACCCTCCTGAGGAACACTACCTCCGAGTCGTCTTCCACCCTTAGACTTAACAGCCTGGGAGGCATGCTCTTCCAGGCCCGTATGATTTCTGCGTCAGGAGGTGTTATAAATAACTGTTGAGAGCACTCCTGAGTGTGAGACTTGTAGCAGATATTGACTCACCCTCGGGGTTATGAGATAGGCTAGGAGCGCATATAGCATATATTCGTTGGAGCGACTACTAGCTCGCGTGAGGCTTTAGATGAGTTAACGCACCTGGCAGCTAGCTGTGATGGCTAGCAACGGCTGATGGCGCATCTATGCATAATTCATTAATCTGGGGTGTCTTATCGTGCAAAGGCTACCGATCGCTCCCGTAGCCTCCTACAATCTGATGGCTGGGATTAAGGGCTGAGCAGTTCTTTGCGGAAAAGAGTCAGCATTTAGGCTCTTAATCACCCTTCATACGAGCTAGATTCATCACCCACTTCGCTCTTTGTGAGGTACTCCCTCACCCTCCTTAAATACCTCTCCCGCTCATCTGAGGGTAAAGTGCCCCATAGGAGCATCTGCTTTCTTAAGTCGTCGAGGAAGTTATACTGAGATGGGCCTGTCCACACGCCTCCATGTCCTCTGAGAAGCTTCAAGCTGACTGCTGCCCTCCATCCTCCCAATCTCTCCTTAACGAAGTACAGGTTTACCTCCTGTTCAGTCCCCGTATCGAATGGGTAGAGCCTTACCGCCATCCTTAGCCTCTTATTAGCTACATCGACCTTAGGCTCCACCGATACTTTGTGGAAGCGCTTCTCGTAACCAGCTCCTAGGTAATACTCCTCCAGGTAGAGTAGAAGCGCCTGAGCTTCCCTCTCGCTTGGGACTCTGAAGGGGAGTGGTATGTCCCATATAGTGCCTCTTGGCGCCCTTGGAACTCTCCATCTTCTCTCGAGAGAGGGAGTTATTATCTTAGCAGCGATATACGATGGGTAAGTTGATGCCGCCAGCGTCGAGAGGAGCACGAGGATCATCACGAGGGATATGGAGATTGACGCGTAGTTGAAGATGAAGGTGGGAGGCAGCACCCCTATCATGCGTAACACCTTGCTTACTCCCCACCCCAGGAAATAACCGAGCGTAGCGCCTATGAAGCCGTAAACCGAGAACTCGACAATGAACATCAACATAGCCCCTCCTGGGGATAGGCCCACGCTGCTGTAGGTGAATATCTCCCTCTCCCTCTCCTTAACGCTGCCCAGCAGGGAGGTCACTATGCTAAGCGCTGTTATGGCGAAAGGTATGACCATCATTTCCCAGCCTATAGCGGCGTATGTGGGGAACCTTGAGTAGCCGTAAACCTCCTTACCCCGACCGAAGTAGCATACGGCATCAACGGCGTAGGCAATGCGCTTAGCTAATTCAACGGCTTCTTCATAGCTGACGTCCGGCCTCAGGATAACGCCTATGCTAGCGACATACCCGCCGATCTTCTTAGCTATGCCGCTGGGTATTATGGCTACCCTGCTCCACGCTAGAGGCTGTGGAACTAGCAATCCCATCGGGATGGTGTAGCCGTATATTGGGCCGAAGTAGATGGGGTCTATGGGAGCGAAGCTAAGCCTGAAGTCGGTGACCGCCTCCATCGCGGTCTCTGAAAGTATACCCGTAACTATGAGCCTCATACCCCTAAACTCGACTTCATCGCCCACATCAACGCCGAGGGCCTCAGCTAGAGATGAGGGCAGTATTATGGCCATCTGATCCTCGTATAGGAACGGCCCTCCCCTCGTTATGCCCTTGGAGAGCACTACAGCTGCCTCCTCTGGGGTGAGGCCTAGGAAGGCAGTCACCCTAGCGGTGGCATTATGCGAGATTAGTAAGCCGTAGGGCCCGCGGGGGTAAACGAAGGCGGGATAGTACCAGATCCTGGGACATACGGTACCTTTATCGCCTACGATTGCCTTAACCTCCTCAACCGTCGGGTAATCCAGCACGTCGTTTAGTACGCTAAACGCCCTCTTCACAGCCATGCCGTAGTACGGTGCCTTGCCCTTCTCTATCGGGGATGGGAGGACTGCTGTGTACGGTGAGATGGAGGCTAGCGATATGAGGGCCATGGCGAATACTGTAACGGGTATTATTGTGAGGATCGTTCTCAGGGGCCTCTTCCTCATATTCTCTGTTGAGAGCGATATAGCCATGATGGTCGCCGCCATCCTTTCTCTCACGACCTCGTGGTATCCCAGGATCTTGGATGCGAACTCCGCTACTATGTCCCTCGCCTCCCTGTAGAATATCCAGAGCACCACCGCCATTAGGATGAGGAGGCCCACACACAACGCGGCTAGCAGGGTGCTGGGTATTATCCAGAAGGCCGGGTGTATCATCGCGAATGCAAGGAACATGATTACTTCGAGCGCCGCTATGTACGCTATCCTCTTGAACCCCTCGCCTCGCAGGAGTAGGCGCTCGAAGAAGTATGCTGATATGATGACGAATGGCACGAAGACTATAGCCGACTTAACGCTCTCCTCATAAAGCGGCATTACCTCGTCGGCGTACGCCCTAGCGGCATAGCTCCACGCTGCTAGGGCGCTCCTATAGGCATCTCCATACCTCTCCTCGCGCAGAGCCTCCCTAGCCGCCTCTAACTGCTCCCTTGAGTACTGCAACATTAGGTCAGCGCTCAGCTTCCTAACCTCCCTAAAGCTGAGCACTGAGTATCGCCCGTAGGCTAACCTGTAGAGACTGCTCGCGTAATCAAATGCCGTAAACACGGGCTTGTCTCCCTCAACTACGCCAAGAGGCCACCTCTCAGCGTAGGTGATGGTAAACGTCATCTTTGGCACTTGGGTTGAGGCCAGTAAGCCCACCTCGTTCTGGAGCACGTACGCTAACGTGCCGTAGTACAGCGGTATCATCCCCGTCTCAGTGTGGTAGGGGGTTACCCACAGCCCCGTCGATGCCCATATGTTTAGGGAACGGAACCTGGGATCCTCTACCGCAGGTCTCCGCATCAGCCTCGGGTAGTAGAGGTCGAGGAGCACGTGTACTTTCATCAGCTTAACATTCACCGTTGCGTAAACTTTGGGCACTAGAGCGTTCACCCATGCAGGCCCACTGCTATGCATGCCATAGGCAGGGACGTACATCCAGCTCCTATTAACAGGCTTGAATGCCTCTACTAGCCATGTGTCGATACCCTGGGGAGTTATGCCGTGTACCACCGCCACGCCCCTAGAGTCAGCTCTCACGAACATCCACGCGAATGGGTAGTCGCTGACGCCTCCGCCGACAGCTCTGCAGACCCTGACAATCGCGTGGGGGACGGGATCGTACCAGCCTCTCGAGACGTTATACTCTAGCACCCTGACCTCCAGGTCTATGAAGCCCCAGTACAGAAGCGGGTGCAGCCTAGTGGGCATTATGAGGCTCCTCATAACCCCGATATCAGGCTCGTGGAGCAGGCCAACGGCTATGGCAACCGCCGTTGCCAGCTGAGGCATTACCCGATCCCTAAACCTAGACGTTACGTACTCCAGGTCGCTTACCGGCTCACCCTCTCTAGGCCTATAGCTCAGGGAGGTCCTGAGAGTGAAAGCCGCCATGCCCGCCATTACGAAGGGCTCAGTATCCAAGATGTATGGGTGGCTCATAGTGCCGCTCCAGGCGAACTCAGGCCCGTGCGTAAGATCCTGGAACCTGATCAGCCCTAGATCTCTAATAGCTTCTCTCAGCCCCTCCGATTCCGGCAGTCCAGTCTCATTTAGATACTCTCCGGCAATCCTGGAGTAGAGGGTGGAGACCCTGCCCTGAAGCCAGTAGAATTTAGTGGTCATGAAAGTCCTGCCAGCAGCGTAGAAGTGGCCAACGTATACCAGCGACGCTACTGGAAGATCAGCTGAGATGTCGAGCCCCATTACATACCATATTATCCTCCTCCCCCTAACTAGGTCAGGCCTGATCAGTATGTAATTCCTCACGAACTCCCTCGGCCCCACTAGCCCGTTCCAGTGCCCGGATGTAAATAGTAGCCAGGCAGTCCTTAGCGGGCGGTGCATTGCGAGGTATCTCATGAGTTCTATGAGCATAGCTGGCGCTAACGCCTCCTCGGTAGAATTAGCTAGGCCGGGTGCTACACACCATGAGTCGTAGTGTGCAACGAACACCATTATCTCATCGGGTTTCTCAAGCCCAGGTATCTTGACCAAGATGTTGTGGCCGACGACCTCCTTCAGCTTCATATCTGTGCGTACCCTCAGCCTGAGGCCTCCCCGCTCCATCAAGTCTCTCAGCTTACTGGCGTTGTCGGGGGTCAAGTAGAGGCGTGCGAAGGGCACGGGTATCAGGGGGTTGAACTTAGTGAGCGCCTCCCACTCCGCTGTCTCAGAGCCTAGGTACACCACAGCTTTCGCGCCGAATCTCAGCGCATTTAGCCAATTTTCACCACTCCCCTCGTAGTCCATGAGGACTATGCTGCCGTTAACTGGTTTGCCGTTGAAGTCGTCCAGCCTGCCCCTACCCACGTACACGGCTGGCCCTTCAAATGTCCCGC
>Ga0180302_10000860_pt1 | contig 14102 bp, 13 predicted proteins | sample GuaBasSediGuay17_FD_121794 | JGI IMG/M metagenome (GOLD analysis project Ga0180302, IMG submission 121794) | Subseafloor sediment microbial communities from Guaymas Basin, Gulf of California, Mexico - Guay17, Core 4571-4, 12-15 cm | ecosystem: Environmental > Aquatic > Marine > Hydrothermal... | reverse complement strand
TACTTAAGGGCAATAATCGACACCTATCTTAAGCCTGAAAATTCTATAGAAGAAGAAGTTGCGAAATTGGTTAACCTTTTGGGTAAAGGAGGATTAATTTTTGTCCCTATAGATAAAGGTGTAGAATATGCTAAAACTCTAGTAGAGTTTTTACAGAAAAAAGGTATTAAGGCTAAGATGTTTATATCAAAGGAAATTAAAGCTTTGGAAGAATTCATTAACGGCGAGGTCGACGTTCTTGTAGGTGTTGCAACATATTATGGTGTCATGGTCAGAGGCTTAGATTTACCTGAAATAATCCGCTACGCTATATTTGCTGGAATACCTCGTTTTAAATTTAGTACTAAACTTGATGAACCTCATCCATTAAACATCATGAGAGCTCTGGTTATTTTAAGAGAAATTTTAGAAAAAGATGAGAAAAAAGAGAAAATAGATAAACTCATAGTAAAAATGAAAAAATACCTTACCATAGCTCCTGCTGCAGCATTATCTGAGATAGCTAAGAAACTGAAAGAAAATATACCGCCAGAAACGGTGGCTGAAAAAATATTTTATGAAGCCTTATCACTGGCAAGACTTTTACTTGAGAAAACCGAGATTAAGAGAAAACTGAAAGAACTGAAAGAAGTAGCTATTGTGGAAGAAAATGGTAGAATGTATATTTTAATACCGGATATTATGACGTATATTCAGGCAAGCGGCAGAACATCAAGGATGTTTGTTGGCGGAATAACTAAAGGATTATCTATAGTAATAGTTGATGATGAAAGATTACTTTATGGTCTTCTAAGGAGAACCAAATGGTTCATTGAAGACATGGCATGGATTGATCTTAAAACAGTGGATCTAAAGGCCGTGATGAAGGAAATAGATGAAGACAGAGAACTGGTAAGAGCCGTTAGGGAGGGCAAGGTAAAACTTGAAAGAGTTAAAGAATGGTTTAAAACAATACTATTAGTTGTAGAGTCACCTAATAAAGCTAGAACAATAGCTAATTTCTTTGGAAAGCCCACGATCAGAAGAAGTAATGGACTTAAGGTTTACGAAGTAACTACAGGGAAGTACTTACTCATGATAACAGCTACCGGAGGACATGTTTTTGATTTAACGACATCGCAAGGCTTTCATGGTGTTTTAACACCTAAGGATAATTATGTGAACAAATATTTACCAGTATATGATACGTTAAAGCGATGCTTAAACTGCGGATATCAGTTCACTGAGTACATTATGGAAAGGAAAAAGTTATGCCCTAAATGTGGAAGTTCCAATATTAGGGACTCATTAAATGTAATTAACTTCATTAAGGAGTTAGCTGAAGAAGTAGACCTGGTTTTAATAGGCACAGATCCTGATACTGAAGGAGAGAAAATAGGTTGGGATATAGCTGTTCACTTAAGACCTCATGCTAAAAAGCTTCTGAGAGTAGAATTCCATGAAGTTACAAAGAGAGCTATAGCTGAAGCGCTGGACAGCCCAAGGGAGTTCAATGCAAATCTCATTAAAGCTCAGGTTGTTAGGAGAATTGAAGATAGATGGATAGGATTTGAGCTATCAAGAAGGCTATGGAATGTTTTCGGTATGCATTGGCTTTCAGCCGGAAGAGTGCAAACACCAGTACTAGGATGGATCATAGATAGGTACGTTAAGTGGTCAAGAGAAAGAAAGACAGTATATATAATTCGGATAAAGGATTTACTTACAGTAGAAATTTTTGAAGATGAAATACCTAAGGAGTATAGGATTTCTGAAGGAAGAACGGAAATCGATGTTTTAGAGGAGAAAACTTTGGAGGAAAGTCTACCGCCGTTACCACCTTTTACTACAGACACTCTGCTAACAGAAGCTTCTAAAATGTTAAGATTAAGCGCGAGTAAGACCATGGAATTAGCACAAGACCTTTTCGAACTAGGCTTCATAACCTACCATAGAACAGACTCTCCTAGGGTCTCGCTATATGGACAAAATATTGCAAGGACATATCTAACAGATGTTTATGGTGAAAAAGCAAAAGACTATTTTAAACCTAGAGGATGGGCTGTTGGAGGAGCTCATGAATGTATTAGGCCTACGAGACCTATAGACGCAGATAGATTAGTTAAATTAATAAGTGAGGGCATTATAACCCCTATTAAGCCATTAACAAAAGATCACATACTACTCTATGATTTAATATTCAGAAGGTTTATTGCAAGTCAGATGAAGGAGGCAAAAGTATTGAAACAGAAACTCAAAATAAAAGTTATGGGTGTAGTAAAGGAACCCGAGCGAGTAATTGCAATAAAAGATAAAGGATTCCTAGAATTCTATAATATAGTACATATTGAACCCAAAATTGAAAAGGGAAAGTATATATCTGAAGAAATTAAAATTGAAAAGAGACCCCTAACTTACCTATTCACACATGGAGACCTAGTGAAGCAAATGAAAGATAAAGGCATAGGAAGACCTTCAACATATGCCAAAATAATAAATACACTACTTCAGAGAAAATATGTTATTGAGAAAAAGAAAAGATTAATCCCAACTGATCTGGGAATTAAAGTTTATACTTATCTTTTACAAAATTATTCCAGACTAGTCTCTGAGGAAAGAACGGCAATGCTTGAGGAATTAATGGATGAAATAGAACGTGGCGAGAAAAACTATTTAGATGTTTTAGATGAACTTTATGATGAAATAACTTCTCTGCCTTAAAGGTGGTAGCGGTGAAAGTAGCGATATATCATTACCGGAACAAAGTTCTTTCAAGAAGATATAATAGTGAAAAAGTAAATAGAGCAGCTGATGAAGCAAGACGAAAAGACGTATCTCTCATGTGCATACCCCCTTTAATGAACATTTCAGATTTAATAGGGATTTATCAGCTTAATAGAATCAAAGCAATAATTAGAAGCTATGCTGGAAGAATACCTTCATCAGCAATAGAACCTATAATTAAGGTTGCAGAGGAACACTCATTATATATAATGGTTGGAGGAATCTTAGAGAGAGCAGGGCCTAAGCTTTTTATGACATCTCTTCTCATAACACCTGATGGAAGAATTAAAGGTAAAATGAGAAAAATAACTATTTCTAGAGAAGAATTATCGCTAGGCCTTTCACCTGGGAAAATATATACAAGTAAGATAATTGTACGTAAATACAGTTTAGGAGTTTTGGTCGATACAGATTTGTTTGCACCAGAATATGCTAGGTTACAGAAGATTTTAGGAGCACAGTTCTTTGTGGCTTTCTTTAAGAGAAGACTTAGAAAAGGAAGCATAAGAACCATAGTTAAATCATTAGCTTTAGCTAGGGCTTTAGAAACATCTACGCCTATACTGTTGTGTGGAGGCATTGTTGAACATCATGGAGAAATACTTTATAGCGCCCCATCAATGATTGTTACGCCAAATGGTATTGAAAACGAAGTTGTTAATGAAGAGAAGCTGCTTTACTGGGATTTAGCAGAGTTAAATAATGATAATCTTAGTGCGTTACGTTTATGTCCTATAAGTTATAGTTCACTATCTGATGCATGTAAGGAATTATCAAAACTTCTTAAATACCGTTAAGTAACTTAGGCGAGAACTATGGGTGGAAAAGAGGAAATAAGCAAAGTAATAGGCGTACGTGTAGTTTCAATAAGGGATATTGCCCGTTTTGCTGTATCGTTAGCTAGTTTAGGTCAAGCGCCTTATGTTATAAAGTTTAGGAAAAACAGTAGAATAATATATGGACTACTCGCAGTCTTTAGAGATTACTATAAATTTTACGGCTTACCTCTCCTCTATTACTATGTTGCTAGAGAACAAGAAGATATAAAAGATAAACATTACATTCTCGTTAAAAGCGATGAAACAGGTGAAAAAGTGGAGTTCGCTGAAGGAACCAAACCTGGGTGGATAGCAATACCTATTATGGAACTTAAAATTGTTCCTGGATTTTTAGACATAAATGTTGAGTAATAAATACAATATTATGAGGCTAAAACGTACACTCTAACTCTTCTGTTCCTTGAAATTTCTCTTATTATCCCCTTTTTAGAGAGAATTGCTAACACTCTTTTCGCATTACCGTATGTTATATCGTACTTTGTCATTATTAAGTAAGGTGTTATAACTTTAAATGCTCTAATTTCGCGTTCTATGGTTCTTAAAAGATCAGGTGTTACGATAACAGATCTTTCTCTCTTTTCTGTTTCCGTGAGCGGTTTCTTTTCCTTTTTAGACGGCTTTCCTTCGAACATTTTTTTGGTTCTCTTTTCCATTACTGAAATTGGTTTTTTATGTACCCCACCCATGATATCAGCCTAAGAGAGATTAGTTGCCTCGCACTATTTATTTTTAGAGCTATATAAGGCTATCTTTACACTGATAATACTCTTACGTATTACTACTAGTTAGGTTTTAAAAATAAAAAGAGATTAAGCTTAGCTAAGGGTGCAAAGTATGAAGCTTGTAACGGTAAAAATGCCTGAAACGTACATTGAAGGTTTAGACGAATTGGTAAAGATAGGCAGATATTCCTCTAGAAGCGAGGTTATTAGAATAGCAGTCAGAGACTTGCTGAGAAAGGAACTTTGGCTTAGAGGTAATGAGTACGTTTTTCCGGGCTTCCAAGGTAGAAGAAGCAAAATACCTATTTAGCATTGTATTTTAGCTAAGTTCATAGTTTTCTTAACTTCTTAACTATGAAGTATAGTGGCTCGTAGCTACTTAATTCTCTGTAACTTAGTGGAGGCATAAAATTAGGTATAATATTTCTTAGTTCAGCTAAACTAATAGGTCTCCTATATATTTTAGGCTTTAACACTTCAATTGCCATTGCCAGTCGAGAGCCTTCTATATAAGGCCAATCATCTTCGTCAAGACCAGAATCAGGTAAACAAGTTATTTTTCCCCAAACATACACTGGACTACCTATAAGCACTTTCCCTGCTAAGAACTCTCCCATTACTGCTTTCACTTTGCCGGATACGTAAAGTATTATTGTTGAATGTTCTTCTATATTGATACCTATGTGTCTTCTTAACTCATATTTCTTTTTGCCTGTAAATATCTGGTAGGCGAATTTAGGTTTAATAGACATCAGGTACATTTCTTTGGCCATAAATATTTCCCGTGGGTTTTCGGTTTAATGTCAACTTATATAGGGTTTTTCTGAATATTTAAGAATGGCTATGAGGAAGGCTGGTATTGCTGAGAGATGAAGAAAGACACCAGGGCCGAGCCTTTAAACCGGAGAACCAAATAATGGAGGTAATTAGTGAGAATTCTAAAGTGCTTATTTACATTGATGAGCATAGAAAATTCCTTGTTAAGCCACGTATGAAAAGGAAGTTAGAAACAGACAGAGGAATAATAGATTTAGAAAACATTATTGGTAAAAAATATGGTGACTATGTTGAGACAACTTTAGGTGTAAAAGCATATCTACTGAAACCTATGTTAAGCGATTTTATCGAAAAATTCAGGAGAGTAACACAGATTATTTATCCTAAAGACCTAGCATTTATTGTTTTTAAATCTGGGATCTCCTCAGGATCTATAGTTGTCGAAGCTGGTACAGGAAGTGGAGTTCTAACAGCGACTTTAGCATACTATGTTAAACCCTCAGGAAAGGTTTACACATATGAAGTTAGGAAAGAGTTCATAGAGATAGCGAGAAGCAACATTAAAATGGCAGACTTAGAGAACTATGTTATATTTAAAAATAAAAACATAGAAACAGGAATAGACGAAAAGAATGTTGATGCAGTATTTTATGACCTCCCTACACCCTGGAAACTTATAGATGTAGCTTATGTTGCGCTTAAAAAATCAGGTGTTTTGGTAATATTTATACCAACCATGGAACAGTTGCTTAAAACAATTTCAGCACTAAGAGAACATAAGGGCTTTATAAATATTGAGACATATGATACTATGTTGAGACGATATAAGACCATACCAGGCGAAATAAGACCTATGACCTGGGCTGTTTCACATACAGGGTACATGGTATTTGCTAGGAAAATACTTATTTAAACAAACTATAAACGTTTTTAAAGAATAAAGCTAAGTACTGAAGAGAAAGTATGTTAATTTCCGAGACCATTATTTAAAACATAATACTTTAGCATAGGTATGAACCATGTTTGAAAGGATACCTAAGGAGGGCCTAACATTTACTAAATGGTTTGATAATATACTTGAAAAAGCTGAACTATATGACTATGGTCGCTACCCTGTTAAGGGCTGCGGTATTTGGTTGCCCTACGGCTTTAAAATAAGACAGCTTGTTTTAAATTTCATGAGAAATCTACTAAACACTTCAGGTCATGAAGAAATACTTATGCCCTTACTAATACCTGAAGATCTTTTGTCAAAAGAAAAGGAACACATTGAAGGATTTAGAGGAGAAGTGTATTGGGTTACTAAAGGCGGCGATGAAAATTTAGATGTCAAACTGGCTTTAAGGCCTACAAGTGAAACAGTTATTTCTCTTTACGAAAGCTTCTGGTTAAAATCGTATAAACAATTACCCAGGAAATACTATCAAATAGCAAGTATTTTTAGATACGAAACTAAAGCTACAAAACCTATGATTAGGGTTAGAGAGGTTACAACGTTTAAGGAAGCTCACACTGTTCATGGATCATATAAGGATGCTGAAAGACAAGTTCTCGAAGCAATAAATATATATAGAAAATTCTTTGACGAACTAGGCATACCTTACATTATTTCCAAAAGACCCGATTGGGATAAATTTGCAGGAGCTCTTTATACTATAGCCTTTGACACGGTAATGCCTGATGGTAGGACACTACAGATAGGTACCGTGCATAATCTCGGACAAAACTTTACAAAGGTTTTCGAGGTAAGGATACAATTAGCTGATGAAACCATAGATTATGCCTGGCAGACTTCCTATGGGATTTCAGAAAGAGTTATAGCAGCATTAGTATCAGTGCATGGTGATGATTTAGGTTTAATTCTGCCTCCAAAATTTGCTCCCATACAGGTTATAATAATACCTATACCAGCTAAAGAATTATGGGACAAAATATTGGAAATGTCTAGAAAAGTATGTAATAAACTTAGATCTCATGGTATAAGAGCCGATATTGACGATAGGATAGAGTTTTCTCCAGGATACAAGTTTTATGATTGGGAATTAAAAGGTGTACCTTTAAGAATAGAAATAGGCTCTAAGGAGGTTAAAACAGACACCCTAACTTTAGCTGATAGGCTTGAAAGAAAACGTAAGCAAGTAGCTATAGATAATATTGTAAGCCAAGTCAAGGTGGAATTAGAAAAAATAGAAGAAAAAATAAAGAAAAGAGCCAAAGAATGGTTTAAAGCTAAGAAATCCAGAGCTAAGAGTATAAATGAAGCACAGAAAATACTCAAGAAAATAAGGGGAATAGTAGAATTACCTTGGTGTGGTAAGGAAGAATGTGGTTACAAACTTGAGGAAATATTGGAGGTTAAAGTTTTAGGTTCACCGTTACCAACTTTGGAAGAAGTTAAAGTTGAAAACTTAAAGTGCCCTATTTGCGGTGATAAGGCATTAACTATAATAAGGCTTGCTAAGCAGTACTGACAGTTAAAGCGCAAAAATATAAAAACTGTAGAGCCTATTATCTACCGAGGTTAGGTTTTATGCCTAAAAAGAGGAAAAACAGAGGACGAGCTAAAGGAGCAAAAGGCAAGTCTGCCGTAGTTCAATGTGATGGATGTGGAGCATGGGTGCCCGAGGATAAAGCCATAGTAGTTACTAGATGGTATAGTCCAGTAGACCCTCAGCTAGCTAGAGAGCTTGAGAAAAAGGGAGCAATAATAATGCGATACCCTGTTACGAAACGATACTGTGTATCATGCGCTATATATTTAGGAATAGTTAAAGTAAGAGCTAGGGAAGAGCGTAAAAGAAGACCTATAACCACATAACTAACATATGCTTCTCATTAAGAAATTATTGAGTTATACATTCTTGTAAGTGATATATTTCGCTAGGTTAAACCCTACAGTATCCCTGTTTAAAGGAAAATGCGTTATAGATTCATGTAAGTGCCTTTAGTATAAAGATTGTTCTATCGATGAACGTAACTATGGTTAAGACGAGAAATATTAAAACTATAATATTTGCTATTTCAAAGTTAACCATGTAAGCTACGATTATAACTACAATAAATATTATTCTCTCTGCTCGTTCTATTAATCCTCTGCCTTCAATTTTTAATCCTAAAAGCTCTCCCTTGGCTCTAACATAGCTTATGAGAAAAGAGAAAATTAAAAGTAAAATTATAACAAATATATTAAACCTCATAAAAATAAGACCTATTATCAGAATTGCATCGCTTAACCTATCCAAAGTGGAGTCTAGAAACTCTCCTATCTTAGTTACTTTACCTGTAAGTTTAGCGACGGCTCCATCTATAACATCAAAGAAGCCGGCAAGAATAACCATGGCTAATGATATGATGTATATTTTGTGCAGAATAAATATGAGATAAACTATAGACGAAAACAACCCTAACAATGTTAGTGTATTTGGACTTATACCAGTCTTCGCAATAGTTCTTGCTAAAGGATTTACAATTTTAGAAATATGTTGCCTAAATTTTGAAAGCAAGATGCGTTACTTCCCCATTTCTCCTTTAAGTTTCTCATATATTTTTTTCATCACTAAAGCATCCTGCTCCAATATAGGGCTTTCCGAGATCACAACAGCATTTATACCGGCTTCTAAAAGGGCTTTGCATACTATTTCAAATTCGGGGCCGTGTTCTTTGCTAGATAAGATAACATGTTCTTTTTCCCCATAATCTCTAAATATTATTTTTGAGAAGTGTGTATGTAATGGTTTTAACGCCTTTTCTCCGACTTCGTTTTCTATTCTCTCAATAATTCTTAACACATTGTCTATGGAAGTAATCATGGTTCCTCTGCTTCTAGCATAAATATGCGCCCAGTCAATAACTGGTACTACAAGGTCTACTTCTTGAGAAAACCTAATTACCTCATCTAAACTGCCTAACTCGGATTTTTTGCCTGTAGTTTCGGCACCCAACCATACATTTCTTATACCTAAGTCTTCTATTTCCTCTGAGACCCGTTTAAGAGCGTTTAACGCCTTAATATATGCTTCTTCGGGAGTATATTTAAGATAATACCCTGGATGAAACACTACGACCCTAGCTTTCATATAGTACGCTGCTTTAGCAGCTTCTATAAGTCGTTGTTTACTTTTCTCAATGGTTTGCTCCTTATTTGAAGATAGGTTTATGAAATAGGGTGCATGAAGAGACATTGCTATATCATTTTTTTCTGCTTCCTTCCCTAAAATTTCAGCTTGCTCTTTACTTATTCGTACTCCTCTTACAGCTTCATATTCAAAAGCATCTAAGCCTATACTTTTTAAGAACCGGGGAACTTTAACCATAGGACCTTTAAAACTTATAGGTTTACCAGCAGGTCCAAATCTTATTCTAACCAAATCCTTGTCACCTAAAAACCTATTCCATAGGTATAAGTGGTTTCTGCATGGTTTAAAATTTTAGCTTATCCTCAAGTAATGAAGTGAACATCTTATTTTTCGGTTCATTTAAATACGGGTTTCTTAATAGTTGATGAATGAAGGGTGCTGATGAAGAATCCGGGATATGATTTAATGATTAGTAATTGGCTTCTGAGCCCTCCTAATCTCCTCCTTAATATTTTTATACTTGTAAAGCAAATGCTATCTTCCGTGGGATAAAATATGAGTAAAAACATCGCTAAAATAATAGCTGTATCCAGTACCGCGCATCCCTTACATAGGTTTATAGAGAAGCTATGCAAGAGTTTATCAGCCGAACTTAACATACCATATGAGATGAAGCTTGAAGACTATATTTTCTTAACAGAACACGGTGCTAAAGATGAATATGGATTCGCTTTCCTACCGCAAATCTTTGTACAGTACAATGATGGAAGCATAAAACTTGTCTTAAGTGAAATACCCTTAAACGAAAGACTAAAGCCCGACTTAGAGAAAGCTAAGAAAAATATTTTGGAGAAAATAACTTGAAAACCTACCAAGCACAGATATAGATAATGTATGGGGTTTAGTTAGAAGTGGAAAAAATACTCATAATTCGTGGTGAACATGGAAACATTGTGGAAGAGAGGATAGATGAAACAGAAGACATATTCAGCAAGGTTAAAGAACTAGCTAGTAAGGCATTGAACATTTGGGAACCGGAATTTGCAGATTTCATAATAATTAAAGATCAATATGAGGTTTCTTTAAAACTTCCTCTCACTAAAGACCAAGTGCGGAGATTTATGAAATACGGTATAAGGAGAAGCCCTGATGGGTATGCTAAATTCAATATACCTGTCTATATAATATCTTACGATAGTATATGGGTTGAAAGCGATTATATAGATAGAAAAGTATACTTAGTAAGTGTTTATGTTAACGACGAAGTAAAAGAAGATCTTAAAAAACTTGTTATAGAAACTACTCGCGGAGAAGCAGCCAGACTTAAAATTACAGAAGAAGAACTATTAGAACTAGAAGAATAAAATATCATAGGGAGATGATAGCGGATTCGGCTCTGATAAGTGATGAGTTCACGGACCGGTTGATCCCGTTTTAAAGATTTCTCTAAATAAAACCAGGAAAAATGGCATTCTTAGTTTTAAGAAAATTAACGAAGACTATTATGGGCATGAACTTATTAGCTTAAGAAAAACATTGTAACCGTATTGAAATGTAAAAGATAAAGATGTGGCGGGCCCGCGGGGATTCGAACCCCGGACCCCCGGCTTAGAAGGCCGGTGCCCTATCCAGGCTAGGCCACGGGCCCCTGTTCACCTTTTAGTTTCTAAAGTTGTAGTTTTAAACTTTATTTTACATCTTTTAATTCTTGCTTAGACTTATGATGTCTATTATATTTTCAGGCTTCCATTTGGTTATTATATGTTTTGCTAGGTCAAATACCTTCTTCGCTTTCAACAATATTACTATGTCACTTGATGAAACTACTCCCTTTTCAGAATATGTAATAAGTGTTTTGTCGTTTCTGTCACTTACTATGGTTTCTATATTGCATCCTATTTTTTCTCCAAGCTTTCTAGTTAAAGAAGCTATTTCACCACTGTAACTTACCTGCTTATCGTAAAAGAAAATTATTTTAGAAGGCTGTAAAGCATGGGCTTCTTTAATTATTAATTCTAGTTCTTCTCCATGTTTATCCTTGTTGAAACTAAACTTCCTAATGGACTTACTCACGTCCCTCAATAAGCTATCATCGCTTAAAAATACGTTACCTCCGCTGAAAGCGGTATCCACTGTTATAAGTACATTAAACCCGTCTATAAGCAGTATTTCTCCTTTTACACTGCATGGATTCACTATTTTCTTTACAACCTGTTTTACAATATCTTCAGAGTGAATACATCTATAAAGTATCATTCGCTCGATATTATTTAGGAAATAACGTTTAACAACAATTTCTAAGCTATTTTTCATAGAATAATTCCTATTGAGAAGATACTTATAGTCTTTAATTGCCTCTACAAGCTCCTTCCTTATCTTGATTTTAAGTCCTTTAAGCAAAATCTCTATACCTAAAATCAGATTATAATGTGAAAGAAGAAATAATGGATTGAGTTGCTGAAACTATCTCACCAAAGTTTACTAAAGGTTTACCTGAAGCAGCAGCATAATCTTTTCTTCCACCACCTTTCCCTTTAACTATTTTCCCAAGCACCTTACCTAGTACGTTAACTGCCGATATTCCTCTGTCTTGGGCTTGTTTACCAACAAGTATTAATACTTTAACCCTGCCGTCAACCATATTATACACTATCACTACAGAATCTGGATGCTTACCTTGAATTCTTTTAGCTATTTCTAAAACATCTTCATCCTTCCTATTCCTATACTTTCCAATTATAAGAAAGCCCCATGCTGTTTTAGCTTTATTAGACACTAATTTTGCTATTTCGTTTCTAACCCATTCTCTCTTGAACTCGCTAAGTTCTCTTTTTAGCTCATTATATCCCTTTATCAACTTTTCTACTTTTAATTTAACATCTCTAATACTAGCATTAATTTTACTAGCTATGTCTCCTAAAGTATCCTCAAGATTCCACATGTATTCTAAAGCTTTTTCTCCTGAAACATATTCTAACCGTATAACACCATCCTGTATTCTGTCAACATTAATTATTTTTATCAAACCTATTTCCTTAGTATTAGATACATGTGTTCCAAAACATGCTTCTACATCCCAATCTTCTATTTCAACTATGCGTATCATTCTTCCAGGTGGTACTCCTCCCTGATACAGTCTTAAACCATACTTAGATTCTGCTTCATTTCTATCCATAAACTTTGTTATTACGTTTCTACCTTCGAACACTACATTATTAGCTAGCTCCTCAATCTTTCTTATTTCCTCTTTAGTGAGCGGCTTATGATGTGTAATGTCAAGCCTGGCTTTGTCGGGTCTTTTTTCTGCACCCGCTTGCCATACATGTTCTCCTAAAACCCTACGTGCAGCACCAAGTATTATGTGTGTTGATGTATGATGTTTCATAAGAATTGATCTTCTATTCCAATCTATAAGCCCTTTAACTACGGTACCAATCGGTACTGTAACGTTTTCTTTGAGCTTGTGAACAACCACATCACCTACCTTTATTACATGTACTACGTTCGCTGCCCCCTTCTCCCACACTATTTTTCCTACATCTGAAAGTTGTCCTCCGCCTTCAGCGTAAAAAGCTGTTTTATCTAATACTAAAAGACCAGGTTTAGAGAATACCACTGTTCCTACAAATTCTCTCATATAAGGATCTTTGTGGAAAAGGAGCTCTGTAGGTTTAAGCTTACTTATTTCTACAACGATATCTTCAGGTAACGGTTTTTCCTCTCTCACTTCCGCCTGAGCATGTCTTTTAGCTACTATAGAGAAGAAGTTTTCAGGCACAGTTATTGAAATGCCTTTTTCCTTAGCTACTTCATCAACTATATCTGGAGGTATACCATGGGAATCATATAGTTCTATAAGGTCCTCTAAGGCTAATTTTCTACCTTTCCTCTTAATTAATCTTCTAACATAGCTTAGCCCTTTCTCTAACGTTCTTTTGAACTTCTCCTCCTCCATATCAACAACTTCTAATATGTAATCTGCTCTTTTACCTACTCTTGGAAAGTCGTTTTTCCAAAACTCTATTTGATAGTTAACTAGTTCGCTTAAAGGTACTGAAGCACTTAGTTTGGCAAGAGCTCTTAAAGCTCTCCTAATAATTAATCTGGCCAGATAACCTTCGCCAGTGTTTGAAGGCACTATACCGTCGGCAAGCATTAAACATAAGGTTCTTGTATGGTCCAATATCGCGAAGACCTTCTCTACCTTGACTAAAATCTCCTTTACCTTAGAATATTCTAAACCTAAGGCTTCAGATACTTTCTTGTAGTATTTTTCTACTGTTTCTGGAATCTCTGGTTTCATGAGAGAAGCAAGTCTTCCAATAACATACATTTCATCTTTTGAAGGCTCTTCAATACCTATGCTATCAAAGAATTTCTTAACTAAGTCTCTGTAAACAGCATGAAACCCTGTTGGTGCTTTTTGAGTAAACCATGCAATTCTTTCAATGCCATATCCTGTATCTACAATTTTCATAGGCATAGGTATATACTCGTTTCCACGTACTTTATATTGCATAAAGACAAGGGTTGCTAGCTCAAGTCCTCCAACAGTTACTTCGAAACATGGTCCTGCATTTCCTCCTCCTTCCCACCAAGATTCCTTAAACGTTAGGTCTTCAGGGTTAACGCCTAGCTCTTTAGTGAAGAATTTAAAGGCGTATCTTACTGTTTCGTCTTTCCAATAAATGTATTTATCAGGATAGTTAAAGGCATGATGTCCCCCCATCTCAAAGGATGTCAAATGTCTTCCCGCAGTCTTTCCAACATTATCTATGTCTTCAAGTCTTATACATGGCTGTGAAACCACTAGAGGATTTGCTGGAGGGGGTACAGTACCATCGGTGACAAACGGCTGGAAATCAACAATACTAGCTATGGTTAAGTACAGGTCTTCTCTCCAACGTGCTACAACAGGTTTGGGC
>Ga0180302_10000859_pt1 | contig 14106 bp, 12 predicted proteins | sample GuaBasSediGuay17_FD_121794 | JGI IMG/M metagenome (GOLD analysis project Ga0180302, IMG submission 121794) | Subseafloor sediment microbial communities from Guaymas Basin, Gulf of California, Mexico - Guay17, Core 4571-4, 12-15 cm | ecosystem: Environmental > Aquatic > Marine > Hydrothermal... | reverse complement strand
TCTCTCTTATAGCAGAGACTATTCTCGCTGTGTGATCCCATGCTATTAGAACTTCTTTCTTCAATAGTGGTTCGGCCATAGCATCCCACGTAGTGCTAGCGGGATTTACATAGGGCCATAGTTCTTTCATGTACTCCCACATAGTAACTGCTTCATCGCTATTGAACTTGAGTACTTGAGCTCCAGTATATGCTGGATAAATGTAGCCGTGTAGGAATCTGTGCCATAGTCCTTTAGGACCTACTGGGAAGCCTAGCATCTTCTTTCCAGTCTTCTCGTAGATATTCTTAGCCCACTCTAGTAGAGCATCATATGTCCACTTCTCTGTTCCTTTGATTACATCATCTTCAGTTAGTCCAGCTGGTAGATAGTCAAAGGCCTCCTTATTAATAACCATGACGTATGTTGCAGTCATCCAGGGAACGTAGGCCTTAACTCCATATAGCTTAGCATATTTTTCAAGAGTGGTTATGAATGTCCTAGCTGGCAATGCCCCGAATTTTGTTAGATCTTCTAAATAGCCTTTGGAAGCAAATAGATCTAGACCTCCATGAAGATCTCCTATGACGTTAACGGTTACCTTCTTTGCCTTCTGCTCTGCCTCTATCCTACTAGTCATTTCGACATAGGATAGTGGTACAAATTTGACCTCTATTCCAGTGTCTTTTTTAAATTGTGCTAGTAGTACTCCTTCTACAAAGGCTCTTTCTTTCGCTGGACATAGCTGTGTTGAAGCCCATATAAGTTTAATAGGTTTTGGTCTAAGGTAGAACCAATAAACGAGGAATCCTCCAACTGCAATGATGGCTATTACTACTATAACCATTAGAATTTTCTTAGATACGGGCATTTCTGCACCACTCTAATGTGGAAAATATTATTTATAAGCTTTACTACTTTTTTAGGGATGATAACTTAGAATGAGAGAAGTAAAATCTCTATGGAGGAGGAAAAGAGATGAGTATGGAATACGTAATTGAACTATTTAAAAGGCTTGGACTTAGTAGTAGTGATGCTAAAATCTATATACTACTACTATCGAGAGGCCCTTTAAGTTCCAGTAAAATCGCGGAAATGCTTACTATGCACAGACCACAAGTTCATGACTCAATTAAAAGACTAAGTGCTAAGGGACTAGTTGAAGTGTTAGGAGGAAGACCGAGTACATATAGAGCTGTAGATCCTGAAATTCTATTCAAGGTATTCGAGAAGGAAATGAAGGACCTTAGGGCGAAGGCTAGGGAGGTACTCAGTTCACTTGAGATTAGCGCTAAAGAGGTTGACTATGGGGTATGGATGCTACGTAGTTATGAGGGAATCACACTTAAAGCTGAAGGCTTAATTGAGAAAGCACAAATAGATCTAGCGGTGTGTGGAAGCGAAGAGTTCATACTACGTATGATTGAGAAACTTAGAAGAGCCAGAGAAAGAGGAGTACTTGTCTATACAATAGTATACTCTAAAGAGTGCCCTAAGAGAATCATACCTGTTATCAAAAAATTTTTCGATAAAGTAAAGTGGGCTATCTCAGGAGATATAATGGTTATAGCTGATTCTAAGGAAGCAGTACTAGTACAGAGGAGGATAAAGGATTACGGATTGTACATAAGAGAACCTGTCTTAATAGACTATCTACTCCACGACTTTTTCAATAGGTGGGTAAGAGGTAGAACCATAAGAGATTCTATTGTAAAACTACCGAGGAGGTTTACTATACACAGACTGGCACTACTCGAAGCAAAGAGAATGGTTGAGAGTGGTAAAAAGCTGAGTGTAAGGGTGGAAGGAAGGTCAACAAAAAATGATACATATATTACTATCGAGGGCCTAGTTCATGATGTAGTGCTCGATTTCTCAACAGGATTAATGCATTTCTCAGTAGAAACTAAGGACGGAATATTAAGAGTAGGAGGACCAGATGCTATAGTTGAGGAATGTGCAGCTCATGTCATAGAACTCGAAGAGGTGACAGATTGAATAGATTTACCTTTACGAGAGTACTCCAATTTAATATAGAGGATAGATTAGGAGTCTACGTACCCCTAATAAAAGGCAGGGATATAGTACAACTAGCTAAGAAGTTGAACGCTAACACTGTAATACTCTTTGCAAGAGATGCTTGGGGCAGAGCCTATTATAGAAGCAAAATAGCTCCTCTGAACACAAAGCTTGGGAAGAGAGACCTCATACAAGAAGTTATAGAGAGTGCTAAGAAGGAAGGTATAAAAGTTATAGTCATGATAGGACATACCACAAATCCTATTCTCTTCTCGAAGCATCCCGAATGGGCTCAGAGGGGACTAAATGGAGAAGTTATTGTGATGAATAAGGATCCCCCTAACCTCGAGAAGAGAATAGAGTGGCCACTCATGTGTCCTAATAGTCCTTTTATAGATATTGTGTCAAAAGAGGTGGAGGAAGTTCTAAAGTACGACATAGACGGAATACTCTTAGACTCTTTTAGATATATGCCGGACATTGAAGGTGCTTGCTTTTGTAATTTCTGTAGAGAAAGACATGAAAAGGATCTGGGAATATCCATGCCTACTAAAGCCGATTGGAATACACTGGTTTACAGGAAGAGTTTTCTCTGGAGATATAAAATCAATGTAGAAGGATTAAAAAGAATAAAGGAGAAGCTGAAGAACATGAGTTCTCGCGTAGTTCTAGGCTACAACAGTCATCCAGGAGGGTGGAGGGGGAGAGCTAATCGAATAATTGAAATGGCAAGAAATTACATAGATGTAGTATTCGCAGAGTGCTCAGAGACAGATTATCAACCACCCGGTTTTATAGCCGAAATGGTTAGATTAAGCCTAGCGATGAGTGGAGGAAAACCCGTATGGGCATCAAGAAATTCTTTCCACACCTGTCTCACTACAACATGCACAAGTCCTATAGCAATAAGACAGGGGTTGAGAGAGGCATTTATAGCTGGAGGTTGGCCATTGTACCTAGTATTCAGTTCAGCTTATGTACAAGATCCTAGGATTACTAAAGCTATTAACGTAGTTTATAAGGAGATTGAAAAACTTGAGGACTATGTTATAGACGCTAGGCCTATAAGATATGTAGGCATTCTATTTTCCAATAAAAGTAGAGACTGGGGAGGTAGAGATACTCCAGAAATCATAACAGACTGTATAAGGGGCTTCTACTATGCACTACTGGCAAGACACCTACCTCTATCCTATATTGCAGATTCAGATCTTGATAGTGGAAAATTAGAGGATTATAGAGTACTTGTCCTTGCAAATGCTCAATCACTTAGCAAACAGGCAGTAGGACACCTAGTAGATTATGTAAAGAAAGGAGGAGGATTGTTGGCGACCTATAAGACATCTATTATGGATGAGTACGGTACTCAACTCGATGACCTACAACTAGGTGGACTTCTAGGGATTAGATATAAGGGAGAGATCAATACTCCCTGGTCGTATATTAAGATAAGAAAAGAGCATAAAGTAGTAGAAGGATTCAGTAAAGGACAACTCATTCTATGGGGAGACTTTGATAGGAACTTCGTAGATCGAAGAGTTCCTAAGGATATAGCAAATCATGCTTATGTAGAGCCTAAAGAGGAAGAAGGAGTGATAGCTAATGTAGTACTTCCCTTAGAGGAATTTGGAAGCGAATACGAAAATGGGAGATCTCCACCTGTTGCAGGTGCTGAAACAGAAGCACCTGCTATAGTTACAAACCATCTAGGGGAGGGAAGGGCTCTGTACTTTAGTGGACAAATAGGAAGGATCTTCTGGAGAACAGGACTAGTAGACTACTTAAGTATGATCTACAATGCAGTACTATGGCTAGGAGGAAAGCCACCTATATCGGCCAAAGGGCCTGAGACTTTTGAGATGAGTGCTTATGAGTTAGACGATTCTATATTAGTACATCTCCTGAACTATACGTATAATCAGAGGATTTTAACAGGAAGCCCATCTACTCACGAGAAGTTCGTATTTTGTTCTACACACTCTATACATCCAGCACGTGAGATTATACCTATACACGATATAGAATTGAGGGTATATGGAAGAGAGGTGAAAAATGTTAGATCACTACTACGAGATGACGCCAACTACGGGATCGAGAGAAGAGGGGAGATGACGATAATCAACATACCTAAGCTTCAGGAGTATGAGGTGATATTAATCGAATAGGTGGTATTGATTTAGTGGCGAAAGACTTAGATGATGAACTAAGTAAGATATTTTAATGAAACTGATAAAACCATATTGGATGATGAGGGAGGTGATCTCTAAGCCGCTACAGCGGCCTTGAAGAAGTTAATTTAAGCTGATTTCTCATGGAATGAAGTTTAAACTGAAAAAAGAAATCAACTCTGTTCCACATGTCTAAGAGCGCTGAGATAGGTTTCATATATAGCTTTTCCGGCTCTGTAGATTAGTCCCTTTTCCTCATCCGATAAGTACTGTAATAGAGTATAGCCCAAATTTCTCCCGATCTTCTGAGGAACACTCACCATGACCTCCTCTGGGATATCGGGTACTTTTATAGGTGATGCTATACTTAGTATTCTACAGGTATTAAGAGCTATAGCTCTTACTATATCTCTAAAGGCTGCAGCTGGACCATAGCATGTCCCTCCAAGAACTGATATAATTTGTCTTGCAATCTCCTTCACTTTAAGCTCTACATCGGAAGTATTTAGGCTAATCCCCTTTTCGTGAAGGAATTGATGTAGAGGGATGCCATTTACTCTAGTGAGAGACCACAGAAATACAGAGTTAGGACCATGTTCTCCAGCTACGTAGGTCTCAACATGTCTCACAGGAACTCCAAGTGTTCTAGCAAGTTCTACTTTAAATCTCAGGGTATCTAGATGGGTTCCTGAACTTATTACAAACTCCGCCCTAGTCAATTTCTTAAACAACATTGCCATAGCATCAACAGGATTTGTTACCACTATAAACCTAGCTTCCTTATTACCTGGAAATACACTTTCTGCTATATCTTTTATTATCCTAGCGTTTACATGTGCTAGGTCTCTTCTAGTCATATCTGGAGTTCTAGGTTTGCCTGCTGTTATTAATACGATATCGGCATTAGTTATGTCAGAGGGGTTCGTGTAATGATTTATTGAAATTTCTCTACCTAGACTTGCTAGTGCATGCCTTAATTCCTCTGAGAAGACCATACTTAGATTAGGGATTATATCTACGAGTGAAAGTTCAGTGATATAGTTTTCATGAATTAGTGTATAGGCTAAGGCTCTTCCTACTCTCCCCACTCCTACTATTCCAATATGCACTCCTAGTAACCTCCTTGCACATCTGTATCTAGATTCTTAAATATATCATTAATAGTTGTCAAACTCAAGTTAGCTAATGGGATTTAGAGGAGATTAGATTAATACAGATGACAGGCTACATAGTGCCCTCTTTCCTTCTCTAGTAGTTTAGGTTCCTCTTTTGAACATATTCGTATTTTAAATGGACACCTAGGATGTAATCGACAACCTGAAGGTGGATTAATAGGACTAGGTATTTCCCCTCTGAGTAGTAGTCTCTCACGCTCAGCTTTAGGTCCTGGTCTGGGTATTGCCGATATCAATGCCTTCACATAGGGATGTAGCGGATTAGAGAATAGCTCATCAGTAGTCGCTAGTTCTACTATTTTACCGAGGTACATCACAGCTATCCTATCCGATATGTATTTAGCAGTAGCTAGATCGTGAGTTATAAATAGGTATGTGACGTGAAACTCTTTTTTGAGGTCTACCATTAGTTCTAGGATTTTAGCCCTTAGAGAGACATCTATCATTGATATAGGCTCATCAGCTACTATGAAGTCCGGCTTCAGTATCATGGCCCTAGAGATTACAACTCTCTGTCTCTCACCACCACTTAATTGATGAGGATAGAGCTCGTAGTATCTCTCTGCAGGAGTTAAGCCCACTTTCTCCAGCATCTCTAGAACTATTTGTCTTTTTTCTCTCCCCTTAGCTATGTCATGTATTTCAAGGGGGTGTCCTATAGCATCACCTATCTTCATCCTAGGGTTAAGAGAGGCGTATGGATCTTGGAATATTATCTGTAGATGTCTTCGAAGTTTTCTCAACTCCTCTCCTTTAATGTGTGTTATACGGATTCCTCTGAAAAATATGTCACCCCCAGTAGGCTCTAAAAGACGAACTAGTAGTCTACCTGTCGTAGTCTTTCCACATCCAGTCTCTCCTACTAAAGCGAAGGTCTCTTCTTCTTTGATCTCTAAATCTACTCCGTCAACGGCTCTGATGTACTCAAGCTTTCTAGAGATTAGTCTCTCCAGAAACCCTCTTTGAACAGGGAAATACTTGGTAAGATTGATAGCTGATATAATTACTCTACTCATACGTATCACAGTACATCCAACACTTGACTATGTGGTCCTCTATACTCACAGTCCTGGGCTCTCTGGTTCTACAGATATCTGTAGCGTGTGGGCATCGAGGGTGAAATCTACAACCTTTAGGAGGGTTCACCAGGTCAGGTGGTGATCCAGGAATATAATATAACTTTTCGTACTTAGACTCTATGAGTGGTACTGCACGTAAGAGAGCTGAGGTATAGGGATGTAGTGGATCTTTAAATATAACATCTACGTCAGCCATCTCTACTAAGTGGCCAGCATACATTACAGCTATCTTATCAGCTATCTCCGACACGACTCCTATATCATGGGAGATTAATAGTATACTCATATTATACTGTTTTCTAAGGTTGTTTAGAAGGTCTATTATTTGAGCTTGAACTATGACATCAAGTGCTGTAGTAGGCTCGTCAGCTATTATTAGATCTGGATTAAGAAGTATAGCTAGAGCTATCATAACCCTCTGTCTCATTCCACCACTAAATTGATGAGGATAATCATTAAACCTCTCTGGGGGTATACCAACCTCTTCCAAAGCTTTAATGCTTCTCTCTCTAGCTTCATTCTTAGGTATGTTCTCATGGATCATTATGGTTTCCATGAGGTGATCCCCTATCTTCATTAAAGGGTTTAAAGAAGTCATAGGATCTTGAAATATCATTGAAATCCTCCTACCCCTAATCTTAGCAAATTCATCAGCACTTAGTTTGGTCAGCTCTATACCATCAAAAATTATACTGCCCCCTACTACTCTTCCTGGAGGGGGGACCAGTCCAAGTAGTGAGATTCCCAGAGTCGACTTACCCGAGCCTGATTCACCAACTAGACCTAGTACTTCACCTCTACTGATATTAAGACTTACTCCATCCACAGCTCTAACTACACCTCTTCTTGTAAAATAGTAAACCTTTAGTTCGTTTATGTTGAGAAGACACTTCAAGATCTACACCTCCCGGAGTCTAGGATTTAGAATTTCACTTAATCCCTCGCTGAGTAAACTGAATCCCAAAGCAGTGATAATTATCATGAGCCCTGGAAAAGTAACAGGCCACCAGTAACCAGCTGTTATAAAGTGGTATCCATTCTTAAGATCAAAACCCCAGTCTGGAGTCGGAGCTGGAAGCCCCAGTCCTAAGAAACTTAGGGCAGCCTCTATTAGAATAGCATCTGTAGCATTTAGGGAAAATACTACTGGTAGAGATGCTGTGACATTCGGTAGGATGTACTTAAGTAGTATAACTCTATCACTAGCTCCTATAGCTCTAGCAGCCTCTACATAGAGGCTTTCTTTAGTAGATAATACTTCACTCCTTATCATTCTGAAATACACAGGTATGTACACTATACCTATGGATATCGTCACATTCAATATACCGGGACCTAGCACATAGGCTATAGCTATAGCAAGTATTATACTCGGGAAGGCGTACATACTATCCATAATAAGTGCTAATGTAGTATCGAAGGTACCACCAATATAACCAGATAGTAGACCTAGTGATGCACCTATGATCATGGAGATTATCGAGGCTAGGAAGGCTATACTTAAGGAAATTCTTGAGCCATATATTATCCTACTCAGGATATCCCTACCTATGTTATCAGTACCTAAAAGGAATCTGGTGTTAGGAGGCTCTAGAGAATCTCCAACAGTTTCTATAGGATCATATGGTGCTATTAGGGGTGCTAAGATAGCCATAAGTGATACTACGATTATAATAACAGCTCCTGAAATCGCTATCCAGTACTCTGAGAGATTTAGTCTCCTAATCTTCCTCAGAGGAGGAATGATCGTTCTAGACAGGGGAGTTCTCTTCATGGAGATCACCTGAATCTTATCCTAGGATCTAGATATGCGTACATTATATCGACAAGGAGGCTTATAGAAACTATAAGGAGGGCTATAAATACTACGGTTCCCTGAACTGTAGTGTAATCTCTATACATTATCCTCTCTAGCAGGAATGTACCCATTCCGGGCCATGAAAACGTAGTCTCTGTCAGTACAGCTCCGGCTAGTAGTAGTGCGAATTGTAATCCCATCATGGTGAGGATGGGAATGAAAGCATTCTTAAGAGCATGTCTATAGACTACTACGTTCTCAGGAATTCCCCTAGCCCTAGCTGCTGTTATGTAATCTTTTCTCAACACCTCTAACATGTTTGATCTTACAGTTCTAGTGAATACTCCCGATATATACACGCCTAGAGTAATAGATGGAAGTACTAGATGACTTAAAGCATTAAAGAAGCTAGGTATGTTTAAGGTCAGTATACTATCCAGTAGATACAGACCTGTTATCTTCTCGGGTTCCATGAATGGATCTATTCTACCACCTACTGGTAGTAGTTTGAGATATACTGAAAATATCAACTGTAGCATTATACCAAACCATGGTATGAATAGGGAGTATGTGAGAATACCGTAGAATCTAAGTACTTGATCAAATTTGCTTCTAAACTTCCTGGCTGCTTCTGTTCCTGTAATTATGCCTATAAGGATACTCACCATAAAGGCTGAAATACTCAACTCTAGTGTAGCGGGGAAATGATCCATGATCTCATCTATTACTGGTCTCCTTCCCCATATCATAGATCTACCGAGATCTCCACGGAGTAGATCTGATAAGTAGTTGATGTACTGTATGTGATAAGGCTGATCTAGTCCTAGGCGTCTAGTCACACTTTGAATTACTTCTGGTGGAGCTTTAGTACCCACGATAGCTGCTACAGGATCTCCAGGGAGAACTCTCATTATCAAGAATATTATAGTGAGCAGTATGAGCATGGTGGGTATAGTCATTAATGCTCTCTTAATTAAGTATGCCTTGAGCATATTGAAACCCTCGGAAAAAAGGTCTAATCCTTATATATCAGATAGTATCTCAGTAGCATTATAGGATCTAACACGACTCCCTTTATGTTCCTCTTACACACTAAGAATAGTCTTCCCTGGAATATTGGTATCAAGGGAGCATCTCTTGCTAATATCCTTTGGACTTCTTCATATAGTGCTTGTCTCTCTTCTCTCGTAGGTTTGATCATAGCCTCTTCAAGAAGTTCATCTACATCAGAGTTGCTATAGAATACACCAAGGTGTCCACAATGCTCTGAGTGGAGGAAAGGAGTTAGGTAGTTATCGGGATCTATATAGTCAGGATACCAGCCTAGTAGAAATATAGGCATGACACCCTTTGCTATATATTCAGCAGCATATGTAGCCCATTCGGCACTCTTGAGCTCTACTTTTATCATCCCCGTCTCTTCTAAGCTCTCCTTTATCAGAGCGGCTACATCAGCCTCTGTCGTTCCATAATGTGTAGGAGTGTACCATAGTTCTACCTTGAATTTATTGTCCTCACTAAATCCAGCCTCTCTCAGAAGCTCTCTAGCTAGCTCTAAATTACGTTCACCGTATTCGTCTTTAAAGGCATCTATATGACTCCACATACCCATGGGTACCATACTATATAGTGGTGTGACTAGACCCTTGAACACTTTTTCACATATTCTGTTCCTATCTATTGCCGCAGCTATGGCTCTTCTGAGTCTTACATCGTCAAAGGGTGGTTGGTTACACCTTAGGACTATATAGCGTATGTAGGGGCTAGGAGCTTCTACTACATTGAACTTACCCTCCTTCTTGAGGGCTACTATATCGGTGGGAAGTAGTTCTCTCCAGGCTATGTCTATCTCACCAGCTTCAAGAGCCATCTTAAGTGCTGTAGCATCCTTATAGAACTTTATTATAAAGTACTTAGTCTTTGGTTTAGGTCCATAGTAATCTGGATTAACTTCGAGTCTAAGCTCTACATCTCTAACCCACTTCACTACTTTATACGGTCCTATACCCACTGTCGAATCCTTGGCCTCATCCCATGGATATGCTTTAGGACTAACAGGGAAGTATGGAACTGTTGCTACTAGTGCAGGGAAATATGCTATAGGACGTTTTAGATGAAAGGCCACTGTATACTTGTCTATGACTTCTACCTTCTCTACAAAGGCTGTTACAAGCCATGAGGGATCGAGTTTTAAGTGCATTTGTCTCTCTATAGACCACTTAACAACTTCAGCATCTAGGGGAGTTCCATCCGTGAACTTTAAGCCTTTTCTCAGCTTAAATATGTAGACACGGCCACCTTCACGTACTTCATAGCTTTCAGCAAGACCTGGTACTAGTTCTGTTGTTCCTGGCTTATACTTTAGTAATCCCTCTCCGATATTATTTAGAACTTCCCATGTGAAGAAGTCGTAGGCTTTAGCTGGATCTAATACTGTGATTTTATCTATCGTACCCAATACTATTACTTCCTTGGGTTTAATATACACCTGGTAGTACCAATAGTAGCCTAGACCTATTGCAGCTACGGCTATTACTATTAGTAATATCACTAGGTATATCTTTTTCATCTCAGGCATACTACCACCTTTAGCCTGTTGTCAAAATTTGGGAAATATAAGCTTTTGCGTAAAATATTTAAATGACCAATTAATCTCGATCTAAGAGATATTGGGAATAAACTCCTCTTCTTTTTTACTGAATTCCTCGAGCATTTATTCATACTTTTCCAGTTATACGAAATTATTAGAACCCCAACTGGTGTACTCCTTTTTCGTATAAACTCTACAAGAAAGCTCTTTTTAGCGGAGAGGTGAATTATGGTATATAAACAACTCTTCAATTACATTCTACAATTTCCAATACGACATGCTATCACCTATACTATTTTAACCAATAGCTCTCACAAGGACTTTAACGAAAGGATATCAGTCTACTGCTCTTCTAATGAGCACAATTGGATAGTGGGGGATACTCATAAGCATGCTCCAAGTCACTCCATCTATGGTAGTCCCAAATCTTCTAGCCATCTCCCACACATCTCTTCCAGCTCCGAATCCTCTCATTTTCTCAGCTATTCTAGAGATTTTCAATAGTTCTTCTAGACTCATTATTGAGCCAGAGAAGGCTACTGGAGTCGGACTAGACCTGAGCCCAAGAGCATTGCCTAAAACATAGGCAAATATTCCACCTGATTTAATACCCTTCACAAAGGTTTTCCTGGGGGAGATACAGAAACTCCTCCATGAGTAGCACCTATCCGAGTCTATTATTATCACTGTTAGATCCTTACCTAGGTACTTCCTTATAGCATCTCTTATCTCTTCGGCAGTCTTTACAGGATCTTTTAGAGGAAGAGAAGCGTAGGAATAGGGAAGATTTGTGACATCTATCCCACCTTCAGAACCAAAACAGAGGGATGCTAAGGGACCTACCTTTTCGATTACCAACTGTTTATGTCTTGCTCCAAGCTCTACAGGATATTTCCTTAGGTTGTGAATTGTTCTCCAACTCAGCCTACAGAGAATTCCGAGAATATACCCCCATATGTACCTCATCCAGATTCTCGCTATAAGTCTTGCAAGAATTCCCGGTTTAATCTTACTCTCATCTACTATGTTTCCTTCAGCTACTGAGATAGCCTTTTCCGAGAGCACAACTATATCTCCATCTCTCACTCCTATTCTACTAAGTACATGTACTATGAACTTCTTGTAATCGAACCCAGGAGTCCAGTACCTAGATCTTAAGGCTTTAGCCAGGTACTTCATCTACATGCACTCTCTACAGCATCTCTAACAGCATTAGCGATTAAATGAGCAGCATAATCTATGGTTCTTTCCTTCAATATGGGATCAACATCACATGCTGCTAGACATGGGTAGCACTGTAGTAGTATCGCTGCTCTACGTTCAGCATCATCTATTCCTACTCCTACAAGCTTTCTAGCTACAAAGTACGTAGATCCACATGGAGCACTACGCCTCACTCGGACTGAGGATATAGTTCCAGTGGCCTCATCTAATGTTACCTCAAGTGTAGGCCTTCCAAAGTACTTAGTAAACTCATCGATATGTTTATCTTCACAGGGAGTGAGCGAACACAATGGTCTAGCAAATATACATGTAATACCCCTCTTCTTAAGTTCATATTTCAATAAGTTTTCCAAACCTATACCCACTAGTCTAGGATTATCCACAGCTACTATTATAGACTTTACACTAATCCTCTCGGTTATGGTAGGTATTAGAAGAGGTACTGAGGTCTCTTCACATGCTAACAGTAGAATATCGCAGTCCTCCAGTCCCTCCATCTCTACTGTTTCAGGTTCGTCTAGTGCTGTCTCGAATTCTATATGAGGAAGTTTTACCTCATTTACATTCCATTCTCTTATAGTTCTTAGATTTCTTACTATTCTCTCTCCGTAGAATCCTTGTGTTAAAACCAGTATCCTCATCACATCATTATGTAGGGAAGGGTTTATATTAGTGTACTAACCATAAGAACGGGTGAAATCCCATGTGTGAGTTTAAAGTTCTACTTACACCGAATAGAGTTGAAGTTGCTAGAGATATCGTTAATGCCTACTATGAGGATGGAAATCTGATATTAATAGACATACTAGGAGCTAAAACGCCGCTTGATAATACTATAATAGAGACTATTAATGTAGACAAGGAAGAACTAATAGTGATAAAGAATCCCTTAATAGGTCCCATTTTGAACTTTATAAAAAGGTATACTGAATGTATGCATGATAAGAAGTACGATCGAGATCTCGATCTTTTATGGAACTATATAAAGAAAAGGGGAGATGAACTTCTAAATGACCTCAGGAAGGTATGTCAAGAATAATGTAACCTAAGTTTAAGGTAATGGCTTTATATATCATGTAGAATAGGTATATTTGATGAAGACACTTAAAGAGTTTAAAATAGGCAGATATCCTCCTGCGGTTGTTGTTGAAAAAAGTACTCCTATTATCAAGGTTATTAAGGGTCTTGCTGAAAAGTGGGTTAGACACGCACCTATAGTAGATGAAAATAATAGGCTCATAGGAATGGTCTCGGCTAGAGATATAATAGATTTCTTAGGAGGAGGACCTAAGAGTAGAATTGTGGAGGAGAAGTACAATGGGAATCTATATGAGGCTATCATGAAAGAGCCTGTCAACTCGATAAAATACATGCCACCCTATGTAACTCCGGATGATGATATTCAAGCTGTTGTGAGTATAATGTTAGAGAGGAATATAGGAGCACTAGCAATCACAGATGAAGAGCGTAGAGTAGTGGGGATAATATCGGAAAGACATATAATGGCACTATTCTCTGAAGCGAAAACTATGGTAAGAGTATGTGAACTCATGTCGAGGCCTTTAATAACACTACCCCCACAAGCTACACTAATAGAAGGACAGAAATTGATGCACGAGAAGCACATCAGGAGAATACCTCTGAAAACAGGTCCTAATCTAAGAGGCATAGTTAGTATAAAGGATATTGTAAAATTCTATTCCCTGGAGGAGACTCTAGAGAGACTTAGACTGTTAGATAAGGAGAGCGTGTATAGTACTCCTCTCTCATATTTAGCATCTACAAAAGTGATAACAGTAGAACCCCATGTTGATCTAGGAGAAGCCATAAAGATTATGCGAGAGAACAATATAGGCAGTTTAGTAGTAGTGGATAGGGGAGAATGCATAGGAATAATTACTGAGAGAGATTTCATAATAAAGCTTCCAAAGATGTGGGGAGTAGAGCTTTTCGTGGATGAAGTAGAGGAGCTCATAGTAGCTGGTCGTATTGTCGTATTAAGGTGACTGATTAACCACAGTATACTTAGGGTATTGCAAGTTTAGAGGGATGCCATAAACCTAAGAGTTATACT
>Ga0180302_10000858_pt1 | contig 14117 bp, 9 predicted proteins | sample GuaBasSediGuay17_FD_121794 | JGI IMG/M metagenome (GOLD analysis project Ga0180302, IMG submission 121794) | Subseafloor sediment microbial communities from Guaymas Basin, Gulf of California, Mexico - Guay17, Core 4571-4, 12-15 cm | ecosystem: Environmental > Aquatic > Marine > Hydrothermal... | reverse complement strand
TCTTCCGGTTCCCGGACCCTGTTCCCTAATGCGGTGGCCACAGCGTCCGCCAAGGCTCCACCTTCGGCCACCACCACTGCAGCGTCGGCCCTGCCGAAGCTCAGGGAATGTCCCACGGTGCCCGAGGAGGTGCAGACCGAGCAGGGGGTCTCCTCTGGCTTTATTTCTAAGGCCAGCTTTCCCGAAAGAGGGGAACCTCCTGCAAGTATCCCTACCCTCCGTGGACGGGAGAGCGAGAGGAATATGTCCCCACCGTTCTCCACTATGACCTCGCCCGAAAGCTCACAGAGCCTCCTTCCCACGTGTTCGGCTATCGCCCCGGCCACGGCCGCCATAGGCCCCACCTCGGCCTTCTTCCCAGCCTCCGCCATCTCCTTGACCAGCTGAGGGGCATCTTCGCCGACGGGATAAGGGGTCAGGGCCCGGAGGAAGCCCGGGTCCCTTCGTATGTACCTCGCCAACTGCCTCCTCGCCTCCCTCAGGGTCCTGAGGGCTTCCTCTGAGAGGTCTTCTGAGGCCCTTATCCAGAGGTCGCTCTCCCCCAGGACGACCCTGAAGGTGCGGAGACCGTCGTCGGGGACCTTCTCCCTGTAGCCCCTCGGCTCATACATATATCACCTCTATGAGGCTCGGATCGGCGTTTCCCAAACGATGTTGAGGGTCGGAAGCTGTAAGGATGTAGTGCGGTTCCCTGCCCGCCTCCTTGAGGGAAGGAAGGCCCTTCTCCGCCCTCTTCTTCTCTATGATCTGCCAGCCCGTGTAATCCAAAGCTACCACGTCCCTCGAAAGTATCAAAGCCCCGAAGGGCCACGTCCATTGGGGCATGTAGGGAGGGCCGCCCTCGTACTGGGCGAGAAGACCGTCCAGGATGGTCAGGACTGTCTTCTGCCTTATGAAGGGTAGGGTGTTGAGGTCCGCTATGTACGGGTCCCCGGCGTTGTCGTGGTATTTGTTAGGGTTGTGGATGGCACCGAAGAAGTTCTTCATACCCAAGGTGACCCCACATATCCCGTGGTCCTTGAGCACGGGGAGGTTTATGACCTTGGTGCACCGCTCTATCAGGATCCTGCTGAACAGGCTCCCCACCGACATATGCTGTATGAGGGCAGGATAATATCCTACCTCGTCGGTGCCGTAGCACTGGATGTCGTTCCCCCCCCTGTTCGTCCTGTACCCCGCCTTCCTGAGGTCGGCGTCCGCCCTGTCCCATATTACGATGTCCTTGGGCCTCACCCCGGCGGAGATGAGCCTCTTAGCGACGGCGCCTACAAGCTCCTTTCGGGTGGACATCCCCCTCCCTGCGAGGCAGTTTACCTTGAGCCCCACGACGTCCCCGGGTCCGACCAGCTCGGGCCACACGTCCTTCGCCTTCGCCCCGAAGAGCGCCTCGATCCCTCGGTCCAGGAGGACCCCGACCGCCTCCTCGTCCAACCTCCCCTTCCCGACGGATACCACCACGCGGGACCTCGTGCCTGCGAGGGCGGGAGGCAGCAACCCCGGACCCAGAGCTGCCCCGACCCCTAAGGATATGGCCCGTTTCAGGAACTCCCTTCGGTCCATCGTTTCGAATGTAATATACAAGGAAAGGACAGGAATTGTCAAGCCGATCGAAGTCGATGTCCTTAATAAATGTGAGGCCGGGGCGTACACCCCGGCCTCGAGGAGCTAAGGGTTGACCCTATTTCTCCACCACTCCCAGAGCTCTTCGTCGCTCCCGTAGGCCGCGAAACCCCTCACCACCTTCACGAGGATGCGGGTCAGCTCCGCCACGGTGGTCTCTAAGACCTTCACCCTCTCCTCCAACTCCCGGGCCGTACAAGGTTCCTTAACCTCCCCCATCTCTCCTTCCTTTCTGCTGCTCCTCGGTTCGACTTGACCTTACCTTTAAGTCCGGAAGATAGCAGTCTCCCTTCCTCATGTCAAGGAATTTGTGATGACCTCAGCATCTCCTCCAGATCAGATATCGCCTCCTGCACCTTCGGGCTCAGTCCCGTCCCGAACCTTATGTCCTCGGGCTGGACACCTAAGATTACGGTCCTTATGCCCTCCCTTTCCAAAAAATCCACAAGGGGCAGGATGGAGGGCCCATGCGTCGAGAACCCGAGGCCCTCCACCTCCTCCCTTTCTATCTTCCTTATCTCGCCGGGCCTTCCCCCGAAGTCCACGGCGTCCACGATCACGACGACGTTCGGTCCGAGGTCCAAGATCTCCCCTAAGAGGTTTTCGGGCGCGCTTCCCCCTTCCAGGACGGGGAGCTCGTCCTTCAACCTCCTGGCTAAGACGACGCCGAGGCCGTCGTCCCTCCTAAGTTCGTTCCCTATCCCCAATATCACGGCCCTCTCGCCGGGCCTCAAACCTATTCCCCCTTCCATACTATGAGGCGTGTGTTGTAGCGCTCTAAGTAGTCCCTGTGTTCCGGGTCGTCGGGGTAGGATTCCCCCTCGGGATAAGGATAGGTGCTCATCCCGTGGAAGGGGAGGGGGTCCACCGTCGAGGTGTAGGCGGACCAAAGGTCGGTGCTCTTTCCGAAGCCGTTCGCATAGAATACGAAGCTCCTCTCCCATCCATCGGGAACCGGGAGGACCCCGAACTTCAGGGCCACCTCGTCGCCGTGTCTCATTATCACGAACCTGTCGTCCACGTCCTTCAGGAGCTCCTTCACATCCCCGTATCTGGTGTAGTACCCTGTTATGTCCCTCCAGTTATACCTCGGAGTTAAGAGGGCCCTTCGGTAGTCGTAAACCTTCGGCTTCCTTCCGTCCGGGGAATAGTCGTACGGGTACCCAAGCCACCTCAGCACTGCCTCCTCGAGGGGGAGTTCCCGAACTCGGTGGGGGGGTTCGGAGGAGGTGGTGTCCACAAGAATTTGGTCCCAATAGATTTGATAGTTCGTCGTTATGCGGAGGCGGCAGTCGTGGGGAGGAAGCTTTCCCGTAAGGTCAAATACCATGGGCTTCGGCTCCCCCGCAGGGGCTCCCATGTCCTCCGTCACGACCTTCCATCCTCCCCTCCCGTCGGGGACCTCGAGCCTCGGAGGCATAGGACTTATTCCGGCCTGCCACGCCGCCAGGTTAGCTGTGGAGGACATGTATTCCAGCCATCCGTAAGCCACAAGGAGCATCCTTCCCGCGCCCGAGAGGTCCCCGAAGTCCAGGGTCAGGGTGTGAACCTTTGCGTAGCCCTGGAACCTTTCCAGGGGTACATCCGGGTAGAGCCTGTCCCTGTGCATCACGAGGTCGGTGACGTCCCTCCCCCTGTAGTCCACTGCGTTCTTGGGATGTACAGGGTTGCGTACGAAGTAAAGCCGGAACTCGGGGTACGGAGGAACGCTCACGAACCTCTCGTTGGGATAGACCTCCCATCCCGGAGGATGGTCCACGGCCAGAAGCTTCACCTGGTCCAAGAGTATGACCTCCTCAAGCTGGCTTGCTACCCTCAGGTCGTAGATTCCTCCGATGGGCCTCAGAAGTTTCCTGGGGATCGGGACATATTCGTCCGGATCCGGTAGGGCGTACACTCCAGGTCTTATCAGGTATCCCGAGTCACCTGCGCCGTTGAAGTCCGTAACATAGTGTATTTCCTTCCCGTCGTTTACGTAGAGTATGGGACAGGACGTACCCTTCCTATCTATCTCCACGAGGTTCGTATCCCTCCGGGCTGGAACCTCCATTTCGGTCTGCCTCACGCCGTCCGGCCAGAGGGCCCTGAGAAGGTCCACCTTCGAGTTCCTACCGAGCCCGAAGCTCAGCACCCCTCCGGGGCTCCAGGAGTCCCCCCTCGCCTCCTTCTTCTGCCAGAGCGAGCCGGTCTTGACCTCGAGCTTAGTGCCTATGCCCTGGCGGTTGCATCCCCTGCCCACGAGGCGCACCACGAGCCAAGAGTTCTCGTTCCCCCCTTCGTTCCTGAAGAGCCTCACCCCTCCTCCGTAGGAGACTAAGGCCACGTCCTGGTCCCCGTCCAGGTCGTAGTCCCCTACGAGGGCCTTCTTAACGCCGGGAACGGAGACCTTCGGGAAGGCCTCCTCGTCCACCTCGAAGTTCTTCCCCATCCTGTTCCTGAGGAGCAGAGGCCTTCCGTCACGGGATACGGCCAAGATGTCCATGTCGCCGTCGTTGTCGTAGTCCAAGGCCGATACAACTTCGGCGGAGAAGCCTTCCGGCCAGGGGAGGGAGATGGGGATGTACCTTCCGTCCCTCAGGTAGCGGTATAGGACAGGAGGTTCCCCCGTGCTACCCACGACCAGGTCCATGAACCTGTCCCTGTCGTAGTCGGAGATCGCCGCAGAGAAGCTCCTTCCTGGGGAGGCGATGCCGGCCTCCTCGGCCATGTCGGTGAAAGTTCCGTCCCTGTTGTTGCTGAAGAGCTGGTCCGGTTCCCCGTCGTTCAGGACGAAGAAGTCTACATCCCTGTCGTTGTCGTAATCCGTGAAGACGACCCCCCTGCTACGGCGTGCCCCTCCGATCCCTGCCTCCTGGGTCACGTCGGTGAATGTCCCGTTGAAGTTGTTTCTGTACAATGTGTTCCTGTCTCCGTAGTTGACCACGAATATGTCCAAGTCCCCGTCGTGGTCGACGTCGGCAAATGCGCAGGCCACGCTCCAGCGTGGGTCCCCCACCCCTGCCTCCTGGGTCATGTTGGTGAAAGTCCCGTCCCCTTCGTTGCGGTAGAGCAAGTTGGGTCCGAAGTTGGCCACATAGAGGTCCAGGTCACCGTCGTTGTCGTAGTCACCCCACACGGCGTCCATCCCCAGCCCTTCGTCCCCCACTCCTGCCTTCGGGGTGACGTCCACGAACCTACCTTCCTCGTTCCTGAGCAGGACGTTGGCACCACATCGGACGATGTACATGTCCAGGTCACCGTCGCCGTCGTAGTCGCCCCAGCATGCGTTCCCTCCGAGCGGCTCGACTACATGCTCCCTTAGCCATTCCTCCGAGGCATCCTTCGGGACCCTAAAGGAGGGCACTCCGGCCTCTTCGGTCGCATCCACGAACTTCACGGGGTACCTCTCGTCCGGGGGAGGCTTCAAGAGCGATGGGTCGGGGAGGGCCTCGGCGTACTTGCCCTGCTCTAAATACCTCACCCCAGCGGTGGGCTTGAGCCCGAGGGCCCTGAGCCTCCTGAACTTCTTCATGTGCCTTTCGGCCTCCTCGTACCTTCCGAGCCTCCTGAGTTCAGTTGCGAGGTTGTAATGGGCGGATATGTTGTTGGGGTCGAGCCTCAGGACCTGTTCGTAGGCCTTCACCGCTGCCTCGTGGTCCTTGAGCTTGGAGAGCACTATCCCCAAGTTGTGCCACACGTAAGGGTCCTCGGGGTCCTTCTTGAGCACCGTTTCGAACTCCATCTTGGCTTCTGGATACTGGCCCCTGATCTTATATATAAGACCCAAGTTATAGTGGGCGTAGGGGTTGTCGGGGTCCAGGGAGAGGACCTCCTTGAGTTCCCTCACGGCGTCGTCGTACCTGCTCATCTGCACGTACGCTATGCCCAGGTTGATGTGACCTATGACGTAGTTCGGATGTAGCTTCAGCACCTCCTCGAACTCCCGGGCGGCTGCTGCGAAGTTGTTCTGCTCCATGTATACCACCCCGAGGTCGTTGTGGCGGGTGACCTCCGCCATGTCCCCTCCGAACGTCCGGAGGGTCGAAAGGACCGAGGCGATGACGAGGTACAACATATCTCCTCCCTTAGGTTTCACCTTGGCACGACAGCTCCCAGGACGTAAGGCCCCGAGAGGTACCTCCGGGCGGCCCTGAGCACATCCTCGGCGGTGACCGCATCTATAAGTTCGGGATATATCTCCACGAACCTGTACCCTAACCCCGTAAGCTCGTACTTGGCCAGGAGGGACGCCTGGTCCATGTTCCTCTCCTGGGACATCAGGAAGGTCCCTTTAATGTAAGTCTTGGCAGCCTCGAGCTCTTCCTCCGGGACCTGCTCCTCGACCATCCTTTCCACCTCTCCAAGCACAACTTCCTTGGCCTCCTCGAAACGCTCCGGCCTCGTGCCCAGGTATATCAGAAATAGGCTCGGCCCCTCCATAGCTATGTAGCTCGAGCCTATCTGATAGGCGAGCCCCCTCTCGTCCCTGACGGATACGAAGAGCCTGGAGTCCATCGCTCCACCTAAGATGGCGTCCAGAACCTCCAGGGCTGCGAAATCCCGGTCCGAAACCGGCGGGGCTGGGTAACCAAAGGCGGCCCAAACTGCTCGGCTTTCCCTCTGCTCAAAGGTTTCGCTGGATTCCTCCCGGCCGGGAACCTGTCCGGGCGCAGGTTCGGGGAGCGGCCCCTCGGGCAGGTCCGCCAGGTTCTCCTCCACCTCCTTCAAAAACTCCCCCTCCGGGAAGTTCCCCACCGCAGCCAGGACCATGTTGTTCGGGACGTAGAACTTCCTGTACCACCCCACGACCTCTTCCCTTGAGAACTTGGACACCGTCTCCGGATAACCCAATACGGGCTTGTGGTGGGGGTGCTGGCCGTAGAAGGCCTCCCTCATAAGGTCAACGGCCCTGGTAAGGAGTCGGTCCCTTCTTGCCTTTATCCTTTTGAGGGCCATCTGCTTTTCCTGTTCAACTTCGTCCTCCGGGAACTTGGGATGGAGCACGACGTCGAAGAGCAACTCCAAGGCCTCCTTCCACCGGTCCTTCGTGGCTAAAAGCGAGATGTATCCGTACTCCCGGAACGCCCCCGAGGAAAGCTTGGCGCCCAAGGACTCTATCTCCTCCGCAAGCTCCTCCGCAGTCCTGGATTCCGTTCCCTTCAGGAGAAGTCGTTGCGTTATATCGGAGAGTCCCGCCTCCTCATCCCTCTCGTAGAGGGGCCCCATCCTCAGGAGCACCTCCACCGCAACTATGTCGTTGGCCCCTGATGGCTTGGTCAACACCACGAGGCCGTTTTCGAATGTAACCTTTCTGACGGCAGGCTTTTCGGCCTTAGTTACGGCAAAGAGCAGCCCGAAGGCCAGCAGAAATTTGAGCATGCCCCCTCCTGCGAACGTCCGCCCCTAAAGATACGGACTTTCGGGACCGAGCGCAAGGTTGACATCGGAGGGGGGTTTTGTTATATTTCCTTGGGAGGACGATATGAGACCTGAAGATCAGCTCATAGAAAGGCGCAGGGAAAAGCTGGCTAAATTAAGGGAGATGGGCGTAGAGCCTTATCCCTACAAGTTCCAGGTCACCCACACCTCCCGGGAGGTAAAGGAAGAGTTCGATTCCCTAAGTTCCGCCCGGGACCCCGTCTCCGTGGCCGGTCGAATTATGTCGGTAAGGGAACATGGAAAGACCTGTTTCTCACACATACAGGACTGGGAAGGGAGGATACAGATATACATAAGGAGGGATGTGGTGGGTGACGAAGCGTTCTCCACGTTCAAGCTCTTGGACATCGGCGACATCATCGGGGTCAGGGGTACCGTCTTCCGCACCCGCACGGGTGAGATAACCGTAGAAGTAGGGTCCTTCCAGGTGCTCTGCAAGAGCCTGAGGCCGCTTCCCATAGTGAAGGAGAAGGTGGAGGGCGACAGAAGGATAATCTACGACCCCTTCACCGACAAGGAGCAGAGGTACCGCCAGAGGTACGTGGACCTCATAGTGAACCCGGATGTGAGGGAGGTGTTCCGCAGACGCACCGAGACGATACGTGCTCTGAGGAACTTCCTGGACGAAAGAGGATTCTTGGAGGTGGAGACGCCCGTGCTCCAGCCGGTGTACGGGGGAGCCTCCGCCAGGCCTTTCGTCACCCACCACAACGCCCTGGACGTGGACTTTTACCTGCGGATCTCCAACGAACTTTACCTTAAGCGACTGATAGTGGGAGGATTTGAGAAGGTGTACGAGTTCTCCAAGGACTTCCGTAACGAGGGCATGGACAGGCTCCACAATCCCGAGTTCACCCTCCTTGAGGCCTATCAGGCGTACGCCGACTATCACGACATAATGGACCTCACCGAGGATATGCTCTCGCATGCCGCCGAGGAGGTCCTGGGCACCACGAGGCTCGTCTACCAGGGCAAGGAGGTGGACCTGACCCCGCCCTGGAGGAGGATCAGGATGTTGGAGGCCCTGAAGGAGAAGGTGGGGGTGGACCCGAGGGAACTTTCGGACGAAGCCCTCAGAGAACTTTGCCTTTCGCAAGGGCTCGATGTGGACGGAGGCATGGGAAGAGGTAAGATGATGGAAAAGCTCTTCGACGAAGTTGTCAAGCCCCACCTCGTGCAGCCCACCTTCGTCATGGACTATCCCATAGAGACCTCCCCCTTAGCAAAGCGCCACAGGGACGATCCTGGGCTCGTGGAAAGGTTCGAACTCTTCGTCTCGGGGATGGAGATAGCCAATGCCTTCTCTGAGCTGAACGACCCCGAGGACCAGATGAGGAGGTTCCAGGAGCAGATGAGGCTTCGGGAGAAGGGGGACGAGGAAGCCCAGGTCTTGGATCGGGACTTCATAAGGGCCTTAGAGTACGGAATGCCACCCACAGGTGGCCTCGGCATAGGGGTGGACAGGTTGGTGATGCTGTTTACGGATATGCCTTCGATAAGGGATGTCATCCTGTTCCCCCACATGAGGCCTGAAAGGTAGATGTGGGCCCATGCCTTCCTACGAGTTCTTCATAGCCAAGCGATACCTGCGCTCCAAGAGGAGGACGAAATTTATATCCCTCATAACCTACATCTCGGTCGGCGGCGTCGCCGTCGGGGTAGCTGCTTTGGTGATAGTACTGTCCCTTATGAACGGCTTTGCGGGGGAGGTGCGCTCTAAACTTATAGGCATGGACGCCCACATAAGGGTCGGGAGGTTCCACGGCCTTCCGATGTCTGAATGGCACAAGGCCATGGAGAAGGTGAAGGAGGTCCCCCATGTCGTCGGCGTCTCCCCCTTCGTATACGGAGAGGCGATGCTGGCCTCCAAGGGCGTCACGGCCGGGGTGGCGGTCAAGGGTGTGGACGAGGCGACGGTGGACCAGGTCTCCGACCTCGGAAGTTACGTGGTCTTCGGGGAGATGCTCCTGGAACCTCCCGAGGGCCCCCCTGGGGTGGTCCTGGGGATCGTCCTGGCAGACAGGCTCAGGACGACGGTGGGGGATACCGTCTATATGGCTACCCCACAAAGCCTGAGCCCGGCCCTCCTCTCGGTTCCGAGGTTACACAGGTTCAGGGTGGTGGGGATCTTCGAGAGCGGGTTCTACGAATTCGACGCCTCCTTAGCGGTCGTCTCCCTCCGCTCGGCACAGACGCTCTTCGGCATAGGGGACGCGGTCACCGGGCTCGAGGTGAAGACGGACGATCCCTACAGGGCCGAGAGTGTGAAACAGGACATAATAGGAAAGCTCGGCTACCCCTATTATGTGAGGACGTGGGCCGAGATGAGGAGGCACCTCTTCAGTTGGATGACCATAGAGAAGTGGAGCAGCTTCATAGTGCTCAGTCTGATAATTTTAGTGGCGGCCTTCAACATAGCCAGCACACTCATCATGATGGTCCTGGAGAAGACCAAGGAGATAGGCATACTCAAGTCCATGGGGGCCACCGCAAGGAGCATAGGGAGGATATTCATGTTCGAGGGGCTGGTGGTGGGGACCGTGGGCACCGGTGTGGGCGCGGCCTTGGGAGCCCTGCTGTGCTTCCTGCAGGAGAAGTTTAAGCTCATATCCCTCCCTCCCGACATCTACATAATAAACGCCGTCCCGATAGATATGCGCATATGGGACTTCATATGGGTCTCTGCGGCGAGCGTGGGGATATGTTTTTTGGCCTCGTTGTACCCTGCCAGGAGGGCAGCTGCCCTGGACCCTGTGGAGGCCATAAGGTATGAATGACGATGTGGTCCTGGCGGTCCACGACCTTCACAAGACCTACATTATGGGGGATGAGAAGGTAGAGGTCCTCAGGGGAGTCGACATGGAGGTAAAAAGCGGGGAGATAGTATCGGTCGTGGGACCTTCCGGGGTAGGGAAGAGTACCCTGTTGCACATAATGGGAACTTTGGACAGGCCCACAAAGGGAAGGGTCCTGATAGACGGCACGGACGTCTTCGAACTTTCCGAGGAGGAAAGGGCCCGGTTCAGGAACCGTGCAGTGGGCTTCGTCTTCCAGTTCCACCATCTGCTTCCTGAGTTCACGGCCTTGGAGAACGTCATGCTTCCGAGGATCATAGCCGGGGACGAACCCGAAAGGGCAAGGGAAGTGGCCGAAGCCCTCCTCAGGAGGGTCGGGCTCTGGGAGAGGAGGAACCACAGGCCGGGGGAGCTTTCGGGGGGTGAGCAACAGAGGGTGGCCGTGGCCAGGGCCTTGGCCAACGAACCTAAGGTAGTTTTGGCGGACGAGCCTTCGGGGAACTTGGACCCCGAACATGGGGAGGCATTATACGGGCTTCTGAGGGAGCTATCCTGCTCCCTGGGCCAGACCTTCGTCATAGCTACCCACAACCCCAGACTCGCCGCCAAGGCCGACAGGGCCGTCAGGCTTTCGGGCGGTAAGGCTGTACCGGTTTCGGCACAGGATTTGCTAAATCTCAGTTGGAAGATCGCAATTTAAGGGGGGGTACACCATGAACCAACCTCCGTATACCGATAACGTCAAACGCTTAGTGCAGTTAGCCCAAAAGGAAGCGGAACGCTTGGGCCACGATATGGTGGGTACGGAACACCTCCTCTTGGCTATACTGAGGCTCGGGGAGGGCGTTGCGGTCATGGCCTTGGTGAATTTGGGGCTGGACTTAGAGTCGGTCAGGCAGGCGGTGGAGAGCGCCGTGCCCCCTTCCAAGGACACCGTCGTAGGTGGCCAGAGGCCTTTCACCCCGAGGGCCCATCAGATATTGGAGCGGGCCGTGGACATAGCCAGGAGGATGAAATCGGAATATACCGGGACAGAACATGTGCTCCTGGCCCTTCTGAAGGACAGGGAGGGGATAGCCGCACAGATATTGGATGCCTTCGGCGTGACCTACAAGGCCGCTGAGGCCGAGATATTGGCCATCTTGAGCGGCAGGTCGGTCAGGAGGAGGGAAAAGGAGAAGAAGAAGAGCAAGACGCCCTTTTTGGACCACTTCGGGAGGGACCTCACCAAGCTCGCCCAGGAGGGGAAGCTGGACCCTACCATAGGGAGGGAGAAGGAGATAGAAAGGTTATCCCAGGTCCTCAGCCGTCGCAAGAAGAACAACCCCGTGCTCATAGGGGAGCCTGGCGTGGGAAAGACCGCCATAGTCGAAGGCCTGGCTCAGAGGATAGTTCGCAGGGAGGTCCCTCAGATATTGGCGGACAAGAGGATAATCTCTTTGGACCTGGGTGCCATAGTGGCCGGGACCAAGTACAGGGGACAGTTCGAGGAGAGGATGAAGGCCATTATGGCCGAACTTCAACAGAACAAGGACATAATAGTCTTCATAGACGAGCTCCATACCCTCGTGGGGGCGGGGAGCGCCGAGGGCACCTTGGACGCCTCCAACATGTTCAAGCCCGCCCTCTCCAGGGGCGAGGTACAGTGCATAGGTGCTACTACCTTGAGCGAGTACCGCAAGTACATAGAGAAGGACGGCGCATTGGAGAGGCGGTTCCAACCTATACTCGTGGAACCTCCCACGGTCGAGGAGACGATAGAGATCCTCAAGGGCTTGAGGCCCAAGTACGAGGAACACCATAAGGTCAAGATAACCGACGAGGCCCTCAAGGCGGCCGCAGAGCTCTCCGACAGGTACATAAGCGGCAGGTACCTCCCCGACAAGGCGATAGATGTCGTAGACGAGGCGTGTTCGAAGGTGAGGCTGGCTCAGGCCACCCTCCCTCCCGAGATAAAGAGGATGGAGCAGCAGATAGAGGAGATAGAACGGCTCAAGGCGGCGGCAGCGGAGGCCCAGGACTTCGAAAGGGCGGCGGAGCTCAGGGACAGGGCCAGGGTCCTCAGGGAGGAGTTGGAGTACCGTAAGAGACTCTGGAGCGAGGAGGTCGAATCCAAGGAGGTCCAGGTCACCGAGGAGGACGTGGCGGAGGTGGTTGCCCTCATAACCGGAATCCCCGTGCACCGTCTGGCCAGGAACGAGACCGAGAAGCTCCTCAAGATGGAGGAGGAGCTCAAGAAGAGGGTGGTCGGCCAGGACGAGGCCATAGAGGCCATAGCAAAGGCCATAAGGAGGACCAGGGCTGGGCTTAAGGACCCGAGACGCCCCATAGGCAGCTTCATATTCTTAGGGCCAACTGGAGTAGGTAAGACAGAACTTGCCAAGGCCTTGGCCGAATACCTCTTCAACGACGAGGATGCCCTGATAAGGGTGGATATGTCGGAATACATGGAGAGGTTCTCGACCTCCCGCCTCATAGGAGCCCCTCCGGGGTACGTTGGGTACGAGGAGGGGGGGCAGCTCACCGAGAAGGTCCGCAGGAAACCTTACTCTGTGGTGCTCTTCGACGAGATAGAGAAGGCGCATCCCGACTTCTTCCACCTACTGCTCCAGGTCCTGGACGAGGGGCATCTCACCGATAACTTCGGAAGGAGGGTGGACTTTAAGAACACCATCCTGATAATGACCTCCAACATAGGAACCCGCCATGCGAGGAAGGGCAAGGGGCTTGGGTTCGTGCGGACCGAGGAGGAGGACTACGAAGGGATGAAGGAGAGGATATTGGAGGAGGTAAAGCGAACCTTCAGCCCCGAGTTCCTCAACCGTGTCGACGAGATCATAGTCTTCAGGCCGCTTTCCAAGGAGGCGGTGCTCAAGATCGTGGACATCCTTCTCAGGGAGGTCATAGAAAGGATAGAGGCCCAGGGGATGCGCTTGGACGTGAGCGGAGGGGCGAGGAGCTTCCTGGCCGAGAAGGGCTACGATCCGGTGTTCGGTGCCAGACCTCTCAAGCGCACGATCCAGAAGTACATCTCCGACCCCCTCGCCGAGGAGATGCTCGAGGGGAAGTTCGGACCCGGGGATACCGTACGGGTCGTCCGTCGCGGGGATGGCCTCGCCTTCGTCCGGGTCAGGGGCAAGAGGTCGATGTCCCATGCGGCCTCCTGAGGGGGTGAGCATATATGCTCGTAGGGAGACCTTGGAAGGTGGCCCTGGTGGTGGGGGCCGCCGTGGGATGTTATTTAGGTGTGAGAGCGTTACAGGGTTTAACCCTGCGCTACCTTCAAGGATTGGCCTCCTCGAAGCTCGGAAGGCGGGTTTCGGTGGGTTCCCTCCACATAGGTTTTGGGACGTGGCACCTCAGTGATGTGAGGATATCCGACCAGGTACAGATCCCCCTCCTCAGGTTGAAGTACCGCCTCCTTCCTTGGAAGGTCACGGAGATATCCCTTTACGGTCCGATCCTGAACCCCAAGGGTGGACCTCCCGTACTCAGGCTGCATCCCCCACCCGTCCCCCTGAACTTCCGGCAGGGAAGGCTTCCCCCGTGGGCGGAGAACCTATCCGGTCGGATCTACGCAGATGGGGACACCGTAAGGCTGGAGATGGAAGGTTCTTTGGGGGGTGGGGCCTTTTCACTTAAAGGGCACATGGATGGGAAGTCAGGGACGGGCAGGATGGAGCTTACTGCAAGGGAGGTAGATTTAAGGTCCCTCCCGAAGGAAATCTCATCCTGGGCCCCCTCCGGCCTCCTCTCCCTTAGGGCCGAGCTTTCCTTGAAGGATTTTTCGCCCTGCAGGGCGGCCTTCCGTATGCAGGGAGAGGACTTAACCCTTAAGGGCCTGAGCCCTCTTTCAAAGGTGTGGCTGGAGGGCGAGTGGGACGGAAGGTGCATGTTGATACGAAGGTTGAAGGGCATAAGCCAAGGGAGGTACTTCGAGGGGGAAGGGAGGATAACGGACGAGGGCCCGGACCTACATATCCTCATCCCCCAGTTCGAGCTGGCCTCGGCCACCGATGGCTTTCTGAATGGAAAGGGGGACATAAGGTTAAAGATAAAGGGGACTTGGGAAGGGATGAACATCACCGGACGAGGGAAGGTACCCATCGCCCTTCTGGGAAGGGTGCGGATGGAGGACATCTCCTTCTCCTTCCAGCAGGAGCCCGGCCTCTTCAGGTTGAGCAGGGCATCAGGCTATATAGGAGGTGGAAGGGTTGAGGGATGGGGAAGGTTCCCCCGGAAGGGTCCTTCGAGGTCCAGTTGGAGGGTCGAGGGGGTGGAGGG
>Ga0180302_10000856_pt1 | contig 14127 bp, 10 predicted proteins | sample GuaBasSediGuay17_FD_121794 | JGI IMG/M metagenome (GOLD analysis project Ga0180302, IMG submission 121794) | Subseafloor sediment microbial communities from Guaymas Basin, Gulf of California, Mexico - Guay17, Core 4571-4, 12-15 cm | ecosystem: Environmental > Aquatic > Marine > Hydrothermal... | reverse complement strand
TCCTCAGCAGGTCCTCACGCCCCGCTGGCTCGGGCTCGACCACGATGACCTCAGGCCTGTCCAAGAGGCCCATGCGCTTGAAGAAGGCCCAGGAGTTCGGGAACCTATCGCCCCTGTAGGGGTGGCCTGGCCCCAGATCCAGCTGAGCGTATTTCTCATGGTAGGCTATGGCGGTCTTGGCTACTTGACCGTGCTCTGGCAAATCTGGCACCTGTTATAGCACGTGGCTCAAGAGGCTTAAGGCTTGGCCCTTCGCACCAATCAAGGACAAGGTTTTTACGCTAGATCCACGGCTTAGACACGCCACGAAGCTCCTACTCATCCACGGCCCGTTTCTAGTAGGGCATATGGCAGGTGGTAGGCTGTGACCTGAGGAACGGCGTTTAAGATATGTTCCTGCTACATACCCGCTGAGGTCCCCGGTGCCAGAGGCAGCGGATTCTGAAGTAGGCGTGAGAAACCGCTGAGAGCAAAATTTTATAAGAGCGTCTTATTCCGGCTCTCTGGGGGGAGTTCCTTGGGCCAGAAAACGATGAGCCGATATCTCGTAATCGGCTTAATCGTGGTCTTCATAGTGACATGCGTGGGTGTGAGCCTAATCATCATGAGGGGCCAGGAGAAATCCACCATAAGATTGGGATGCCATGTTCCTCTAACGGGATACTTGGCTAAACACGGTGAGTGGTATTTACGTGGCATCAAGTTGGCCGTAAAGCACTTCGAGGAGGACTACGGCTATGACGTTGATCTGATCATACGTGATGACGAGAGCAGCCCTCACAGGGCGGCTGAAGTGGTAGAGGAACTCTGCACCGTATATAACGTCCACGCCATCGTTGGGGGGTATGGAAGCCATATAGTGGGTGCGGCCTCAGAGGTCTCTGAGAGATACAGGGTAGTATACGTAACGAATGCTGGGATAGCCGATGAACTCATCAATAGAGGCTATAGGTATTTCTTCAGGCTAAACAATCTCTTGTCTTACGCAAGGGCGCAAGCTGGTTTTTGCGAGATGGTGGGCGTGAAGAGAGTGGCTATAATATACAACACTAAGGTGTCCACTACAGACATAGCAGAATGTGTTAAATCGCTTCTCGAGGAAGTCGGGATTGATGTGGTTCTGTTCGAGGGGTTCCCAGCCGGGACTACCGACTTCAAGACCATGCTGACGAAAGCCATGGCGAATGGTGCTGAGATCCTCATCTGTGAAGGCTTCATACCCGATTACGTATCATGTCTAAGGGATTGCAAGTTGCTTGGCATCTCGCTCAAGGCCTGGATAGGTTTCGGCGGGGTCGTCACGAATAGCTTCATAAGGGAACTCGGTGAGCTTAGTGAGTATTGTTATGGAACTGCACCTTGGGCAAGAGGAGCCGTGGCAGAGGACCTCAGGGAGCTTGAGGAGAGGTTTGTGAGAGATTATGAAGCTGAGTATCACGAGGAGCCCGACTACCTGGTAGCCCTCGGTTACTCGCCCACCCGTATATTATTGGAGGCCGTGAGGAGGCTGGTTGAGATGGGCCGGGAGCTTACCGGGGATAACATAAGGGAGGAGCTGCTTAAGATAGACATGAAGACCCTCTGTGGCCACGTGAAGTTCGACGGGAGAGGAGAAAACATAGTTGCCACGTGCCTCCTCTGCCAAATCCAAGGAGGCAAGTTCGTGGCTGTCTACCCGCCCGAGAGGGCTACAGGCGAGCCCATATATCCTGCTGTTTCCTGGGGCACCATCGGCAAGGGGCAGGCCCTCTCACCACCCGGGCTGGCCGCCTTCTCGATGGTGAGAATTGATGTTAGAGCTTTTAATTAGAGCGCTGCTCTCCGGCCTCACGCTGGGTTGCACATATGGGCTTATCGCTTTAGGCCTCTCCATAATCTTCGGTATCATGGATATCATAAACATGGCCCACGGGCCTTTCGTGATCTTGGCCGGTTATCTGGCCTACTGGTTGTTCGTGCTAAACTCCATGGATCCCATAACGTCCCTCCCGATAATCGCTCTATGCATGGCTATTATGGGTTCCGGGGTGTATACCCTGCTCGTAAGGTCATCGCTCAGGGGAGGGCATTTTATGACATTGCTCTTCACCTATGGTCTTGGTATCTTCCTAACCGAACTCATGCTCCTTATGTGGACAGCCGATTACAGATGTATCATGATCGAATGGTTAGAGAGACCTATCGGTATCGGGGTAGCAGTGGCCACGCTCGGTGAATGGATATGTCTCGGCGTCTCGACTACATCGATGATACTTGTTCACCTCTTCTTGAGAAGGACAAGGCTTGGGAAGGCGATAAGAGCCGTAGCTCAGGATAGAGAAGCAACCGCTCTCATGGGCATAAACATCAGCAGGATAGAATTGCTGGGCTTTTGTCTCGGCTTAAGCCTGGGGGGAATAGCCGGTGCTTTATTTGCCATGCTCTACTATATATTCCCGCAGTTGGGAGATAGGTTGACGGCCACGGGCTTTGTGGTGACCGTGCTAGCTGGCATGGAGAACATCCCAGGCATTCTAGCGGGTGGCATCTTGTTGGGCACGGCCGAGGCGCTAACCTCAGCATTTGTATCTGCGGAGGTGCAGCGTCTCACGGGCCTCGCCATTTTCATAGTAGTCCTCCTAGCAAAACGCAATGGGGCTCTTGGCTCGGTTGGTCAGTTCGCCGAAACAGATCGTTATCAGCTTGGTGATGGGCGTATCTGGGCCAGTCTGTGTCTGGCGTTACTCCTCATACTCCCCATCGCCTCAGGGAACAACCCATTCCTCCTCCGCACGATGACCATCGCCCTTCTCTTGGCAGGGATATCTGTGGCCTGGGCTATACTCGGAGGCCTTTGCGGTCAGGTATCCTTGGGCCATGTTGCCTTCTTCGGGACCGGGGCTTATGTGAGCGCCCTCCTAGCCCTCCATGGATGCTCTCCCGCTATCTCCGTATGGATAGGGGCGATCTTAGGAGGCCTCCTCCTGGGCGCCATAGCGGTGCCCCTCCTTAAGCTGAGGGGGCCATACTTCGCCCTCGCTATGTTAGCTCTAGGGGATATAATGAAGTACGTTGTCATATACCTCAAGAATTGGACGGGAGGGGCCTCGGGCCTCTACGGCGTGCCATCTCTGCCCTCGTTCTCATTCATGGGGATCACGGTGAACTTCCATCATGATGTAGTACCCAATTATTATGTCTTCCTAGCTTTCATGCTTGCGGCAACACTGATCTCCTACGGGCTCAGGAACTCCAAATACGGTTTGGCCTTCAAGGCCATCAGAAGCGATGAGATTGCGGCGAGCACGAGGGGTATCAACCCACTTAAATACAAGGCCGTGGCTCTCTTGGTAAGCGCCTTCCTCACAGCTCTAGCTGGCGCTCTTTACGTGCATTACGTGCATTACATATACCCTGATGAGGCGTATAGCCATGCCTGGTCCATCCTGCCCATCGTGGCCTCTCTCCTAGGCGGGATGTGGCACGTGGCTGGGCCGTGCGTGGGGGGTGTTCTGCTATACCTAATGAACGCGCTTGTCTTCAGGAGGCTGCTTCCCAGAGGTCATCAGATGTTCACAGGCCTCATGCTGATGGCTCTCGTGATGCTCATGCCGAGCGGCATCTTGGGCGCATCCGGTGAGAAATCCGGAGGCGGGAGGAAAACTTAGCGAAAGGCTTTTATGAAGGCTAAAATGAAAAGCACCGGGCATGTCAAGACCAGAAGCTATACCTCGGTTTATAAAATGGGCCCCGTGGATTTCCATAACATATGCCGCATCAGCAGTCATAGTATATGTAGTAACGTATATAGCGGGTGGGCTTGTCCCCATAATCCTTTCGGTCATCCTTTCAGCTGTATCATTCATCCCTTTTGGCATGTTTCTGTCCGAATTCCTAAAACGGAGGTCGGATTTCTTCAAGATGTGGGAAGTAATAAAAGGCCGCAAGCTAAGCGAGTTGAGAAAGGCGCTTGATCTCGGGGAGGAACCGGGAGAAGAGAGTATAGAGGAGAAATTCGGCGAGATGCTTAGAAATGGTTACGATTTCCTCAGAAAGGAAAAACGTCTAGCTGTTCTTGGGAAAATAAGATCTGGGAAGACTGAGATGCTTTTCACTCTGGTCAAGAAGCTTAGCGAGAGCCAGAAGTTGAATTACGTACTCTGCCTAAAGCCTAGGGCTGGCCAGAGTTTAAAAGACTCTCTCTCGCATCTAAACTTCGTGCTCTCCATCCCCCGCCCATTCTGTCCCATCAGGGGTTGGTGGGGCCGCAAGACCGTGGTGCTCATCCTTGACGATGCGGACAGGTTGTCTTGGGAGACATTAAAAGGTATAATAAGGCTAATGGATTACTCTGTTAATGAAAAAAAGAAACTGAAGGCGTGCTACATGCTAGCCTCCTTCCCCCTTTCGGCTAATAGGGATAAAGTAAGCGAATTATTCGGAGGAGCTGTAATCGAGCTTAGGCAGATCGTAGACCGGGAAGGGTTTAAGAGGCGAATTAAGGAGATAATTGATGGAAAACTCGATGAAAAAGGCCGTCTACTACTTAAAATCCTGATCACACTATCGCATAAATTGGGTATGAGGCAATTACCCCTCGATCTTGTTCAGCACATCACCCGTAAGCTTGGGTGGAGGCACGACGAATGGGAGGGCGCGCTAAGAGAAGTTGAGCGGATCTTGCTTTATGATCCTATTAACGATGAAGGTTTCAGGCTTGATGATGAACTCTACGAGGCTCTCTACGATTACTTCGGGGAAAAGGAGATAGACAGGTTCTTTAACCAAGTAATAGAATACTTAGACATTAGGAACCTGCTACACATAGCCCATGTCTTAATAACACGTGGGTCTAAGGAGGAGCTTAGACGGGTAATAGAGCTTATCAGGGGGAAACTTGAGAAACTGAGAGGACGTGAGCGTCTGGCAGCTGAAGCCTACCTGGGCGTTATCCTCATGCTATTAGGCGAGGATCTAAGTGAGGCGGTTCAATACCTAGGTAGTGCTGTTGACCAACTTAAAAAAGCAGGGAAGGGATATCGTGAGCTATGTAGTCTCATCTACACATGGATGGGCATCTGCAACTACCGCTTAATTGAGGCTGAAGGCCTCAACAAGTTGGTGGAGGCAGAAAAATGCTTCCGGAAGGCTCTCGAGATCAGAAGTGGAGATGGAAGAATAGAGTTTAACCTCGGGCTACTGCTCGCCAAGACCCGTAAGTTCCGGGAGGCACTCCCTCACTTGGAGGCCGCTATCAATATCAAAAGGCTAAAGGTAAGAGCTCTCGTCGCTTCGTTAGTGGTGAAAGCTATTTTGGGTGACGTGGAGGAGGCGAATGAAATACTGAAGAAAGCAGAGGAAACAAGTAGAACAGACGAAGAGAGAGAGCTTTGTAAGAAGGCAAGGGAGGTGCTGAAACCCGCCTAGCGATGCCTGAGATCGATGATTATCTGTGCTGGCTTCCCGCTGATGCCCCTTGGAATAACGCCTCTTGGCACTAGCCTGACATCAACGAATACCTTGTTGTTCTCCACTAGATCAGCTAGATCGGGGGATATGGAATACTTTATCTTCTCAGCCACATCCTCTGGCCTGAGTTCCGCTCCCTCTTCCATCTCCACCTCGAAGGAGAGAGCTACGATATCGTCCTCCTGGGATATCGTTAACCTGAAGCTGGTGGTGAGCCCCTCGATAGATGATAATAACTCTGAGATCTGTGATGCTAGCACTTTCACGCCATCTGGTAAGAAAATGGTTTTTTCTTTACGACCCACTATCCACACCCTGGGGGTTCTGAGGCCGCACTCACATTCCTCACGTGATATGAAGCCCAGGTCCCCCGTCCGGTATCTCACAATAGGCATGGCCTTTCTCAGGAGGTTTGTCATCACTATCTCGCCTACCTCCCCTTCTTCCAACAGCTCCCCGGTCTCGGGGTCTATCACCTCGAGGATCACACTATCCTCCCAGTAATGGAAGCCATCGTGGTAGACACACTCGACGCCCACAGCCCCCTCGGATAGGCCATAGGCATCGTAGACCTCTCCACCGAACATATCCTCTAACCTGTCTCTAGTCGCTTTTGAGAGGGTCTCGCCCGTAGTCTCCACGATCCTCACCGTGCTCCTCAGGTCCATGGAACCTTCTCCTAAGCTCAGCAGGGTAGATGGCATGGAAGACAGCACTGTAGGGGATATGAGCCTGAGTAACTCCCGCTTCGTCTCCATGGAGCCGTAAGTGTCCATGGGGAAAACAGATGCCCCTAGCTTGGCGTGGGCACGCATGACCACATGACCGACCGACCACATGCGCATAGGGAAGAGGACGGCTACTCTATCGCAGCTCCTCACGCCTTCAAGACGAGAGAAGCGAGCGCAATACGTTGCTTCACGCTCGAAGTCCTCCTCAGAGAGCATTATGATTTTAGGCCTCCCTGTGGTGCCGCTGCTACAGAAGACGTAGCTTACCTCGTTGTAGGGCACGGATAGGAAATCAAAGGGTCGTTCAGCGAGCTCTCTTGGGGTCAGGAGAGGCAGCTCGGTGAACTTCTCGGCCGACACATTGAGACCAGCATACTTGCGCTTATAGCCCGGGCACCTGAGGGCACATGCCAATATCTCATGTATCCTCTCTGCGAGCCTCTTAGCCATCATCTCGGGAACCTCCTCATATCGATGAACAAGGGGGCCTTCCCGGTTCTCCTCCTCACCGACAGGGAGCCAGGTGGGACGAGTTCTACCTTGAGCTTAACGAAGCCGTGGAAAACGGCATCCTCTAGATCTATGGACATCCTGCTTAACACCCTTAGAGCCTCCTCAGCTTTACTGCTATCACGATCCTCTGTTTCAAGCCTGAAGATTATGACATCTCGACCAGGCTCCTCCTCGCGTAATATCACCTGATACTTGTAGACAGGGAAGCTCAGGCTCTTGAGAGCCTCATTTATTTGGTAGGAGAAGACGTTCACGCCAGATGTGATCACGAACGAGGAGGTTCTGCCGATGAACCACACACGGGGGTACTCTAGGCCGCACGAGCATTTCTCCTTGGATATTTTAACCACATCCCCGAGCTTATACCTTATAATCGGTGTGGCTTCCCCGTAGAGCTTCGTGATAGCTATCTCACCTATTTCGTCCTCACTAAGTGGCTCATCGTCCTCCCCCAAGACCTCTATGATAAGATCATCCGCCAGGTAGTGATAGCCATCGTGCACTTCGCATTCAGCCCCTATGACAGCCTCAGATGCCGCATAGAGGGAGGCTACCTCAGCATCGAAAAGCTCGTGAAGCCTCTTCCTCAGCCCATCTGGTATATCCTCCCCTGCTGTGGCCACGATCCGCAAACTAGGAGGGGGGCCGTCATACTTCTTGCTCATGGCCTCCCCTGTCATGAGAGCTAGGCTTGGGGTGGTAGCTAACACGGTAACCCCCATCTCATACATCACCTCCATCGCATAGGATAAACCCCCCCTCCACACGCCGGTTGGAATGACGGTGGCGCCCAGCCTAATACACGCATCTAGCTCGGAGAAGCCAGCCACCCAGGTCCCGAAGGGCAACATGATCTGAACCACATCATCGCCTGTCATGCCTCTTATCATGTTACACCTGGCCTTATACCAGGTCCAAGCTTCCCAATCCCCCTTGGTGAAGAACATCATCTTCGGCTTACCTGTTGTCCCACCGCTGAAGAACGTATACACGATCTTCTCCTTGGGGCAGGCGAGGACCTCGTACGCATTAGCCCCTATGAGGGCCCTATGATCCACAGTGGGGAGTTTCGACAGGTCCTCCAGGCTACGTATACGAGGCGCACCTCCTAGCTCGGATTTCCACAAGCGGTGGTAGAACCTAGATCTTCTGTAGGCGTAGCTGCAAATATATCTGAGCTTCTTCAGAGCCTCCTGTTCTATCCTCGATCTACGCTTGAGGAGCAGGCTTGGGAGCTTGTGGCCACTCATGTTATCACCACGGGTTCGACGCTGCCATCGAATAGCTCACTCGATATGCGCTTAAACAATACCATTAGCCTCTCCTTTAGCTTTCGCTCGTCGAGAGGCTCTGCGTTCCTCACTTCCTCCTCCCATTTATCACGGCAACTACATACGCTCTCGAGTTCCTCCAGATGACCGTAGTCCCCCGTCAGGTTAAATCTATTTATGGCGTCCACCACCTGACCCACGCACCTATTACATGTCTTAGCGTAGATGGCGGGCTCTGGCACAGCTCTATACATGCCCTTAATTATCACCCTCTCCCTATACTTCTCGGGCAACCGTCTCACTACTTCTATGGCACTCCACAGTGATGGTAGCTTGTAGAGACCCCTCTCCCACAGCCAGTAAGAGAGCGTAAAGGGCTGTAGGTTAGCTACCATAATTATGGCCATGAAGGCTCCCATTCTGAAACTATACATGACCGTCCTGTAAGCGTCCTCAATGTTCTCCCTCTCGGTGAGAAAGGGCTTGCCCAATAAGACATAGACATCATATACTATCCCGTGTTCCCTTAATCTCTTAATAGCCTCCTCGAAGGCTTCCGTCCTGAAACCCTTATTCAGGGTATTTATCCTTATGAAATCGCTAGAACTCTCTAGGCCAAGGCCCGTCGAAACCGTCTCGAAGTGACGGGCTAGCTCCTCGAGTTCTTCATCGCTCTTCCGGCAGATCACGTCTGGCCTGCACTCGAAGTTAAAGAACTTATAGCCAGCCCCCTTGAGAGACCTGATTATCCTTCTCCTTAGTTCTGGTCTGATCTCAGTATCATCGAGGAAGGACCCGGCTGAGGTAACCGTCACGAGGGGGTATTTCTTCGGTGGCGTCCTTTTAATGACGTAGGCTATCTGGGCCATTACATCTTCATCGCTCGGCGTCCTCGTCAAGGGGACAGCCCACTGATATCCACACACGGTGCAGCCACCGCACTTAACAAACCAGGAGCAGGGAGGGGTTTTCAACACATAGATGGGGATTAAATAAGGTTTGTCATTTAACCTCGTTTCCTCGAAGTAAAGGTTAGGAACCCTCAGGTTCCCCGCTGGGTCCCACGAGCTGGGCCTCATGCTCCTGAGCCTGAGCATGACCCTTGTCAGGAACCTATTGGCCGAGGGTCTTCTGGTCATCATCTGCACCTTGTCTGTCCGGAGTACCATTCCTAAAAAACTTCTTCTCTTAAAGCTCTATAATAAGCTTCCTAAGCTCCTCCAGGTCGTCTTCATCTAAGCAGAGCTCGAAATCTAGGTCGTAAAGGATGGCATAAGGGGTGCCGGGCTGGGGCTTAAGGAGAAGGCCCCTCAAACGCTCCACGATCGTGCTGCTTAATTCCCGTAAGTTTTCTCTATCTCTAGAGGCCATATACCTCGTGCGCCTATCTTCGAATAATTCACTGATCTCCTTCTCGTAACTCCCCAGCTCTTCCCCTGCCGCCTCATAATCGCCCTTCTCAATCGAGTTTATGAAGGAGCCTAATAGGCTGTAGAAGGTCCGAGTGAAGTCGCGTAACCAATCAAGCTTGTAGCGGGCCTCCGGATCACCCGCCTTCTTCCTCAACTCAGCAAGTTTCTTTCGTAGGTTACTGAGACCAGAGATGATAGTGTTTTTTAATGCGATGATCTCGTGGAGATCCGTTGTTCTCCTGAGTTGATTCAGGGTGTTTTCGAGAAAGCGCACCACTAAGTCTTCCGGGTTCTGTCTCATACGTCCGTCGCCTCTCACCCAAGATTACTCCTCAAAATATACTAAAGCTGCATCCATCATGAGCCGTGTCTTCGCCGAAGTTGAAACACCGGGTCTAACGGGGTAATCTCTATTTGCGAGGAACATCTTGCCAAGTATGTATACCTGCTCATTTTTTGCTCTTCTCAAATACTCATTCCAACTTGAGAGAGCAACTAAGAATCGACCTCTACTAGGCTTCTCAGCTTCCTCTAGCAATTGAATTATGAAGTTGCCCTTATCCGTGTATGGTCTTGGGTCTATAGCCTCGGGAGGTATGTCAAGGTACCCTCCTGTGAGGAACATAAATCGGCCACGAAGCGATTCTTCCTTTTGGGTGTCTTCCCTTAATAGAACGTCCAGCCGTCTGTTCTCTATCGGTATTTCCTTTTCATGAACATAAAATGCAGCGGTATGGGCTAGGTCGAGATCTGATAGGAGATCGACAAGTCTCATCTGCTCTTCTAGTCCCTGAGGTGCGTCAACCAACTTGGGTTCCTTAAGGAGCGCTGATCCTATAAAGACCCGCGGGTTTTTCCCCGTCGTCTTCGAGTAAGCCACCATCCACGTAAAGACGAACTCTCTGAGCAACTCCTTGTTAGTGAACAATATGTTTTCCGTCTTTATAGTGGTCTCCTCCGTCAAGTTCTCACCTCCCCAAGAGATACCTTTATTGGCGCGATGAGGGGCGATATCCTCCCCCTCACCAGATATTCTCTCCTCCCGAGGCTCTTGAGTTCGCCTTGCGGCACGCCCAGGAGTTTCTCTATGACCCCGGCCTCCACGGGGTCCCCCATGAAGGATAAGACGAAGTTGGGAACCGCCATGAGGAGGCTCTCATAAATCCTAGATGGCCTAGAGGACGACATAAGGATCAGGCAGTTTATGTATGGGGCTGCGGAGAGTAGATCGAATATCCTGTCTCTCACGAGTTCACTTACATCGGTAAGCTCCATGCCCCTCTTAGGCGCTAGCTCCTCGCAGGCCTCAAAGACGAGCACCGTCCTATGCTTCTTGAGGGCCCCTCTTCTCCAACGGCGGAGGAGTTCCCGCCATAGCTCGTAAAGCACATCGTTTAACATGTTGTCCCTCTGCCTGGGTGCTAAGATCTCCCTAGTGAAGTCTATCACCGTCACGGACATGGGGTCGAGGAGCTTGCACCTTCTGGTCTCCGGGAAGGCCTCCTCGATTATTTTTATAATCCGCTGGACGTCTTCCCACTCGTCAGGTTTAAACCTCCTCTTCAGGGCCTCCTCTATCCTCTCAAGCGTTATCCTTTTATCAAGCTCCTTCTTTATCTCATCCTCTACGTCGCTGAGCGCTTCTTTGAGCGCCCTGACCCAGGAAGACGGGAGTGATGGTGCCACGGCCTTGAGTATGTCATCGGGTGACATGTAGTCGATGCCGAACCCCAATGCGACCTCTCTAGCGGCCTCCCCGAGACTTATTACACGTGCGGCCTCGCTGGTGATGAACTGGAACTCGCCCTCCTCCCTGAGCCCCTCATATTCCCCTCTTATGTCGAAGATCACGACCGAGACATCGTAGTCCTTTTCCTCCTTATGTAGCATGTAAATGGCGTCCACGAGCTTGGCTATGGCGTATGTCTTGCCCGTCATCCTATCGCCTATGAGCAGGATGGATGAGCCGAAGAGGTCACTGCTGCTAAGCGATAGGGGTATGCCCTCTGAGCGCAGGACCCCCCCATCTACGAACCTGCACGTTATGTAGCCGAAGTATATATCGCTTCCATCCTTCTTCACGATTTTCTCCACATCTGACCTAGAGAGCCAGTAGACCTTGCTCACGAGCCTTGTGATATCCTCCGGCTTCCTGAGCCTCCCGTTGTAAAACTCACCAAGCACTTCCGCCTTGGCCACGACGTGCGGCCTGTCCGGTTCCGTTAGCCATTCAGGGCTAGCGGTCCAATCGCTTGGGCGTGAGTATTGCACGTCCTTCACCATCACGAAGGAGACACGGCCATCGGATACTGTCTTGAGCAGATCGCCCCTCCTTGGGGGTATGCCAGCTGGCGGCTCATATGTCGGCGGGCTCAGCCATCTCACATCGATCCCCGTGTCCTTGTATATGGCCTCCCACTCAGGCGCCGTCTCCGGGACGGCTATCGTTATCTCATCCGGCGTGGCGTTAACCACCGTTCCTATCGGGTAGGCCGCTTCCTTCTCCATCCCCCATCACCTACTCCAACAGCTCGTAGCCTATTCTTAGGCCTTCCTGTTTACTGATAAACACGGCGTAGCGTTTGGTGGAATGTCTAGAGCCTCTCATCTTCAGTAAGCGGGCATATCTCTTCCTCTTACCGCCGACCTCTCTGAAGCCCAGGTAGATGACCCCACGGGACACGAACTCCTCGTAGCCTAACAGAGGGCGCCCCTCTTCCACAGCCTCGCATGGGAGGACTATGAAGGGCTTCGTGCTAGCCTCCTCAAGATGCTTGAGCTCCACCATCGCTATGCGGGTGGCCTCGTCCCTGGACCTCGCCTTTTTTAAGTCCACTAATCTCTCACGTTCATGGAGGAGATAGACGGTGATGGGGTCTATGACGATACGTTGGATCCCCAGATCCTTGATGAGTTCCCCCAGGCCCTCTGCTATAGGACGGCCCTCGAAGAGGGGCCCCTTTAGATCCCTGCCAGTGATTATTATTATCTTCGCCTCTCGGCTTAGTTTGTCTTTCAGCTCTTTAAGCCGCTCTGGAACCTCCCTCTTCTGAACTTTATCTAATCCTGTATCCTCCCATCGCATCACGTGAGCCTTGATGTCCCACAGGTCGAAGTTGAAGTCTCTTTCCAATAGGTTATCTAAGTTCTCCTCGAAGGAGAGGTAGATGCTGGGCTCGTTATATAATTTAACTCCGAAGCAGAGGCACTGCATGGAGAAGATGGACTTGCCAGCCCCGGGAGGCCCTTCCACTAAGAAGGTGGTCCCTCTTAACATCTTCCTCAGCTCGTCTTCTGTCCCCGGGAGAAGCCTTTCAAACCCAGGGATACCTATGTAGTTCTTGAAGGAACTAGGTATCTCCTCAGCCCGTGGTTCCATCCCCGCACCCCCTATGTGCTCCTTAGTAATAAGCCTCTCTCCATCATCTCAGCCACTGTCTCTGGCCTGAGCGATATTATGCCCACGGGGTATCCGAACTCCTCGTATAGAAACGGCACGTTCTCCTTTATCCCCACAATGAACTCCTCTCCAGAGGCCCTTCTGACGAGCTTCCTCCAGAACGCCCCCCTGAGCTTCATGTATTTAAACGGGTTCCTCAGCGCCACGGTGGAACTGAGTTCTATGATGCAATCAGACGCATGTTCTATTCGAAGGAGCTGGTCCTCGTTGAAGGCCTTCTTCGGCACGACGTTCACGATTATCCTGTTGTAGGTTTCACGTGAGATCAGCTGATTTGCCAAGGTCTCGAGGAACTTCATACTCCTCTCGAAACCGAACAAGGAGGATAGCCCTGCTAACGAGTCGAGGATTATAACGGCACCCTCATGGACAGCTATCGTGAAGGGCTTGCACTCCTTCCTCACCAATCTAACGGCCTCTCTACACCACCTGATCACGAATTCATATAGGTAGTCTAGGTCCTCTGGTTCCTCTAGCGTGTAAATGACATCACGTATCGGCTCAGGGATCTGCTCCTCCGTCCTAGTCCAATCAAGAATGGTCAGCCTTCCCCAACCGGTTTTCCCCACGACTTCCTTGAAGACCTCTTCATCAGGGCCGTCTTTACGCCTTGCCCATTTCGTGAGGGAAGCCTCCACATAAGGATCCTCTCCTCTCCTCCTATCGATTATCTCCCAGCTCATGTATATGAAGATGTCGGGTATCTCGTCTATGGCTACGTAGAGAACCGGGAAACCGTCTTTAAGGGCGTATAAGGTCAGGAGGGAGAGCCAGGTGTAGAACTCCACGGTGCTCCGGTCGTGCATTACGGACACCAATCGATTAGTGGGCACGTAGATGTAGTCCAACGTCCCATCTTCATATTCGATCTTCATCGGGAGCTTTAGACGTTGATACCTATTAACTGGAACCTTGATTCTCTTGTCCCCGATTTGAACTGGAATTCGCTCGCCACGCATGGCCGAGTTGTCCTCATCGTATCTTAATGGCTCCTCTACATCTGGTGTCTTCTCGATCAGCTCCCCTGGAACCACTATGCCTAGGTTGCTTATACTTAGGCAGAAAGTGTAAGGCCCCCTCATTCCGTGCGTGCTACTCAGACCGGGGTGGACAGCCATGAAGAGGCCTTCTCCAAGGGACTCGCCAGCAGCACAGATCTCCTCCTTCCTAAGCTCTATCACAGCATCGCACCACCTCACCAACTCCTGCCAGAAGCCATCGTGTGCGCTGGCCCCGGTTCCCGGGTAATATAGTATCAGGCTCACGCAATCCTTATTTTGTGACAATTCCCT